>ERZ1740060.617-NODE-617-length-16878-cov-9.167509_pt1 | contig 16878 bp, 12 predicted proteins | sample MGYA00581743_ERZ1740060 | MGnify/ENA primary metagenome ERZ1740060 (study PRJEB43018, sample SAMN04849235) | marine metagenome | isolation source: floating plastic debris | place: Pacific Ocean | collected 2008-08-27 | study: EMG produced TPA metagenomics assembly...
CTTGGCGATGCTTCAGATAAAAATACTCGTCGCACCAGCGCTTAAAGGTGGGGTAGTAGGCGAAGTGGTGGCGATCGCAGGCCTGCTTTAAGGTGCGATGGAACTGGACCACATCGTCTTTAAAGGGATAGTAGGGCGTCAGATCGACCCCACCCCCAAACCACCACACCGGCCCCGCCTCAAAGTAGCGGTAGTTGAGATGCACCGTGGGCACATAGGGGTTGCGGGGGTGCAGCACCATGGAGATGCCGGTGGCGTAGAAGCCATGGCCCGCCGCCTCGGGTCGCTGGGTGAGGATGGCCGGGGGCAGGGTATCGCCCCACACCTCTGAAAAGTTGACGCCCCCCTGTTCAAACACCCGTCCTTCGCGAATGACGCGGGTGCGCCCCCCGCCGCCCCCCTGACGCTGCCAGGCATCTTCTTGAAACTGGGCCTCACCGTCGAGCTGTTCTAAGCCGACACAAATCTGGTCCTGAAGAGTTTGCACATATTGCTTAAACCGCTGCCGCGCGTCTGGGGGTGGGGTGTTCCCTGGGCGGTTAGTCGGCTCAGCCGTAGGCGATGGGGTGACTTGAAGCGACATCGAAACTTTAGACTCCACGGCAACGAATCAATATCAATTACCCTACAGCGATTAAGAATTCTACCTTGCCTCTAGTTTCAAAACTTTATGGGCAGTTAAATCCTGGGACGATAGCAAGGACAAGGGGTTTATCGTAACGGCGACACGTTCTAGTTAGTGCGATGCAAGGCTCTAAGGCTCCTGGAGTAAAGCCAGTAACTTCTAGCACCCTTAGGGGAATTGTAGAAACTATGGGCGCTGAAAAGTGCAGCCTTCTGTCGATCATCCCCCTGCAAATCAAAAAATGTAACGTCAGCCCCGTCCCCCAAAAATCCCGCCTATGCTCATTCAATAGCTTTTAAGTGATTAAGCAAGGAGCCGACACGACGATGGTCACAACGCCCGCCCCCACCGCGCCCAAGTCAGCGGTAGAGGAAAATCTCCTCACCCCCCGCTTCTACACCACGGATTTCGACAAAGCCGCCGCGATGGACCTGTCGGAAGGGGAGACAGAGCTGCAGGCAATGCTCACCGAGATGCGGGCGGACTACAACCGCCATCACTTTGTCCGCAATGAGGCGTTTAAAACCGAAAATTGGGACCACATCCAAGGGGCAGAGCGGCAAGCGTTTGTAGATTATCTAGAGCGCTCCTGCGTCTCGGAGTTTTCGGGCTTTTTGCTGTTCAAAGAACTGTCCCGCAAGCTCAAGGGCCGCAACCCAATCCTGGCGGAAATGTTTTCGCTAATGGCTCGGGATGAGGCCCGCCATGCCGGATTCTTGAACAAGGCGATGGCAGACTTTGGCATCTCTCTAGATCTGGCCAAGCTGACCAAAAAGCGCACCTACACGTTCTTTCCGGTGGAGTGGGTGATCTATGCGGTCTACCTCTCGGAGAAGATTGGCTACTGGCGCTACATCCTGATTTTCCATCATTTGGAGCAGCACCCGGAGCACAAGTTCTACCCACTGTTCAACTATTTTGAGAGCTGGTGCCAGGACGAAAACCGCCATGGGGATGTGTTTAAGGCGCTGCTGCGATCGCAGCCCAACATGTGGAAGACCTGGCAATCGCGTCTCTGGAGCCGTTTCTTTTTGCTATCGGTGTTTGCCACCCACAGTTTGACGGTGCATGAGCGATCCACGTTTTACGAGATGTTGGGGTTGGACGCGACTGAGTTTGATACGGCGGTGGTGCGGGAGACGAATAACACGTCGGCACGGGCGTTTCCGGTGATTTTAAATGTGGATCATCCGGAGTTCTTTAAGCGGTTAGATCGCTGTGCCGATCGCAATCTAAAGCTAAAATAGATTGCTGAGGGGGCGAGGTCGAAGGTTTGGAAGATGGTGCGGAAGGCACCGTTGATTGCTGGGATTGTGGGGGATCTGTTGCGGTTGTATTTGATTAAGCCGATTGATGCAGAGGCGATTCGGGAGATGGTGCGTTAGGAGGATGTAAATGAAGTTGATGGAGGGAGAGGCTTCCGCAAATTAAGGCGAAGGATTCGTTGCCCCGTCATGTCTGTGCAATTTGAAGCGAAAGCAGGTTGTACAAATGTGGTGGGATTTAAAGTTTGAAGAAAAGCTGGGAAAAGCGTCGTTGATCGCGGTGATTTTGGGCGGATCATTACACCTCTGTCTACAAATCAAGTGGACTTTTTACTCCTCGGCCACTCCGATTCAAAACATGGGTATAAATCATCGTAGTTTTCACATCCTTGTGACCTAACAGCTCTTGTACGGTACGAATGTCATAGCCATTTTCTAATAGGTGGGTGGCAAAACTGTGACGAAAGGTATAACAGCCACCATGTTTGGTAAATTAGGTGATTTCCGAGAGCTAAAGTACCATTTCTAGTCATGCTAGCCTCGACTGGAGTTAGCCAGGAGAACCGTTATGGAGTTACCGCCGCCGCCTCATAGAGCCTTATCCGCTTCTCATATTGCCGATCTCCGTCTGGCAGCATCAAAGATTTGCGGCATCAAACGTCGAGCCTTTCAAGCAACGATTTCACTCAAATACTGCCAAGGCAGTCCGCGCTTAACAGAGAGCGTATTTGGCTGGGGCCGCAAAAGTGTGGCTTTAGGATTAGTCGAACACCGTAGTGGTCTCACCTGTGTTGGCGCACAGTCTCTCTACGGCGGTGCCAAACGTTGGGAAGAACGTCAGCCAGAAGCCGCAGCTACTCTCCAACAGTTGGCAGAAGCCAAGACTCAACAGGACCCAACCTTTCGCACCGCCATGGGCTATACCCGTCTGACGGCTGCCGCAGCCCTGCGCCAATTGAGTGCTGAAGGATTCAGCGATGAACAATTGCCTTCTGCCAGCACGATGGCCGAAGTTCTAAACCGAATGGGCTATCGCCTGCGAAAAGTCGTCAAAGCCAAGCCGCAAAAAAACTCCCCGAAACCGACGCTATCTTTGACAATATCCAAGCCAAAGACGTCGGTAGTGAAGCAAAACAGAGCAAACGCTTGAGCATTGATGCCAAAGCAACTGTCAACATCGGCGCGTATTCTCGTGGAGGCAAGACCCGTGGCGACAACAAAGCTAATGACCACGATATGGGTTGCGAGGAAACCTACATCCCCTTCGGCATTGTTGATGAGGATAGTGGGCAGTTGTATCTGAACTTTGGCTGTTCCCGTAAAACCAGTGATTTTGTTGTCGATAGCCTTCAGCAGTGGTGGGAGGGCCTTGGCCCTCAACAGCAGAAAGCAACTGAACTCATCCAAATCAAGGTCGATAACGGTCCCGAGAATAGTGGGGTGCGCACTCAGTTTCTGAAGCGGATGGTGGCTTTTGCAGATCTCACTGAGGCTTCGATTCAATTACTGTACTATCCGCCCTATCACAGTAAATATAATCCTATTGAGCGCTGTTGGGGCATTCTGGAGCAGCATTGGAATGGAACCCAACTCATCAACGTTGAAACGATGCTGGCATGGGCTCAGACCATGACTTGGAAAGGCATTCACCCTTTCGTTAACTTGAGTCAGAAGGTTTACAGCAGAGGTATTTCTCTTTCCAAAAAGGCCATGAAGCAGATTGAGAAGCGATTGGAACGAAACCCACTGTTACCTAAATGGGATATTCTCATTCGGCCAGCCTAAGCGGTACCTTCTTTGCCAGAAATCACCTTAGACCGCTGAATAGCCTGCTTCACTCCATCAAGCGCATTCCTGTACCGTAGAGCAAACTGACGATTAAATGTTGGATACCGTCCATATGGGCTAAAATCCGTTTTGCTTCTGAACGTGTAAAAACAACTGGCAGACGTTGGGGGCGTTTGGCTCGCTCAATATCATCGTATGGCAGCTCAATATCTGTAGTGGTTCAGGCGTTCTTCGAAAGGCATTGCGGGCCTGGTTGAGTTCTTCATTGACCAACTTCATTACATGAAAGCGGTCAGCGACAATCTCTGCTTGGGGCATCAACCGATGCACTAAACCACGGTAGTTGCCGGATAGGTCCATGCTGACCTCCGCAATATTGGATAGAACCTCCCTACCCCAAGAGAGCAGTACTGTTCGTATAGCTTCATGAGTCCGAGCGGGGGCCATCCCAATCAGACTGTGCTGGTCAAGGTCGCTCAGAACAACGACAAAGTCTTTGTGGCTTTTGCGTAGCGCGATTTCATCAATGCCTAGACGACGCAGTCCCGTTACCTCAACGCAGACTTTTTTGCGCTCACATACTCCACCATTGACCACACGATATCTTCACTTAAACTCTGCTGAAGAGCGACATTGGCGCTATCACTATGAATCACTTGCTCTACGACTTGTTTGGCTTAACGGTCGGTGTAGCTACGCCGCGGACCAATAAAATCGAGGGATTCGCTGAAGGGTCTGCCACAAACGAAGCATTTAAACTGGCGGCGGTTGACGCGCAACCAAGTTTGACGATAATAACCGATGGGCAGGTCGCGCACTAGGTGAGCATGATTCTGATGCAAGTGGTGGCTGAGGGTGCCGCAACGAGGGCAGATGGACGATTCTGCATGGACTTCGACATCCAGAATTAGACCTGCTTCACAGGTTTCATAGGACTCGACATCGATACCCGCTAAGCCCAGCAGTTCTTGTAGGAGAGGTACCATGGCTAATCTGTAATGAAACATGAATCTTGCCTGACAATATCGGCGCTAGCAACCATGTCATATTCATCTAAACCCTCTGCTGAGCCCTGCGTAACCACATTCGACGAGTTTGTGCGATTGGCGGACTATTCCCTGATGGATACCTTAAATGCCGATCCTGAGGCCACGGTCGATGGGGATGATCACCGGGCCCGTGAGGTTTTTTCGGGGCATTTTGTCCCTGTATCACCCATACCGCTGGCAGAGCCTGAATATGTAACCCATAGCAGCACGTTCTTTAAAGAGCTGGGGTTGAGCGACGGACTGGCGCTGGATGAAAGATTTCGCCGTGTGTTTTCGGGCGATCTCTCTGCGGCCCATGAGCCGATGCAACCGGTGGGCTGGGCGACGGGGTATGCCCTGTCGATTTATGGCACCGAATATGTCCGAAATTGCCCCTTCGGTACAGGGAATGGGTATGGCGATGGTCGGGCGATATCGGTATTTGAAGGCATCATCAATGGCCAGCGCTGGGAAATGCAGTTGAAAGGGGGTGGCCCAACCCCCTATTGCCGGGGTGCTGATGGTCGGGCCGTACTGCGTTCGAGCGTTCGGGAGTTTCTCGCGCAGGACTACATGCACGCTTTAGGGGTGCCCACATCGCGTGCGTTGACTCTGTATGTGTCTAAATCTGAGACGGTTACCCGGCCTTGGTATTCTCAGGACTCTTACTCCGCCGAGCCTGATGTTTTGGTGGACGATCCGGTGGCCATTTCAACCCGCGTTGCCCCCTCCTTTTTGCGCGTGGGTCAGCTAGAGTTATTTGCCCGCCGTGCCCGCAGCAATGCCCACCCAAACGCATCAGCAGAGTTGCGCATGATCGTGGCGCATTTAATCGAGCGAGAATACAAAGGCGACATTGATCAAACCCTTGATTTTGCCCAGCAACTGGTTGAGTTGGCTAAGCACTTTCGCCAGCGGCTGACGTCACTGGTGGCTAATTGGCTACGGGTGGGGTATTGCCAGGGCAATTTTAATAGTGACAACTGCGCCGCGGGTGGCTTTACCCTCGACTATGGCCCCTTTGGGTTTTGTGAAATTTTTGACCCCTGGTTTCAACCTTGGATTGGCGGCGGTGAACACTTTGCATTCATTAACCAGCCCAGGGCCGCAGAAGCGAACTACTATATGTTCTGGAAAGCGGTGAGGCCGTTACTGGCAGATGATGCTGAAACTTTAGAACAGTTCGACCAAGTGGGCCGTGGCTTTACAGAAGCCATGCAACAACAAGTCCAAAACATGTGGGCGGCCAAACTGGGCTTGAGCGAGTTTAACCCAGAGCTGTTTAGGTCATTAATGCAGTTAGTGACCCACTCCGATGTGGATTACACCATTTTCTTCCGCGAGTTATCCCACATGCCAGAGGATGTCTCAGCCTTGAAAAAGAGCTTCTATGGTCAAACGTCACAGCAATTTGAGGACCAATGGCAATCTTGGCTAAACAACTGGCGCGGCCTCATTAGCGACGGGCCAGTTGAGATATCGCTGGCTGAGATATCAACAAAGATGAAACAGACCAACCCAAAATACACCTGGCGCGAGTGGTTGGTTGTGCCTGCCTATCAACAAGCCATGCAGGGTGACTACAGATTAGTTAAGGAGCTGCAAGCGGTATTTAGCCATCCCTATGATGAGCAATCACAAGAAATAGAAGATAAATACTATCGGCTAAGACCGAGCACGTTTTCTGATGTAGGTGGCGTGTCGTACTACAGCTGTTCATCTTGATGGAGTGCAGACTACCGGCCTGATACAGCAGCGTTAAACGGTCCGACAGCAACAGCCATTCATCGAGCAGAACATCACTCTTTGAAAATTTCGTTGCGGTACTCCTTCGGAGACAATTTTGTCCATCGCTTAAATGCTCTACGAAATGCTCGAACATCAGCGTATCCGACAAGCTGCCCTACGGTTTCAATCGTGATCTCAGGATTGCTCAAGAAGGCTTGGGCATTTGTCTGACGAATATCATTGACAAGTTTTTGTACAGATGTGCCGTGCTGCTGCGCTAAACGTTGTGCGGTACGCAAACTAATATTTGCGGCGGCGGCAGCAGCAGCCACCTCATAAGTACCTTGAGCGGCGTTATCCATAATGCTTTGATGAAGTGGCGCAAGCGCTGTGGGATAGCAATCTCTATTGAGTTTTTGACGCAGGTCAGCAAAATGTTGCTTGATAAACGCAAACATCTGAGCATTCGCAGAGCGAACAGGCCGCCGGAGGATACTTGTTGAAAAAACGAGTGCATTGCGACCCGTATGAAAGGACGCGGGCGCTTGAAAGAACGCCTCATAAGGCTGTAAGGGCACGGCTTTTTTGTTTGCAAACTCTACCCGCTGTAACGGTGCCGCTGGAACTGTAATCGTGTTTAGCAATCGCCAAATCAACCCCGTCGTAGCCTCAAGCGTATGGCCATAGTCAAGAGCTTCGTAAGGGTGGGCAACGACAAGCGAAACCTCTGAGTTTGTCTTCTCAAGATGCACAACTGACTGATCAGCAATAATGGATGAATTTTCAACAAACCAAGTGAGTGCCGACTCAAAATCAGTGGCGAACATTGCGCCTTGGACTAAGCCCCCCAGCATTGAAAACGGCGCACAGTGAGCGATCTCTATGGAGATTGCTCGATCTGGAAACTTATTAACAAGCACGTTCATGAGTTCCCCAATGATCGGGTCGGGCAGTCGAGCATCCTGATTCGCATAATCGAGCTCTGAGATGTCAATAGCTTGAGCAATTTCATCGAATTTGATCCCCTGCGATATTGCGTAGGCGATGGTGGTGGTCGCTAAGCTTCCCAAGGTCTCGGGATTCACAAAATTGGCGCGAATGATTCCTTTTTTGGCGTTCATGGACCTCCCAACTTTACAGCTTTACTGTAAAAATTGTCCTAGAAATTAAAAGTATATGGAGCGCGAGATATAAGATTTTCAATCTCATATTTAAGGTGAAGGAGCTCGTTTTTAAGCTTTATCTAAGAATTTGCCTTGACTTGAGACTGAGCAGGCTTAAGTGCTTATGGCAATGCATGTGATTGAAGAGGTTAATGCTACTTCATTATCTTGCAAGGTCTTGATAAGCATGGTGGAATTCATGATGCAGACTATTGGAGATATTGGGCTGCAAATTTAAAGGACTTCTGCAAGGTAAGGATGGAATTTTGCACTGGTCAGCGGGAAAAATTTCAGGGTTTCTGACTGACAAGCGGGTCATAGATACTCATTTTCTTCAAGTTCATAATCGATTGAACTAAGTGTTTGACCTCTGGACGTACATTCTACCTATTAACTATATGGGGCTTAATCAACAACAAACCTCCACACTACTGAAAATTTCCGCCATCCTCTGGGTGATTTGGGGAGTTGTTCATGCCTTGGCTGGAGTTTTGACTATTTCTCAGGAGACGGCGGGGGCGATCGCCGGAATTGCAGATGGCGTTGATCCTGCAAGTTTGGTGATGGACTATCCCGACGCGGCTGGTGCGGTTGTCAATCAGCATGGTTTTAATCTGTTTTGGGGCGGGATGGTGACGATCATCGGTGGCGCATTTATTTGGCGAAACAGCATCGCTGCCATATTTATCTCAGCGCTTGTGGGTGGTTTGCTCGATGTTGGGTATTTCATTTTCATTGACCTCGGTGGCTTCAACAAGTTTGCACCGGGAACTGTGATGACCATTATTTCGGCGACGGCGATCGCCCTCAGTTTCTACGCTTATTTCCGACGCAAATAGCTGCTCATACGTAAAGTGGGTAGAAACGGGGTGAAAATCATCCCCATTTTGCACTGTCTGAACACTGTCAATAACTTTATCGCTCTTCAATAACTCTGAGAAGAGAAGAGAATTCTATAGTCCTGAAGCCCAATTTGAATACATTCATTCGAGCCTAGGGGCTGTCATCAATTAAAACTAGCGTAGATTCAAATCTCAAGTGCAACGGCCTGCACAAAGCTGCTGGAAACGCTCTTAGGGATCTGAGTACATGGATCTCTTGCCGTCCCTACAGCAGAAAGGGTTTCGTCCTGTTCGATGAGATATCTCCTTTGCCCCATCAAGAGTGGCTTTTGGCAGGTGTTGCACTTCATTCTTGAATGGGCCGTCTGGACTGCAAAGCAACCGTTTCTCTGGGAGACTACTCCTGTGGAAATAAATGATATCTATCATTCATTTCTGAGTAAATCCTTTCTTAGATCTTACCTAAGAAATCTAAATTTTCTGTGTCAACAAAATTATGCCCATAAGGAATCAATTTGCGTTCTCCAGGGCTGAGTTCTGGCTTAAAAAGTGGGTTTCAATGTCGTGGACCGAGTGGGGACTTGCTAACAGGTAACCCTGGCCGAATTGGCAGCCTAACTGTTGCAAGCTTTGAAGTTGTTGAACCGTCTCAATACCCTCTGCTACGGTAGTTAGACTAAGCTGACGGCTTAAGGCGATAATCGTGCTGACAATTTGGTAATTGCGACGATCCGACTGCATTTGACTCACAAATGAGCTATCAATTTTTAAACTATGCACGGGCAGTCGATGTAGATAACTCAAGGAAGAGTAGCCCGTACCAAAATCATCAATGCTGATATTGATCTGTCGGGCCTGAAGTTGCGCTAGCACCGCAATCGTTTGCTCAATATCCGCAATCACCATACGTTCTGTTATCTCTAAGGTGATTAGGTTTCCAGACAATCCAGTGTCTTTTAGGATCTGATCAATATCGGCAATTAAGGAAGGTTTACGCAGGTCTTGGGCAGAAAGGTTGACATTGACTTTGAGGGGGAAATGGACCGCAAATTGGTCTTGCCAAATGGCCATTTGCTGGCAGGCTTGGCGCAGCATCCAGGCGTCAATGGCAACCACCAGACCCGTTTCTTCTGCGATGGGAATAAATTGATCCGGCGGAATTAACCCTTGGGTGGGGTGTTGCCAACGGATCAATGCTTCAAACCCGACGAGTCGCTGGTTAGTGAGATTAAAGATTGGCTGATAGTAGGGGGTAAATTCTTGATGGTCTAGAGCCCTGCGCAAATCTGTTTCTAGGGTCATGCGCTGTAGAACCTGTACATGCATATCCGCATCAAAAAACTTGTAAGAATTTAGAGCTTTAGCCTTGGCACGATACATGGCAATGTCAGCATCTCGAATTAAGTCCGACGCCTGTTGATACTGGGCTTTGCCCATGACGATGCCGATACTGAAACTGGTGAAAATGTCATGGCCATCTAGGGTGAAAGGGTTACGCCCATCCGCCAAAATTCGTTCAGCAATTTGTACCACTTCTTCAGTGGTGTGGATGTTTTCGAGCAAAATCACAAACTCATCCCCACCCAGGCGGGCAACCAAATCAATCGTGCGGAGATGGGTTTTGAGCCGCTGGGCGATCTCGATTAGGAGTTGGTCGCCTACGGCATGACCAAGGCTGTCGTTGATCACCTTAAATCGATCCAAATCTAGAAATAGCAGCGCATATTGATGGTCTTGCAAGCGCTGAGACCGTTGAATCGCTAGGTCAATGCGCTCTAGCAATAGGCTGCGGTTGGGTAACCCGGTGAGGGGGTCATGGAGCGCATTGTGACTCAGTTGAGCTTGGACCTGCTTGATCTCGCTGATATCGCGGCAGACACAGATGAGCAGGTCGTCTTCTGTGAGGGTTAAAGAGATGCCCTCGGTAAAGGTGGAACCGTCTTTGCGAGTGGCGACCCCTTCCCCTTGCCAGACCCGTTCTTGAGCCAATACTGGGAAAATGGTTTGCTCAAACCGCGGAACTTCTTCTGGGGAGCAAAGAATATGCCAGGGTTTCCCCAGCAGATCAGTGGACTGGCTGTAGCCAAACAGGGCCAAGTGGGCCTGATTGGCATAGATATAGACCCCATTTTGCAAGATTCCAATGCCGTCACTGGCCGCCTCGATCGCGGCCAACTGCTGCTTCATAGCGGCTTCAGCGGTTTTACGTGCGGTGATGTCTTGATAGGTGCCCAAGAGGCCAATCACCTCCCCTTCTAGGTTATGAAGCGGGAGTTTACTGGTTTCCGACCAGACTTCGCGGTCGTTGGCCTGATGCTGGGGTTCGATGATGCCTAACTGGGGCTGATTCGAAGTAATGATTTCGAGATCGTTTGCCCGGTAGGCTTCCGCCTCGGCAGCAGTCCAGGGGAGATCGTAGTCTGTCTTGCCATCCAGTTCAGCAAGAGAGGTCAACCCAGCATTTTTGAGGAAATTGCGATTGCCGCCACGATAGACCAGGTTGCGATCCTTCCAAAATACAGACAGTGGAAAGGTATCCAGCACGGTCTGCAAGAATCGTTCCCGTTCCCATAATTCAGCAGTTCGCTCGGTCACCTTTATCTCTAGGGCTTGGTTGAGTTGCTCTAGGGCGGTTCTGGTGCGCTGTCGCTCCAGTTCAGCAGCAGCGCGGGCCGCAAATACTCCCAAAATCTGCTTGGCTCGTTGAGGATTTGGGATGGGGTGACGATCCAGAATGCAGAGATTGCCAATAGCGTTGCCCTGGCTGTCATGCAAGGCAACGCCCAGGTAACTATCTGCGTCGAGGTCAACTAAGCTGGAATCTTTAGGAAAGCGATCGCTGACGCCTGATTCGCAGTAAAGTTCTCCGATCTGCAGCATTAACTCGCAGGGGGTATTCGCAATTGCGTAATGGAAATTGGGTTGCAGGCGATCGTCTGCCCAAAAAGCCAAAGAATGTAATTCTGCAGCCACTTTTTCGTTAACGATGGCGTAGCAGACCCCTAGCGCCTCAGCAATATGTCGCACCAAGGCGGGGAAAAAATCTTGCCCTGTAGTAGCAGTGCCCGCAATCAGGTTTTGCAAGGTAATCTCATTTTGCTGGCGAACCGTAATGTCTTGATATGTGCCTAAGACACCAATCACCTCACCCACTAAATCACGCAGGGGCATTTTATTAGTCTCAACCCAGGCTTGGCGACCATCGGCCTGAATTTGGGTTTCAACAATGCCAAGCTTGGCCTGACCAGAGCGCATCACTTGGCGATCATCCTGTTGATAAGCGGTGGCCTCAACCTTGCTCCAAGGCAAGTCATGATCGGTTTTGCCAATTAGGTCCGTCACAGAGGCCAACCCAGCATTCTGTAGAAAGTTGCGGTTGCTACCGAGATAAACGGACTCTCGCGTCTTCCAAAAAACGGAAAGGGGAAAGGCATCTAGCACTGTTTGCAAAAACTGCTCCCGTTCCCGCAGGGCAGCAGTCCGCTTGGCAACCTTAACCTCCAAGGCTTGATTCAACTGCTCTAAGGCATTAGTGGTTCGCTGGCGCTCTAACTCAGATGCGGCGCGAGCTGCAAACACCCGCAAAATTTGTTCAGCCCGCTGGGGCACTTGAATGCCTTGCTGATCCAGAATGCAGAGATGGCCGATCACCTGACCCTTACTGCCCGTGAGCACCACGCCCAGATAACTCTCGGCCTGCAATTCAACCAAGTCAGCATCCTTCGGAAAGCTGTCTTGCACAGCATCGGGGCAGTAGAATTGCCCCGCTTGCAAGACCTGCTCACAAGGCGTGTGGGCAATTCCGTAGAGATAGGTGGGCTGCAAAGCGCCATTCGCCCAAAATCCGAGGGTCTGTAACTCACGACCCATTTGTTCAGTCACTAAGACGTAGTCAACCTGCAAAGCCTGTGCAATGTGGCTGACCAATGCTGAGAAGAAATCCTGGCCAGTGGTGGCAGCGGTGCCTTCAATCAGGGTTTGAAGCTGTCGTTCAGCCTGTTTGCGATCGCTAATATCGCGAATCATCAGCAAAACGCTATCTGCACCGCTCTTAATCGCCCGGACTTCCTCATCTTGATAGGCCTCTCCTACTTGAATACGCTGCTCAAATACCTGCAGTTTTCCAGTGCTAAAGGCTTTTTGTAGATAGTGCAAATGTCGTTCAGCAATATCGACGGGCAACACCTCGCCGACATGTTTGCCGATAAGATCCACCTCTGGTGGAACAGAATCAAAACCAACATGAGGGTTCACCAGGCGGCGATAAATGCCGTCGGGGCTAAACACCAGAATTAAATCGGGGATGGCCGCCAAAATCGCCTGGTTTTGCGCCTCACTTTTAATCAGCGCCGCTTCTGCCCGTTTACGTTCGGCTTCGAGTTGTGCTCTTTCGCTAACGTCACGAACCATAAACAGCACTTCGTCTGGCCCACTTTTGACGACCCGGACCTCTTCGTTGCGCACTTGGCCTTCGATCTGAATTTGTTGTTCGTAGGTGTGCAGGTCACCCGTCTGTAGGGTTTCCTCCAGGTAATGCAATTGTCTGCGGGCCATCTCTTCAGGCAAAACATCCGTCATTGAGAGGCCCACTGGGTCAAATTCCGCCGGGAATAGGGTGAGTTCAGGCTTATGGGTCACGACATCTCGATACACGCCATCAGCGCCGACACAAAATAGATAGTCCGGCAAAGCTGCGATGATGGCTCGATTCCTGGCCTCGCTCTGAATCAGGGCTGCTTCCATCTGCTGGCGCTTAACTTCGGCCCGTTTGCGTTCAGCTTCAAGCTGTGCCCGCTCGGTAATATCGCGAATGATCAACAGGGCTTCATCGTCACCATTTTTGATCACCAGGACCTCTTCGTCCTGCAGTCGACTCTCCACTTGTAATTGCTGCTCATACCGCTGCAGCTCGCCGGTTTGAATCGCTATGTGAACTGCTTGTAGCTGCTGGTCTGCCAACTCGGCAGGCAAGACATCATGGATGGATTGACCCACTAAGTCAGATTCAACGGGAACGATCGCCAGGTCTCGATTTGGGCTGACATAGCCGCGATAAACGCCATCGCCTCCGACACGAAGCAGCAGGTCGGGAATAGCCGCTAGCATGGCTCGATGCTGCGTTTCACGATTGGCTAGGACGATTTCAGCCTGTTTGAGATCAGTGATATCAGTAATTGTGCCGATGTAGCCGATCACCTGTCCTTGAGGGTCCTGCTCGACTGAGGCTTGGGCATAAACCCACTTGACGGTACCGTCAGCCCATTGGAATCGATATTCCAGATTAAAAGCCCTTTGGGTCGCTACAAATTGCGCCCAGGCTGCAACGACGAGATCGCGATCTTGGGGATGCAACTGGGCTTGCCACTGCTCTCCCATGGCAGTCTCAGGCGTCAGTCCCGTAATTTGACCGTAGCAATCGTTGACGTAAATGCAGTTGTCATCGGCATCATGGCGAAAGATGCCCACGGGAGCCGACATAACGAGACGGGGACAACTCTGCCCGCCGAGAGGAGTGTTAACCGAGGGGTTCTGATCAAGGTCATTCTGGAACTGGTCTTGTGCCGCGTCCAAGCTTTCGGCAGTGAGTAACCCCACCAAATCACCGTCCTGATCCAAAACTGGCAAAGGATGTCGGCACCGCTGAAGCTGCAACTGAACCCATGGGCCGTCGGCCAAATCGGACACCTTTAGCGTAGAAACGGGCGAATCTATCTCTTCCCCAACGAACAGCTCCCCTTCAGATGTAGATTGCGCCATGAGGCGCACCATATCCCGCTCCGTCAGCAGCCCTACCACCCGCCCGTCAGCCACCACTACCACACAGCTACAGCGCCCCACATCAATATCGCCAGGCTGGGGCTGGGCGTTGGCCATCAGGGCGATCACCTCGGCCAATATCGTTGCGGGTGTAACCACCAGCGGATCCCGGACGAGCGCCGCAGTCAGGTCTGGGAGGGGAGAAGCCATAAACAGAAAAACGTGAGATTCGCAGGAAACCCTTATGAAGGTTGCCCTAACTCTAGGGTATTGGGCCGGTGATACCGACGCAGGCAAAGGTTTTCAGTACATTCGCGGAACCACCAATGATGCCGAATTAGGCACTTTATCGCGCCTGAGGTAAACCAGGGGAGTTCATGCGACCAGTGGGAATGCTAAGAATTGTAGATCTAGTCCATGCAAACGATTGGAACGCTTGATTGAGCCCAGGTCTACCCTGCTGTCATTAGTTTGAACAACTGGATCAGGGAAAAAAGTATGTCGCACAACAATCCCTTACTCAACTTAAGCACTTTAGAAGATACCCACGCTTCTCTACAGCAGATATTGGCGAAAGCTGAGGCGATTTGCCTAAACCTAAAGGAGGCAGATTCAAGCCAAAGTGACTTACTGCACCAAACCCTGCGGCAGGCCCAAGCCGCATTAGCTCAGCAGAACCTTACATTGCGGCAAGTGATCCAGCCTTCCACAGACCTAACTGGGGCTGAGGCTAACTCCCAAACGGTATCCCCCTTCGGTCAAGAGCCCCTGCTCCAGCAGCTTTTCGACACCTCTACGGAAGCAATGGCATGGCTCGAAAACGGTTTGCTTATTAACTGCAATCAGGCAGCCGCCAACTTGATGGGATACACCAACAAGGCAGAGTTGCTGGCAGCGCATCCATCAGTGTTGTCTCCTGAGATGCAACCGGATGGTCAATCCTCTTTTGGGAAAGCCAACGATATGATTGCCATGGCCCTACAGCAGGGGGGCCATCGTTTTGAGTGGGTATACCAACGGGCGAACGGTGAAGTGTTCTGGGCAGAGGTGTTGTTGACAGCAATTTACAATAACGGGCGTCAGCTTCTCCATAAGACTTGTCGGGATATTAGCAAGAGAAAGCGGCTTGACGCCGAACGTAAAACTGCTGCTGCCGAACTCCACAAGCAGACCCAGCTTCTCCGCAACACCTATGAAGGAGTCGAGCACAACATTGTCCTTATTGATGTGTTGCCGAATGGTGATTTCCGTTTTGTGGACTGGAATCCAGCCACTGAGCGGAATACGAGTATCCCAAGGACCGAGGTTGTTGGCAAAACGCCTGAAGAGCTTTTGGGAGATGAACAAGGAATACGAATACGGCAGAGATATCAGCAATGCGTTGCGGCGGGCACCCCCATTGCCTACGAAGAGTTCATACCTTTCCAGGATCAAAACCATTGGTGGTTAACGACCCTGAACCCGCTCAAAGATGAAAATGGGAACGTATATCGCATTGTACTCACAGCCTTTGAGATCTCGGACCGGAAAGCAATTGAGACGGCTTTACAACAACAGGAATATCAGTACCGCAGCATTTTTGAATCTATCAATGACGGCATTTTCATTCAAGATATAAGCACGGGTAAAATCGTCACCGTTAATCCTGCTGTCTGTAAGATGCACGGATATACCTATGACGAATTTATTCAACTCGCCCCGTCAGATTATGTTCATCCTGATTCTTTACCCATCTTTGCTGAATTCATAGAAACGCTTCAGGCAGGGCAACGTTTCATGGGTGAGGCTGTCGATTTGCATAAAGATGGTTCCTTGATCGACATTGAGGTAGCGGGTATCCCCTTTAACTATGGTGATCGACCCTGTGTTTTGTCTGTAGTGCGAAATATTAGCGATCGCAAACTTTTAGAGGCAGAGCAGTTGGAGGCGCAGGCGGAGCTAAAAGATACCAATTCTTTCCTGACCTCAGTACTAGAAGCAATTCCTGGTTTCTTTTTCGCTAAAGATCGAGACGGCAAGTTCATCACTGTAAATTCAGATTTGGCCCGTTTCTTTCAGCATTCCATCTCAGAAGTGATCGGCAAGAGTGATTTCGATTTCTTTCCTGCAGAGATTGTTGAATCTATGCTTGAAAATGATCGCGAAGTCATGGCCAAAGGGGTCTTACAACGCTTTGAAGAAGCAGTACCGGTTTCCCCTTCAGAAACTGCCACTTACTTGAGTACAAAAGCCCCGCTTCACAATGCGGAAGGGGATGTAATTGGCGTCATTGGTTTAGCCCAGGACATTAGCGATCGCAAACGACTAGAAATAGAACTCAAAGATGCCAACACCTTCTTGAAATCAGTGCTAGAAGCAATTCCTGGTTTCTTCTTTGCTAAGGATCAAGAAGGCAAATACATTGCTCTAAATTCCAACCTGGCCGACTTCTATCAGCACTCCATTGCGGCTGTAATTGGCAAGACTGATTTCGATTTCTTTCCTACAGAGATTGCTGAAGCCATGGTTGAGAATGATCGCGAGGTCATGGCCCGAGGCGTCTTGCAACGCTTTGAAGAGGCAGTGCCAGTTTCTGAAGAGGAAATCGGCACTTACCTGAGCACAAAAGCGCCCCTGCGCAATGCAGCAGGGGATGTGGTTGGCATGATTGGTCTGGCCCAAGACATTAGCGATCGCAAAGCC
>ERZ1740060.619-NODE-619-length-16874-cov-4.029074_pt1 | contig 16874 bp, 13 predicted proteins | sample MGYA00581743_ERZ1740060 | MGnify/ENA primary metagenome ERZ1740060 (study PRJEB43018, sample SAMN04849235) | marine metagenome | isolation source: floating plastic debris | place: Pacific Ocean | collected 2008-08-27 | study: EMG produced TPA metagenomics assembly...
GTTGCCACTGCGTCACTGGCTCTTATCTACGACATGCACGCGACCGGGGAGGAGTCTTCGCCTGGTGGCTATCTGCGCGGCATGGTTCAGAAGGCCCAAGCTGGTGAACTGCATCTAGAGCGCAGCTTCTATGGCCGATTGAGCGGGGTAAGGGCGTGACATGTGTCGCGTGACACTTGACACAGTGTCACGTCCAATGTAGGAGATTGCGATGAAGATCGAGAGCATCGGCCATAAGGGCCTCCGGCGCTTCTTTGAAACCGGAAACCCAAAAGGTCTGGTGGGTGACACGGGCAGGCTACGAAAGATGCTGGCCTTCATCGATGCCGCTGCAGATCTCGGAGAGCTGGGCACACCGCCGAATTACGGCCTGCACCAGTTGACCGGGGATCGAAAGGGGACCTGGTCGATGACCGTGACGAAAAACTGGCGGCTGACGTTCCGCATGAACGAAGATGGTGCGCTTATCGATATGGAATTGGAGGATTATCATGGCTCTTGAAATGCATCCATCGCTAACGGTCCATGTGGGTGATTGGCTCAAAACAGAGATTGTCGAACCGGCCTCCATCAGCGTGAAGGACCTTGCTGATCACTTTGGGGTGTCCCGGCAGGCTGTCAGCACCTTGCTCAACGGCAATGCCGGACTGTCGGCTGATATGGCGATCCGCTTCGAGAAGGCTTTTGGGGTCAAGGCGGATACGCTTTTGCGCATGCAAACCAGTTACGAACTGGCGCAGGCCCGGCAACATGAAGACGATATCAAGGTCCAAAAGCTGCGGGACGTGGCCTGATGACAGATTTTGGCGAAGATTGAGTGTTGTTGCGGTATTTCGGCTTTAGCTTGGGGCAGGGCCTATAGCCCCGCCGCCTTAGTCAGGTTCACCCGGAACCGATCTCGCCTGCGTTGATATCGCCTCGTCATCTCGGCTGATGCATGTCCGAGTTGTTTTTGCACATGACGTTCTTCGACATCCGCATAGGAGGCCAGACCAGAGCGCAGCGAATGGCCTGAGAAGAGCTTGAGCCGTTCTGCTTCTTTGAGCTCCGATCGAATGCCTGCATCCAGCATCGTCTTCTTGATCAGGCGGGCGACGTGTTTGTCTGAGAGACGTGCATCCTGAACCTTGGAATTGTCCCGCAGGACCCGTCGAAAAATTGGACCATGATCGATCTTTGCATAGTGCAGCCACTGCTCCAGCGCGTGGACAGGGCAGGATTGATCTGATGACCCGCGTCCGATCGCGGCCTCTTTCCATCCTGTTTTAGTAAGCTGACTGACGATCGCGCCTTCCTTTTCTATCTCTACCCAGCCTTTGCCGCCCAAGGTGTCGTCGCGGTTCACATCGAGGGCGACGATCTCAGACCGCCGGAACCCGCCCGCATAACCGAGAAGCAGGATAGCGCGGTCTCGCAGATCGCGCAGGCTGTAAGTGAGCGTGCCGACCAGCTCTAGGAGTTCATGCGGCGCGATGGGTGCCTGCTGCACTGGTGGGCGCGCCATGGATCGCTTGATGCCTGCGAGCAGCGTTGCAATGTGGCGGTCCTTGCGATCAAGGGTCTGCCCGCGTTGCTGATAGTTCCAGGCGAGGCCAGACAGCCGGCGGTCAATGGTGGCGTAGGAGAGGGCAGGGGAGCTGTCTTGCGGGGCGGTGCAGTCGGTGATGTAGAGGCCAATCAGCTGGGGGTCGGGGGGCAGTTGGTCGGCGCCACGCCGCCTGCACCAGCTGGCGAAATGCGCCCAGTCTGCCTTGTAGGCCTTGTTGGTGTTCTCGGCCGTAGCTTGTTCGGCAAAGCCGCGTGCGGTTTCCACGAGTTGCTCAAGGGAACCCGAAGCTGCGACCGCATCGGGAATAGCAATGGCGCGATCTCTCTCGTCCAGCGCGTCATCGTTGGGCGGGGCAGGGGGCGCTGAGGGCGATTTCTGGGCCATTTTTGTACCCCTATTCATGAGAATGCTGGCTTTCTGACATCCTAGATTTGCATGTCCGATAATGCAAACTTATTGGACGTAGCGAAGAACGGCAGAGTGGGGCGGTTTGTACCGTATATTGTGGACGAAAGCGCCGCGTGAGACTATTGTTGTGGTATGACTTACCAGGCCACTGCCATCTCCGACGACTTGACGACCTTACCGAAGCTGCCCGCCTGGGTCTCCTCCGGCCGTGCAGAAACCCTTGAAACTGTGGCTTTTCGGTCTGGCGCAGCTCTGACACTGCTGGATCAGCTGGCCGCTGATCCGAGGCACTGTGTGCCGGGCAAACTGCTGGCGAACCGGTCGGCGCTGAATGCAGCAACCGCCACCTCGAAACTGGAAGGGCGGCTGGCGCGGGAAGCGGATATCCGGGACGCGTATTATCTGACGCCACCGGGTGAGGCGCGGGGGCCCGATGGTGATTTGTTGGCGTTTTGGCGCGACGCGGTCCGTCTCAAACTGACGGGGCGTGATTGGCATGACGATGTCCAAGGTTTGGTTGGCGCGGCATTTGCCGATGATGTCGTGATGTTGATAGCGTCTGGTGCGACCCGCGCAAAAACCGAGGGACCGTTAGCGGGCTGTGTTGCCGTGATGCGCGCGGTTCTTGAGATGGACGATCGGGCGGAGCGGATTGCCTGTTTACTCTCGGATGTGGTTCTGGCGCGAACTCTCAATTGGAAAACCGCACTACCAATCACGGCGCAGCATCTCACCAAGGCGACTTTGCGAGACCTCGTCGCGGACGGGCAGGGGGGTGATCTGACCGTTCAGCAATGCATCCTTGGGTCCGTTGAAGACACGATCCGACTGGCGCGCGACCTCGCAGTAAGAGCAGCGACGCTTCACGTCATTGCGCCGAAGTTGCGCGCCAAGGGATCTGAGGCGGCGGTTGCGCTGTTCCTATCCGAGGATGCCGTGGCGCCGTCGATGATGCTGTCACCGATAATCCAAGGCACCACCATCCCGATGACGGATCGGGCCGCGCGGCGGTTCTGTGATCGGCTCGTCGAGCTTGGCGTGGCGCGGGAACTGACAGGACGTCCGACCTTCCGGCTCTATGGGATTGTGCGATGACCCGCACCGCCATGACCTCCGATGCCAAACGGGAGAACTCGAAACTGCAGGAGGCCGGACGCGACGGCGTGTTTGACCGGGAACTTGAAGACCTGCCGCAAGAGTTGCGCTGGCGCGAATGGATGGGGCGGATCGAGGCGGTGCTCTTTGCGAGCGCCACGCCAGTCGGGCGCGATGACCTGGCGCGCGTGGTGGGGCAGGGGGCCTCGGTTGAGATGCTGATCGACGACGTCCAAGCAGAGCTGGTGGGCCGGCCCTACGAACTGGCCGAAGTTTCCGGCGGGTGGATGTTCCGAACCAAGACGCAGTTTGCGGACGCGATCAAGGCTGCAGCCGATCTCGGCGAGCAGTCGCTCGCCTTCACCGAAATGGAGATGGGCGTCCTTTGCGCCATCGCTTATCACCAGCCGATCGACCGGGCGGGCCTCAAGGACATCTTTGGCAAGGAGGTTAGCCGTGATCTGCTCGCGCGGCTGCGGTTCAAGGATCTGATCGCCAGCGGACCGCGGGCTCCGCGGCCTGGCGCGCCGCATACGTTTGTCACAACGGAGACGTTTCTGGTGATGTTTGATCTGCAGACGTTAAGGGATTTGCCGGAACTTGATTTGACGGTTGATGGCGCGGATGAGAATGCCCGGGCAGCGCAGTTGTGAGGCTCTTCACTTTCAATTGGTCGGGCTTTGACTTTCAATCAGTCGGAGGTGTGAGTGCCAATCAGACCACATCACGCTTTCAATCGGTCGGAACTTGACTTTCAATCGGTCGAGCGCGTACTTTCAATCGGTCGAAGGGAGTCGCGCGACTATGTATCCAAGATTTGCCAAGGCTAGAGTGGAAGAGGCTCTGTCCGACACCCGCGTGGTTCTCATCTCGGGGCCGCGTCAGTCCGGCAAAACCACGCTTGCAACCGACATCGCGTCGGACAAGATACCTTTTCTGACATTGGACGATGCCAACGTTTTGCAGTCGGCGATAGATGATCCGGTCGGATTCGTCCGCGGATTGGACCGCGCCGTGATCGACGAGATCCAACGCGCGCCCGACCTTCTGCTCGCTATCAAGAACTTGGTCGATGACGACAAGACACCGGGGCGGTTCCTCCTAACAGGTTCGGCCAACCTCATGACCATCCCAAAAGTGGCAGATTCCCTTGCTGGCCGCATGGAGGTCGTTCGATTATTGCCCCTCTCGCAGGCAGAGATCCTTGGGGCGAAATCGGGGTTCATTGATCGGGCTTTTGCGCGAGAGAAGCCGAGGGCCGGCCACATGATCGTCGGTGACGACCTCGTTGAAAACGTCCTTTCCGGCGGGTATCCCGAAGCGCTTGGTCGAGCGCGATGGTCACGAAAGCAGGATTGGTATCATGGCTATCTTGATGCGATCGTCCAGCGAGACGTCAGAGACGTGGCCCAGATCGAACAACTTGCCATCATGCCGAAACTGATGTCAGTGCTTGCCGAGCACTCAGGACAGTTGGTTAACTACACTGGTATCGGTGCCGGCCTTGACCTCAATCATGTCACCACGCAGAAGTATGTGAGTGTTTTTGAGAGCCTTTACCTCGTTCATACCCTGCAGCCCTGGTTCACAAATCGTCTGAAACGCCTGACCAAGTCGCCCAAATTGCATTTTTTCGACGCGGGCCTCCTCGCAGCGATGCGGGATGTTTCGCCGGACGTTGTCCGGAAGGACAAAACGAGCTTCGGTGCGATCCTGGAGACCTTCGTGTTCAGCGAACTGCGGAAGATAGCGACATGGAGTGAACAGCGGTGCACGTTCTCGCACTTCCGTGACAAGGACAGGAACGAGGTCGACATCGTATTGGAGAACCGCCGCGGTGAAATCGTCGGCGTCGAGGTAAAGTCGTCCGCCACCGTTTCGGCGGGTGATTTTTCAGGGATGCGCAAGCTCGCGGACGCCTGTGGCAAGAAATTCGTGCAGGGGATGGTTCTCTATGACCACGATCAGGTTGTACCGTTTGGTGAAAACATATTCGCTGCCCCGCTTTCATGCCTATGGAGTGCATCATGAGGATTCTAGAAAGGCGATGCATCAAAGAAATGGCTGGACGATTATTCAGCTTCCCAATTGTAAGCGGCGACTCCCGCTCGGCATTCGCGCTAGCCGCAGCTGAAGGAGTGCCAGAATGACAATGACCCAGGCGGATTTTTTGGCAAACGCATTGAACTGCGGAACCGCTTTGATCGGTGAAGTATCCGAGTGTCAGCAACAGAGTATTAGAAATGAAGCCTGGTCTGCATTCTGCCAAACTTTATTAACGCCAGCAGAAATCCAGTCGACGGAGCTTAAAAAATACACCGAGCGGTTGCGAGATTTAGATCGGATCTATTCGGCCTCCCTAGTTTACGCATCTGCACAACCAGCCAAGAAGCAAAAAGCTCTGGCTATGTATTTCACTCCGCCACCTTTAAGCGAATACGTATTAGATCGACTGGAGCGATTTGGCGTCAATTTCGGAGCTGGGCGGTTCATTGATCCCTCTGCGGGTGGAGCCTCTTTCATCGGCCCGATTGCAAATCGAATGCGCGACAGTGGAGCAACACCAAAGCAAGTACTGTCATCTCTTACTGGAATTGAGATTGATCCTGCACTTGCTGAGTTTGCGCGCGTCGCGGCTACAAGCGTCATTGAACAAGATGCGACCGAAGTGGTCCTAACCGGCAACGGCCTTGAGTTAGGTGAAATCGGTACCTACGACGCGGTGATTGGCAATCCTCCTTATCGTGTTCTGACACCGGCGGAACGAAAATGCATGCCTGTTTGGGCAAAGGAGACACTGGGTACATACGCGAACCTCTATGCGCTTTTTATGATGCGCGGGCTGCAGCTCTTAAAAGATGGTGGTGTGCTCGCCTTTTTGGTGCCAACGAGCTTCATCACAGGCCGATATTTTAAGCATTTACGTCAGCACCTAACGTCTCAATCAAGAATCTTGGCAATCGATACGATCTCCCAGCGGAAAAAGCTGTTCCGAGATGTGTCCCAGGACGTATGCCTGCTCATATGCAGAAAAGGAGTTCCAAAGCGTGGAGCCCGCCGTGCTGATGCGCGAATAGTCAATCAAGGAATGAAGTGGCGCCGACAAGATAGATATCTGATTGATTCGTACTCAGACGAACCTTGGCATGCGACACCGCCGGTCGCCAAAAACTCGACAGTACAAACGTGAGCGCTTCGTAGACCCCATGGTATCGTCTATTTCCCTGATGTGAGATTCTGAACTTCAACTGATTTGGAGTTTTTAGAATGCTTGATGAGGGTAGTGGTCTGGGGCGACGCAAGCCGCAGCGACGGACACCAGCGGAACGCGCGGCGATTGTTGCGGAGACGTATAAGCCGGGCGCGACGGTTGCGTGCGTTGCGCAGCGCCATGGGATTGTTGCATCGCAGTTATCGGGCTGGCGCACGGCAGCAAAGCGTAAAGCGGAGCGCGGTAATAGTTCTGGTCCTGCTTTTGCTGAGCTTTCAGTTCTGGCGGATGTTCCCGCGCCGTTTGATGGTATTGAGATCTTGGCGGGCTCTGTATCTGTTCGCCTGCCAAAGAATACGACGCCCAAGCGGATTGCGGATATTGCAAAGCGGCTGGCGCAAGGCTGATGATATATCCCAGTCAGGCGGTTCGGATTGTAATTGCCACGAAGCCAGTGGACTTCCGGAAGGGTCATGACGGCTTGGCGGCTGTGGCCGAGCGCGAGCTGGGGCTTGATCCGCATTCGGGTGTGATCGTAGTGTTCCGTGCCAAGCGCGGGGACCGGATCAAGGTGCTGCTCTGGGACGGATCAGGGATGGTGATGGCGTATAAACGACTAGAACATGGTAAGTTTGCCTGGCCCAAGATCCGTGACGGTGTGATGCGCCTGTCGCGGGCACAGTTTGAAGCTTTGTTCGAAGGTCTGGACTGGCGTCGTGTGATGGCGCGGCGCGCCACCCGACCGGGTGCTTCGGAGTGATTCATGCGGCGGCATGATGGCGATCGGGCCGGGCAAGATGCGCCATGATATGGTAGTGCTTGCCCATGTTTGATGCGCTTGAATCCCTAGATTTGAAAGCCCTTCCTGCCGAAGTGCGGACGGCGGTTTTGGCAGCGCAAGAACAGATCTCTGCCCTGACCGAGAGCAACGCCAGCATCGTAGAACGCAGCGCCGCGCTCGCAACACAGAATGCCGAGCTTGAGGCTGTGAACGTGCGGCTGGAGCATATGGTGAAGGAACTCAATCACCTGCTCTATGGTCCAAAGTCGGAACGGTTCACCGAGGACGCGCGGCAGCTGGCGTTTGAGGATCTTGAGGTGGCCACAGCCGAGGCACAGGCCCAGTCTAACACCATCGAGATGACGACGCCGCGCAAGAAGCGCCGTCCGCCACAGCGCAACCTTGGCCATCTGCCGGACTATCTGGAGCGGATCGAACAGGTGATTGAACCTGACAGCATTACCTGCCCCTGCGGCTGCGGGGAGATGGTGAAGATCGGCGAAGACCGATCTGAGCGTCTGGATATCGTGCCCGCCCAGTTCCGCGCGCTTGTCACAGTCCGGCCAAAGTACGCCTGTCCGAACAAGGACGGTGGCGTGGCGCAGGCGCCAGCCCCGGTCCATCTGATCGAGGGCGGTCTGCCGACAGAGGCCTTCGTGGCCTACGTCGGTGTCTGCAAATACGGGGACCACAGCCCGCTTTATCGCCAGACCCAGATCTATGCCCGCTCCGGCCTCAACCTCGACCGCGCCACATTAGCCAGCTGGATGGGCAAGATGTCTTTCCACCTTGCCCCCGTTGTCGATCATCTCCTCAAGGAACTGAAGAGATCAGACAAGCTCTTTGCCGATGAGACACGCTGCCCGGTGCTCGACCCAGGGCGGGGGAGAACCAAGACCAGCTATCTCTGGGCCATTGCCCGTGATGAGCGGCCCTTCGGAGGGACAGCACCGCCTGGTGTCGTGTTTTGCTACGCCGACGGACGTGGGGGCAAACACGCGACCGACTTCCTGGCGGGCTTCAGTGGCACGCTGCAGGTCGATGGCTACACCGGCTATAACGCCCTGGTCAAACCGGGTCGCAAGGGCGGACCTGTCAAGCTGGCCTATTGCTGGGCGCACGCGCGGCGCAAGCTCAAGGAAGTGCATGACCGCGACGGCTCGCCCATTGCAGCCGAGGGGCTCAAGCGGATCAAGGTGTTCTACAAGATCGAGAAGGGCATCCGTGGCAAGACTGCGGCAGAGCGTCATGCCGTCCGGCAGGCACAGACAGCACCCCTGATGGCTGACTTCGAAGACTGGCTCAGAACCGTCCGCGCCCGGATCTCCAGAAAGTCCCGGCTGGGCGAAAAGCTGGCCTACATCGCCAAGCACATGGAGGGGCTGAAGCTCTTCCTTGACGACGGCACCATCGAGATGGACAGCAATGTGGTCGAGCGGACGATCCGGCCCATTGCCCTCAATCGCAAGAACGCGCTCTTCGCAGGCCATGATGAGGGTGGTAGAACATGGGGGCGCATCGCCTCACTGATCGAGACCTGCAAGCTCAACGGCGTCGAACCCTACGCCTATCTCAAAGCCACCCTCGAAGCCATCGCAGCAGGACACCCAGCATCCCGCATCGATCAGCTCATGCCATGGAACTTTGACAAAAAAGCCTGACACCGCTTACGTACAAACGCTAGAAGACTATGGCTATCAAGTCCGTTGCGGTTCCATCGTACACAATCGCGACAGGGGTTTGCTCAGCGGTGTACGTCGAAAACGGCGTAACGCTGTACCACTTGTCTGGGGTCACGTTATCAAACCTGGGCAAAACGCCGAACCGGCATCACGCCGCTGCCAACCTGGTGATGGGCCTGTAACATTTGTTTCCGTATTGGAGCGGACCGCGCCGTTAACCTGCCCCTCGATAGTATTGCAGCGAACAAACAGTGGAGATCAAGTCCGCAGGATTCGAGCCGGGATCGTTGATCAAACTTGGATCGACAAATATGGAGCGTTCTACGCAGAAAACCACGTAGTGGTTATTTCTCCGTTACCCGAGGTCAATCAGGAAATTGGCCTTCGTTTGCTTTGGCGTGTCCTTTCTTCTGAAGCGGTGGACCAGAGGTTGCGGCCGCTCCTGTCCTCAAACAGCGTCAATATCGCTGCGCTTCGTAAGCTACCGCTTCCCGACTTCAGATATCTGCGCCAGCAAGGCATTTTGGGAATTGATGAAGCGGCGTTCGAAGCAATCCTCGAAAAGGCCTACTCTTCGTGAAGGGGCGAAAGCACTTCCACGGAGACGCCTCTGATCCACTGTCAGAACTGCAGACCCGGCGCCAACAGCAAAAGGAGGCTTTGAAAGCACGTTTGAGCGCCAATGCGAAGAACAAGACAAGCACTTCCAAAACGCGGATGGTTCAGCGATCGACGGAGTTTTTTGATCCTCAGAACATCGTTTTGGCTCGAAGTGGCAACTTTCAAAATGCAGTCCTGTCGGAAGGTGTGGCAGCGGCTGTTGGCGCTTTTAGAAAGGCCGTCAGCAAGCGGCAATCGTCCGTCATTCTCAACTGGCCACGCCCACTTCCAGGCGTTTCGGCTCTGCATGGAATCGCGTTTCTTTGTGAACTGGCCGAAGGGCCGGAAATGTACCGAGGTCTCTCAACTATATTTTTTCCGGCAAGTGCGCGTACAGGCGCCAATCAGCGAGCGTTGCTCGTAGATCGCAGTTGGCTAATTGAAGTCAATCAACCTTGGCTGAATTCGTTCTATCCGAAGTTGAAAACTGAATCTGAAAGTGCAGAGAGGACCCAAGCTAGGTTCCATAAACTAGTCGCACGAGTACAAGATTTGAGAACCGAAGCTTTGTCGAATTTCAAGCGCGCGAAAGCCGTTGTCGATCGGACAATAGATCGTGAACACCCCACACTGTTTGAACTGACGCCACGAAGGTCACTCGACTCGTCCGGCACGCTCAAAAACCCTGAAGATTTCTTTCTTGAGCGCTCACGAAAACTATCCGAGTTGCTGACTCATAAGAAAAATGCAGCGGATCATCAAAGAGTTGAAGCTGTCGAGCCCAAGACCACTCCATGGCTTTTGTCCGTCATTCATGGCGCCAGCCCAATGCACGCTTGGACTACCTGCACGGCACCAAGTCATCGAAAACCTGACGTGGTGTTGATCGATCTTCAGTATCGCGCCCGCGCGCGTCTTGGAGAAAATTGGCGACGAGAACTCTCTGACATCGCTTCGCGCATGCGGCACGGAGACCCTGACCTTCCAATAGTCGCTGTCACTGACGATCCATTCGTCGCAGCTTTCGCAAAGTACGAACTGGCTGCGAAACAAAAAGGTAACAAGAAAAAACGACCGTTACCAGTGGTCTTGATCCGGCAAAATGCAACATCACTTCTGCAAAACAAAAAGGAGGACGGCAGATTCCTAGAAAGCAGCCCCGGCAGACTCGTTTTAGAAATTGATGTTTTTGCTAGTGACCTAGCGGCATTTGCTGCAAATGCTATGCAAGTCAGAAGGCATACAGCCAATTTAGCAGGCGGCAAAATCGCTAGGTGCATAGGGGTCTGCCTGTCGCGGATGCGCATGCTAGCGAATTCACCGGTGTCGCAAACCGGCGTAAACCAAGCATTTGACGATCCCGATGAGCGGCACCTGAACAATCGCTTGCTAGAATCTTTCAACATTGGTGCTTCGCTGGCAGAATTGCGGGAAATCGCTCCGAGGGCCGGCAATTTGGAATCAGAAATAATGGCCTTTGCCGAAGAAGCTCAGGAACTGGCTGTCGCATTTTCTTCGTCGGCCGAGATAACTACAAAGAAAATGCTGAGGTCCAGACTAGAAACGCTTCCAAAGCGAGGAACGCGTACTTTGGTGGTAGCATCCGGTGTATCCGCAGCGCAACTCCTCGAACGTTGGATCGAAAACGACCCTGACCTTCGCGATGTCACCGATCGACTAGGCGAAAAATTTGATATCGTGACTGCACGGGACTCGATCACAGAAGTAGAAATCGCAGCCACCTCCATGAGACCTTATGGACATGTTTTGCTGATTTCTCCACCTCCTCGCGAAGCGCTCGCCTTACTTTGCAATCCGTCTTGCCCCTCCAAAGTTGAACTTCTCGTGGACGCATCCAGTGCTAAATTCTTGGCCGATTATGGAGACGCACTCTTGAAGGCATGGCCGGAAAAAGAACCAGGATATGACCAGATATGCGATACGGTCACGAAAGTACGGTCAAGTCTAAAGACCAGCATTGCAGATCTCCCTGATTTGGAGCTTGGTGATCCATCGACATCAGGCTCTAAAATTATAGACATGACTGTCCAAACGCATGCATCAGAGGGGCGCGTCCTTAAGATAACTACAGTGGACGGAGATACCATCCACGCCAACCCTCAAACTGTCTTCGTCTCCCGAAAACAAGCAGATCTCGATAATTTTGAATACTTGCGTGGAGATAAGATCGTACCAGGTCGTGAAATCCTTGTACCAGGCACGCTTTTCCTTGAGGCTTTGCAGAGCGCGCACGAGTTTCGTGCTGCAGCTGCCCCGTTACTCGCAGACTATCATGCTGCTGTCCGAGATCGAGCTGACCAACTTACTGGTGGCAATCTTCGCAGCAAGGCACAGCAGGTTTTGATGGTGATGCATCATGCGGCCGTTGAACCACCAACGCTCGATAGTGTTCAGCGTTGGTTAGATGTGAGGCGCCAAGACGAAGTACCGGTAGAATTGCGCGCTCCACAGGCACCGAGACTGTTCAAGCACTTTCGAATGTTCTGCGACGCGCTTGGGATAGATGATACCATGATCGAAATTTATTGGACATACGCCATAACAGCCACCCGAGGCGGCAGAATTAGATCAGGTCTGCAACTAAGAAAACTCTATGCTTCGGCACTCATTGATCCCGACGCAGTTTTGCGCGCCAACATTTCAGCACGCCCCCTCATTGAGAAGATTCGTGATTTGTCCGCTGAACATGTTAGCGAAGTTCTCCATATAGAGCGTATCGAAAGTGAGCGGCAATGAAACCTACATCTTTGAATTCAAAGGATATTCCGCGCCTCGAGGAGCTAAAGGAGGGTGTCTGCGACAGCATAATAAACCTGACTTTCAAGCGAGTCAGTGGTTTTGGACCTAGCGGTGCAGTGGTTTTTGGCCGCAAACCTAGTCGGCACTTCGTTTCGGGTTTTCTCCTTCCGGGTTTTGATCCAACCGGTGAAGATGACGAGACCAGTGACATCCGAATAAACACGCATGGACTGGATTTTGCTCTTTCCAAAGCTGATCACACACAATGCACTGTTTCTGGTACGCTTGCGGTTTATGTTCGTGGCCTTCCTGAATGGGAAGAGCTCACAGATAAACGCTACGGAATGACACCGATCTTCCAACCTACGGCTGAGCTAAGAAGGAAGCTTAAGTCGGCGGTCCGAAGCCGTCTCGAGGCATGGAGAAATGATCGCGGGCAAAGTGCCAGCTATCCCGAATATCTAAATGCTAAACAGGAGGCATATTCGGCAGAGTGCAGATTGGTGGGGCTTCCCGCACCAAATGTAAACTTAGAGGAAGTGGCACTCCAACCGAACGCTCAAGAAGTTAAAGAAGCGCTCAATGACAACGAGGCTGACGAAGCAGAAAATGCTGCCGAAGATGCGATATATGCTCAAGCCAATACGAGCATACCTGATCACCTAGCGGATCCGATGCCCCCACCTGACATATGGGTAAGAGTTCCGGTCGTGCTGGGTCCGTGGAATGTTGATCTGGCTGTCGACCTCAAGTCGCGCTCAGAAGAGCTTTCCCGCGAAATTGATCTTACGATCAAGAAATGTGTGTCTGATTGGCTCCAATCTGAAGACGGTCGGAACCGTGCTTTCCGAGGCAGGAAGATCGTACCGTCTGATTGTGTTTCAGCTCAAGCGTGGTCTATTTATCTTAAAGAATGCAGGAGTCAGGTCCCTCACATTGATCAACTTCTCCCAAACCCTTTCGGGTTGAAAGTCAATCTTCAATCTAGTTGCGACCGTCGTTCAAAAGATGCGTCCCTATAACGGAACGCGCTTGAGCATCTCGCTCGTCGCTTGGCCAATTCTCAGCAGCCTTTTTTCGAACCGGCTTGTTTTCAGGTCGGCCTGGAAGTCAAGATAGCAAGCCTAGCAATTAAGCCCCTACCTCTTGATAGGGTGAAACCGAGCTATCGATATCGCCGCTACATGACTCAGGACGCTATGGGCGTGAACTGTGGTGTTGACACGCAGACATCGAATTCTGAGACGGTGCTAAGGACCAATTGGGCCCCGCGATACGTTCTCCCGCGTCAAGTTCCTCGATCAGATTCGCGGGTCCAACGTGATTACGCGACTCTCAGCGACCCGGCATTCGATGTTTCTAATTTGTCTGAATTGCCAAGTGAATATGAGACCTGGATAAAACGGCTTGGGAGCAGAATTGATCCATCCAGCGGCGTTGACGATGCGACGGAGGCGTTGATTGAGCGACAGAATTTCGAAGAAGACTGCAATGCCTACGAATTAGAACGGCGGGATATTGCCCGCGGTGTTGATGTCCTCGCTCGCTCCCAAGCAGCGTATCGAAGTTCAGCGGAGAGTCCGGCCGCTGCACCTTATCTGGCATGGGTAATGATGAACGAAACATTCCGAGACGCGGGAGGTGGTAAATTCCTTGAATGGCGGCTGTTCCAACTCGCGTTCATCATCGCTCAAATTCCCGGTTTTGCATCTCGGTTGCCAGATTACGAAGATGACTTTGATCCTGAGAGAGACGAAGAAACCGCTTCTTTACTCTACTTCGCGACAGGCGGTGGCAAATCGGAGGCATTTTTTGGTGCTTTGATTTACCTGTTGTTCTTGGATCGACTACGCGGAAAAACGTTTGGTGTTAGTGCTTTAGTTAGGTATCCGCTTCGATTGCTGACGGTCCAGCAGGCGCGGCGACTGTTCCGGCTGCTGGTTCGTGCCGAACTAATCCGCAAGGGGCACCAAGTCGGTGGTGCCCCTTTCCAGCTAGGTTTCTGGGTCGGTGCCAGCAATACACCGAACCGCTTGGACGACGGGCGTTTGAAAGCCGTACCTTTTGATGACGCAAAACCGCTCGTCAATGGTAGTCCAGAAGAGATTGCGTATCTCTCTGTCAGAAGAGCATTGAACAAAGTTCCATCCTGCCCACTCTGTGATCAAACGACGGAACTTCGCCGCCGTCGAAAAGAGGGCTCAAACGGTAACCATAGACTGGCATTGATGTGCTTGATCGCGGGGTGTCGTTGGAATGAAAACCATCCTCAAGATACGCTTGAACCACTACCGTTCTTGCTTGTCGACCAAGACATTTATGCGCGCGCTCCATCAGTTGTTTTGGGAACAATCGATAAGCTGGCGCTAATCGGTCAACACGACAGCACTATCTCAAAGGTTTTTGGAATGTTCGGCCTTGCTCGGTTGGTGCAGGATGATTTCGAGAGACTAGCGCCGCCTCGAGATGCGCGGAGCAACACTCCGCCGACAGGCTACACAGCTTTGGATCCGTTCTTTCCAGAAGGACATAAGCTGTTTTTTGACCCCCTTCCATCTCTTGTCATTCAAGATGAAGCGCATCTGCTAGAAGAAAGCCTCGGGGCTTTCGCCGGCCTTTTTGAAACAAGTCTAGAACAAGTTTTTCAGCAGAATACTGACGTCTTTGGTGATCAAGCGGTGCGAAGGAAATCGGGAAAGGACGATATCGGTGCCATTCGTATGCCCAAGATTATCGCAGCTACTGCGACAGTTTCAGATCCGGCTCGACAGACTGAGGTTTTGTATCAACGAGAGTGTCAGCAATTTCCAAGACCTGGTCCAGATCTCTACGAGTCATTCTATTCGCACCCAAAGCGACCCGATGACAACACGCGTCTCGCACGCCTAGATCAGACCGGTGACGTCGAGACCTTTGCCCCATGGTCACGAGTCTATGCGTGTTTCATGACGAATGGTGGAACACACACAATCACTACTGTGAACATATTGGCGGCGCTCCATGCAACAATCACCTCTTTGTTAGTAGACCTATGGCAAGACACTGATCCAGTGCGCCAGACGCGGGCAGTCAATCGCCTAATTGACGGACTAACAGGAGTTGATGAAGACGAGATGTCCGATATGCGCGCTGAAGCACTTGCGTCAGCGCGAGACGCAAAACAGTTCTCGGCGATCGCAACTCTTGTTGACCTTCATCGCGTTGTCTTGACCTACGTTACAAACAAGAAGGGTGGGGATGTTGTACTCGACGCGCTACAGGATGTATCGCGCGAAACTCACCGGTATGACGGTCTCCCAGAAGACGAGCTCAAGCTTGATCTGATTTCCGGCGGTGTTGATATGGAAAACATCGAACGCGTTATGCGCGAGGCCGAGCGTGCGCAAACACAGGATGGAGAGTTTGTACCGCTTTCCGATGGTTTGCGGAATATCGTCGCTACATCCGCAATCTCGCATGGCGTTGATGTTGATCGATTTATCTCAATGGTGTTTGCTGGCATTCCCAGCAATATCGCCGAATATATCCAAGCTTCATCTCGGGTTGGTCGCGCTCATGTTGGCTTCAGTCTCTTGGTGCCCACGCCGCAGTCACGGCGCGACCGATATGTCGTAGAAGTTCATCGTCCATTTCACCGGTTTCTGGAGCGAATGATATCTCCGCCGGCGATTGATCGGTGGGCAGCCCATGCAATAAAGCGCGTGATGCCGAGCCTATTTCAGGCCTGGCTTGTAGGCTTCGTCGAACCGCGCCTCTTCAAAAACGCGTCTGATAAAGCACGGGCCCCGCAGATGTGGCGTCTCAATGATGTACGTAGATATTTAGAACCAGTCAAAAATCAGCATGTTTATCGTTCCAGTTTCATTGATTTTGCTATTGGCGCCACGGGCGTTGAGGGCCGTGGCCACCGAAAGATAGGTCAACCGTCGAACGCAGTGTACTACCGGAACTTGGTACCCGACGAATCAAGCGCCATTATTGCCCTCATCGATGGACCGGAATCCGAACTTACAGAAAGTAAGCTCTCTGGCTTCTGGCGTTGCAGTACTGATGCAAGCCCTCCTATGATGTCCTTGCGGGATGTTGAAGAAGCCGGGCAGATTTTTCCTGCAACAGCGACTGTTGGGCGAAAACGATCGGAATCTTACGAAGAGCAAGTTGAGCGCGCATTGCAGTTCTTGCGACAGCAGCGCGCAAGTGGATCAGAGCTCGACGATGAGACAGGCGGATAGTGCTATGGCAAAAACAACGATGCAACGATCGCAAACACAAATTGCGACGACTTATGCTCCCGATAAACACTTCACTTTTGAGGGTGGAATAGGAGCCTGTAGATCGGTCCCCATCACGCGATCCGATCCGAACATCAAGCCTGCGGAACGAAATCAAATTCGTGAGGGTATTCTTGAGTTCATCCAAAACTGGCATCGCCGCGGGATGATACGCCAAGATCCACCGGTCGCTCCTGAGCAAACACTCGAAGAGCAAGTGTTTCTCGATCGTGAGAGTCGTCCCGCATTCGAGCAATCGAAGTTTGAGTATTGTGCCCCCGATCGCATGGCTTACGTCCCTGACCCGCTGATGCTGACATGCCGAAAATGTTCAGTGGTTCACGAAGCTAAGTTAACGGAACTCGCATATGACGGTGGCAACTTCAAGAACGTCAGTCGCTGCAAAGAAAATTCGTCCGGTCTTCATGAATGGCGACAGTTGGACGTGGTCTTTGCGCATTGGTCGGGCCGTGTCGATCCTTTGTCACCTTTCAGAAAAGATATCGACACTAAGAGT
>ERZ1740060.620-NODE-620-length-16829-cov-23.047812_pt1 | contig 16829 bp, 16 predicted proteins | sample MGYA00581743_ERZ1740060 | MGnify/ENA primary metagenome ERZ1740060 (study PRJEB43018, sample SAMN04849235) | marine metagenome | isolation source: floating plastic debris | place: Pacific Ocean | collected 2008-08-27 | study: EMG produced TPA metagenomics...
AGAGCGAATTCAAGAGGCATTAAGTGTACCTCACGAAGCTGAGAAGCGCTGTATCGTAAAATGAGTGAGACCATGCACCTCGCCTATATAGTCTGGAATCTCCCTTATCTGATTGTGGTTCAATGATAGGTGAGAAAGGTTTTTCAAGTGTCTGACAAAATTTGGGACTTCTTTAAGTTGATTCCTATGAAGTCGAAGTTCCTTTAGGTTCGAGAGCTTTGCTATGCACTCTGAAATCATGGCAATCCGATTTCCGAATAATGAGAGGACTTCCAGATCTGTAAGCTGTCCAACACAATCTGGAATCTCTATAATCTGATTGTTGGATAGCCAAAGTTCCGTCAAGTTCTGCAGTTGACCAATACATCTTGGGATTATTGTGATCCGGTTTCGATCAAGGCCAAGAGTTCGCAGTCTGCTCAGCTGCCCTACGAAATCTGGAATGGTCGTGATGTGATTTCCATAGAGTCTGAGTTTTTCTAGTTTAGTAAGCTGGCCTATAGAATCTGGGATTATTGAAATTTGATTATCAAAAAGTGTGAGATCCTCTAAGTTGATGAGCTTTGCCATACACTCTGGAATCTCTGATAGGCCAATAGCTGTTGCATCAATCGAAATGAGCGATTCAAGCTCAAAAATAACTTTGGGCAAATGCCTTAAAGGATTACCGCTTATAGTCAATCTCTTCAGCTTATTTAAAGTTCGGAGTTCTTCAGGAAAATTAGTCAGGCTATTAGTGATCAATACAGGAATACGTTGACTTTCTTCGTAGTTCCATTTCTCGACTTTCCCTAAAGTCAGGCTTTCGAGCTGGGTGAGCTGGCCAATCTCGGGCGGCAGTTCCGTTAAGCCTTGTCCTGATAAATCTAGTTCCGTCCAGCCTTCTGCGGCGGCCTGGTCAATTAGCGCCAGCAACTCATCCTGCGTCATCAGCGGTGTCCCCTCAATCTCGCCAAATTTTAGCGTGGGTCAGCTCAAATGCTTTGAGCGCGATCGCACGTGCAAAAAAGCTGAAGAAATCCCCCCATTGCCAAAGCTGCTCCTATGGTGAGAACGGACAGCAAGTGGAGCGATCTCGGTGGTTTGGAGATCGGCCCATGCAATGTCTTGAACTTCGGCGAGCAAATCGTTGATGACCTTGGCGCAGATGTGAGGAATGGCAGTGCTGCCACTGTGATGAATCGCTACGACATTGTCGCCCTGGCCATATTGATGAATGGTGTTTCCACAAGGGGGCAATAAATGGGAGATGTCGTGATGAGCAGCGCGTTTACTTGAGGACTTCTAAGTTGGTTTCGCTGGGGTTGAAAAGCTGCCGTTTGGAAGCATTCAGGAACTCGATACTCACCGGTTCTGAGTCGGCGTCATAGCTGACAATGATGCCTCCTGGTTCAGAAATGGCGTTGCTGGGCGGCTGATCGTTCATGACAAAAATCAGCACATCGGCCTCGGCATCGTATCTAACTTTCACGGGTATCCTCCTGCCAGTAGCGTTTCACTTGATTAGTCCAATACAAGGTAATAATCCGCCGTGTGTCACCAATATCGGCGAAAGGGATTCTCAATAATCCTTGTCCTCGTTTTCCTTGAGCGACTGAAACTTCATCTTCAATCACAACTTGCTGGGGATTGTTGATGAGGGCTTCGACTTCTTCGCGGGTAATGCCCAACCGTTGCTGCCATTGTTGCTGCCGCTCCTCCGCATGTTTAGTCCAGTAGATTTCCATGACGGGCCATGCATTAGCAATCCTTGAGCTCCATTCTAAAGTGAGCCTTGTTTGTCGCCTGGCAACTGACGGCTGGCAGAATCATCCCCCTCACTATACGGGTGAGCGCGTCGGTATTTTTCTGCGGCATTTGCAACTCAGCGCGCTCAATATGAAACACGTTAGTCTGCATCCTTAACCACTCTCATATAAAGCTAGGCGAGACTATCGGGGGGCGAAGGTCGCCCGATGCCCCAACCTAAGCATGCCAACTGCCCGCGATCGCACGTGCAAAAAAGCTGAAGAAATCACCCCATTGCCAAAGCTGCTCCTATGGTGAGAACGGACAGCAAGTGGAGCGATCTCTTTATGGTGGGGTCAACAACGCGCGTGAACTGGACAGCCTTGCAAAACGGCTCCGATATTCGGGGCGTGGCGCTCACTGGCGTGCCCGATGAACCGGTGAATCTCACCCCTGACGTCGTCACCACCCTCGGCCAAGCATTCGTCACCTGGCTCGCTGCGAAACTTGATAAACCCGCAACTCAGCTCGTCATCGCCGTCGGGCGCGATAGTCGCCTCTCTGGCCCCACCCTGATGTCCGCCGCGATCGCGGGCATGGCCGCATTAGGCAGCCGAGTGTATGACGTGGGCATGGCCTCGACCCCAGCGATGTTTATGAGCACGGTGCTGCCCGAATTTAGCTGCGACGGAGCGATTATGCTCACCGCCAGCCATCTACCGTTTAACCGCAACGGCCTCAAGTTTTTTACGCGCCAGGGTGGGCTGGGCAAAGCCGATATTACCGACATTTTGCAGCGGGCGGAGGCCGGTGAGACTTTCACCAAAGCCAGCACTGCTGGGGCAATCGAGCCACGCGACCTGATCGGGGCCTATGCCGCTGGGCTGGTGCAGCAGATTCGCCAGGCAGTGAACCACCTTGACCACTTTGACCAACCCCTACAAGGTCTCAAAATTGTCGTCGATGCGGGCAATGGCGCGGGCGGCTTTTATGCGGCTCAGGTGTTAACGCCGCTGGGGGCGGATACCACTGGCAGTCAGTTTCTCGACCCCGACGGCACCTTTCCGAACCATGTGCCCAATCCCGAAAACGCTGAGGCGATGGCGGCGATCTGTCAGGCAGTAGTGGCTAATAAAGCAGACTTTGGCATCATCTTTGACACCGATGTCGATCGCGGTGCTGCCGTCGATCATGAGGGGCGCGAACTCAACCGTAACCGCTTGATTGCCCTGATTTCCGCGATCGTGCTGCAGGCCCACCCCGGCTCCACCATCGTGACCGACTCGATCACCGCCGATGGCCTCACCCAATTCATCGAAACCGAGTTAGGGGGCATTCACCATCGGTTTAAGCGCGGCTATAAGAACGTCATCAATGAGTCAATGCGGCTGAATGAAGCGGGTCAAGAATCGTGGTTAGCGATCGAGACCTCGGGCCACGGCGCCATGAAAGAGAACTACTTTTTAGACGACGGTGCTTATCTGGTCAGCAAGCTGCTGGCAGAACTGGCCAAAGCGCGACTGGCGAGCCAGCGACTGACCGACCTCATCACCACCCTGCAAGAACCGCAGGACAGCGGAGAGTTTCGCCTCAAGATTCAGGTGGCTGACTTCAAGCCCCACGGCATGAACGTGATTGGTCAGCTCAAAGCCTTTGTCGCTACCCAATCCGACTGGACAGTAGTGCCCAAAAACTACGAAGGCATTCGCGTAGCTTGTCCGGCAGCGGGCGAAAATGGCTGGTTCCTGCTCCGCCTCTCGCTGCACGACCCGGTGTTGCCACTCAATATTGAATCTAACGTTGAGGGCGGTGTTGAGCAGATCAAGGCACGCCTACGCACGTTTTTCACCACCCTAGAGGGCTTGAATACGTCAGCGTTGGACTAAAGCTTGTCGGCATTGCTGAATAGCAGTATAGTTTCGCCTCCTAGCCCCCCAATTTTCTATCCTTCACACACAAGTCACTACAACGCTCATCAAGCAAAGTTTTTGAGGCTTGGCTGCAGCAGTTTAAGGGGCTGTATGACCTCACCTAGCTGCTCCTTCTCAAGGCTACTAAGTACACACATCTTGGTTGCTTCCTCGAAATGCGGCATTTGCCCCCCTTAGTCCCCCCAATGCTGGGGGGAAATCGGATACAACTGTCCCAGCCGAGGAGGAGGCAGAGGGGGATGGGTCAGTTCTAGCAAAAACGATCGCGATTGGTGGGACATTATCGGCAAGCGAGGAGAGCCACATTTTCGCTGCCGTATCAAACCGGGTTATCCCTCACTTCTGGCCACCGTCATCAATTGCTGCAAACGCTGGCTTTCTAGACCCAACACGCGGCGAGCGAAATCAGCATCTTGCTCCAACAGGGTATCGAACGCATGCACCGGAATCGCCAAAATGCGGGTGCCGTCACTGTCAGCCAGGATGGTGTTGTCGAGATCGCGATGGGCCAGCACCTCTAGCTCATCTAAGGTTTGACCGGGATGCAGCTGTGTAATCTGCACGCCTTCCGGTCGCTGATAGTGAATGTGCGCTTGCCCCGCAATGAGCAGCAGCAGTTCGCGGCAGGTATCGCCCGCTGCCGTAATCGCTTCACCCGCGGCAAAGGTGCGGACTTCGCCCTGATGAGCCAGGGCCAGCAACGTCTGCGGGTCTAAGCGATGGAAGAAATCGCTATTGAATAAATACACCAGCTTTTCTAACGTCAGGAAGGCGGCCAGCACTGGAGGATGAGGAGCGGCCAGCAAGTCAGTGGCGGTCTCTCCCAGCAGCACGGGCGGGTCAGTCGACAGCAGCTTTTGGGCGTGCGATACGGCGCGATCGCTTGCCAAACAAGCGAGCAAATACAGGCTAGCGGCGGCGACCAAAGGACTGTAATGGTGCAGCAGATTTTCTAAGTGGTCGATAGCGGCCTGCTCTGACAGCGGGGGTAGTTGCGGAACCACGGGTTGAGACAGGCGGTTGAGCTGGTCGGCGGGGAGAGTGTCACGCCAGCTTGACTGATTCAACACGGTCTCTAGGGCGGGCGGCGCGAGCTGTTGCAACGTCTGGATAACGGTGATGGTTTCGGAATCGTTTGGGAGGGTCGGGAGAATTTGCAGCAGCGATCGCACAATGAGTTCCTGCTTGCGCGCTACTGCATCCTGCACTACGGCCACCACCGGCTCATGGGCTACCAACAGCGGCAGAGTGAGCGCGTGGGCACACTCTCGCCATTGCGTTAATCGGGCCAGCAATTCTTGGGCTTTGGGCAGACCTTCGACCGCCAGATCGCGCAGCACCCACGCGTCTTCCTGGGGGGTAACAGCATATTCGTCGCGGAGAGACCGCAGCGTGGCGGCATCTTCGGCAGCAAAGTCCCCAGGCATTAAATCTGGCTGAGTTCGCTGCAGGCGCAGCAGCCTTGCTAGCGAATCCTGGTAACCACTCAGGCGAATCTGATTCTCTAATGAACGCTGGCGATCGGGATTCAGCAGCTCTGGATCTTCAATGCCGAGTTCTTCTAGCACCTGCTGGTGCTCATTGTCAGAAATATCCAGTTCTCGCCGCATTTGTTGCAGCACATCCAAGCTGTTGACCGAATCGACATAGCCTTCCGCCAGAGCTTCGCGCACCACGCCTTTATAAACCTCGTGCCGCTTTTCTTGAGTCAGGTCTGGCAGCACTTTAGCTAACACATACACCTCATCGGCATTGAGGTCTTCGAGGCGACGCCCCTCTAGGAAACGCGCGGTGTCGAGCTGCAGTTTCTCCAGTTGCTTGCGCAATCGACTGGCCAGATTTTCTCGCGCATACAAAGCCGGATTGCGCCCCCAACTCTGCACCAGCCACAGGGTGCTGGCAAACAGAATGATGCCGTCAAACAAAAACTGCAGCCACAGGGGCGTCAAGCGCAGCAGCGGTCGCCCCGCAAAAAAGAAAAAGACGTTGAAGGCGATAAACGTGGCCAGGGCAAAGCCCCGATGCGGCACGATATTGGTCTGGCCCGTCGGATGATGCTGTTGCCAGTGAGCTTTTGCGTAGGCGGTGAGGCCACGGCCCAAGCCGATACCCGCCAGGGTAAACGCGCCCAACACCAGAGGTACTGCCACAAGTTTAGGAATGCCAATCGGCTGGCCGAACAGATACAGCCCCGGACTCATGAGCGCGGCCAACTGGTTGGGTTCGCGGTTCCACACACCCGAAAAGTAGTAGTCCCAACTGCCGGCGTAGAGGTAGTAGTAGACAAAATAGCCCACCATCAGCCCCACATAGCCATAGCGCATCAAGGATTCCTGGGGCGTGTTCAGGCCATCCCAGTAGGTGCGTTCAGAGTCGATATCCACGCAGGGGCTCTGGCAAGCCACACAGGCACTTTTTTCTTGCCCCTCGGGCGTCACCGTGCGACACATCGACTGGGTAATGCGGCGATCGCTCAGGTGCGCCTGACTGCCCAGCAGCCCTCTCGGTTCGCTAAATACCGTTTGCACCGGGGCCATCGGACAAAAGTATTGGCACCAAGACTTGCCACCGTAAAAGTAGCCGACCGCCATAGCCGCCGCAATCGTCAGCAGCAGCCAACCGCCCAGTACCCAGCGATCGGCATTGTAGAACAGCAGGCGGCCACATAGCCCCACAAACAGATAGGCAAATTGAAAGTACAGATAATTGCGCCCGAGCCAGGAATCCGACTTGACTTTCGCCAGTTCAAATCGCACCTTGCCCGTCTTTTTATTTTCGCGTCGAAAATGCCGCTGTTTCCCTAAGGCACGGGGAATTTGCGAGAGAAACGAGAGCGGACAAATCCGCCGCCAGAGGTCGTGGCCAAAGATCAGCAACATAAAAATGGCCGATGGCACCACCAGGCCCCAAAAGATCGTGGTGCCTAGAGCATAGGGCTCTGCCACCACGCATTGCCCCTGCACCGGGATGCAGTCTGCCGACACCCGGAGAGGACTCCAGGGATGATCGGGCCTAGTCAGAGCCGCCGTCCACGGGTCGTAAAACAGGGAAGCAATAATCACCCCCCAACCCAGGGTCAACCCCCAGCGAACCCAATGCATCTGACGTTCTGGTATGGCATTAAACATAGGGCGATCGACAATGAAGAATCAGACAACGAAGGCAGGTGCATCGTCATCCTAGACTCTCACGGGCAAACCGATGACCGCTGATTGCCTCGTCGACACCGGTGGGGTAGAGGTGAGGAGAGGGGCGATCGCCCTCGCCAATCTAGCCGCGATCGCCGAGAGGCAACCGCCCAATTCAGCACTGCCGCCATGCGACGACGGCCCCTAAGTCGTGCCCGCTCCCTCACCCTCGATCAACAGAGGCCGGGAATAGCTGGCAGGATGATCGCCCACGGTCACGCCGCCGGTGAGCATGCCCTGCAGACTGGGCTCAAAAAACGTGTAGGGAAAATGGGGCGCTGGACGGCTGACCTGATCGAGGCGCTGCTGCAGTGCAGGAGGAATCTCAAAGTCCAAAGCGCCGAGATTGTCTTGCAGCTGGTGCAGCTTGGTCGCGCCAATAATCACCGAGGCCACCGCCGGCCGATTCGCCACCCAGTTGAGCGCGACTTGGGCCATTGAGCGATCCAGTTCTTGGGCTACCGCTTCCAGCGCCGCCACGATCGCCCAATTCTTTTCAGTGAACTTGTTAAAGGCCGGGTTGCCGCTATCCGCCAGCATCGCCAATCGGCCCGAACCTTCGCCCCCCGACTCCGACGGTTTGTACTTGCCGGAGAGTAGACCGCTCGCTAACGGCGACCAGGCCATGATGCTGGTACCGAGCTGCTGCGCCAGGGCTGTGTATTCAAATTCCAGATGGCGCTCAGCGAGGGAATATTCTAGCTGTACAGTGCTGATCGGTTCCCAATGGCGCTCGTGGGCCAGGGTCTGCGCCTGAGCCACATACCAGGCAGGCGCGTCGGAGAGCGCCACATAGCGCACCTTGCCCGATCGCACCAAATCATCCAGTGTCCGCATCACCTCGGCGGCTGGGGTCATCTGATCCCAGGTGTGTAGCATGTAGACATCTATGTAGTCAGTGCCCAAGCGCTGCAGCGATCCTTCCACCGCGCGGAGAATGTTTTTGCGCCCGTTGCCCCCGGCATTGGGGTTGCCCGGCTCCGCGTTGTAGCTAAATTTAGTGGTGATAATGACGCGATCGCGGCTGCCGCTGTCCTGCACAAACTTGCCCAGCATCCGCTCGCTGTTGCCGTTGGTGTACATATCGGCAGTGTCGAAGAAGTTGCCGCCAGCTTCCAAATAAGTGTCAAACAGCTGGCGAGCATTGGCTTCGTCGGCTCCCCAGCCCCAATCATCACCAAAGGTCATGGTGCCAAGGGCCAAACGGCTGACTTTTAATCCGGTGTTGCCTAACGTGTAGTAATGCATGGATACCTCTGTAGTGACATCAAATTGCTCAAGCCGTTGAACGAACTTACATGTTCTACTATCGGGCAAGGCTGAGAAGACGGCTTGAACTTAATTGCTCAGCTTTGGTAGAAAATTGAGATCGCGCTATGACCGACCATGACCAACTCTTTAAGGAACTGCTTTCCACATTTTTCATGGAGTTCTTGGACCTTTTCTTACCGGAGTTGGCAAAGAATATCGACCCGGGCTCAATTCGCTTGTGTGGAAATCACTCTAAAGTATTGTGAAAAGAGCATCCCTATGCTGGTAGCGACGTCATGTGGCAAGAATCACATTAGTAGCCCCAAAGTAGAAGACAAATAATGCTGACAAACATCGAAACCTGCATGGAAGGTTATGGCTGCGGTGATGATACGGAGTGGGGCAATAACATCATTTCTGACCAAGCTGTACAAGGCCCTTCCGGTCGCATTGGGTACCAAGAGCAGGTTGATGCGGTACCAAACCAACAAGCGGTTCAGAAATGCAAAGCCATCGCCAACGAAGCGGGCAAATTAGCTTCAGGATTAAGCAATATCTGGGGTTCGGAAGGTAGTGAAGATTTCGAACCCTTTTACATTGCCAACCATGATGGCTGGAACTGTGAATCGATCAACGTCGAACAGGCATGGAAAATTTTTGGCGATACCTTATATCCCAAAACCGAAATTGAGGTTAAAAGTATTGGTGATCTCAAAACCCTAGCCACTATGAATGCTTGGCACGACGATGATCTTAAAAGGTGGAATGTTCTGCTTGATTGGTTTCTTGAGTCTTCAGATTTCACCGAATCAAAATGTATTGAGGTGAATAAATCGAGCGATGAAATCTATGAAATGGCTGGTGGGTGTGTGTTTCCCAGATTGCTGGTCGGTCGCTTGGCAGATGGCAGCCTTGCCGGTCTTTTTATTGTGGTTGTCTGGACATAACAAATCCAAAGCAGTTCAGGTTCCAGCTGCAGCGCACGACAGCATTCCACTCTTGTTTTTTAAGCCCTGCTCGCAGGCAAGCTGTCTGCACTGAACGCATCAATTAGCTTGACAGCGTAGGGTGCTGCCAAGCTCTGCCGACCCGCTCTGCATCAGCCCACTTAATTGTCTACGGCACTGCTTTCATCCAGGCCAAAGGCCACGCTAAAAACAATCGGGTCGTAATACTCGCGAAAGAGCTGAATTTGACCGTCTACAACGTGAAACAGCCCGCCATATTGCTGTTCGTAGAGTCGCCCAGTGGTGCGGATATCGACCACCCCACGCCATTCGGCAAACACCATCGTCGGATCGGCCATCGGATAAAACACCAATTCGTCAGTGAAGTTGGCATTGCCGCTGATCTCAGGCCAAGCCGCATAATGTTGAATCAGGTTTTCGCGTCCTTCTACCCGTTTGGGAAATCCGGCTGGTGAGAAGGGCATATCCTGCACGGCATCTGCCGCCCAGACAGCGGCCAAGGCCTCCATGTCTTTCGTTTCCAAGCTGGTGAGCAAATCTCTTACTGCCTGTTCAGTTTGTTGCTGTTGCCGGTAGCCGACCGGCTCCGTTGCCGCTCTTTCGGAGGCCAGTGTCACCAGCGTGCGATCGCCCACCTCATCCCTTAAGTTGAAGGTCATGTGAGTGATTTGCCACCGGTCTGCCGATTTCACAAACCGGTACTCATACTGACCCGTGACTTGCCAAAAGTCAGCCCCTAGGTGATGGTCAGCGATGACATCCGCCGTCGCCGTCGCCAGGTTACCGGCTAGCTCAACTTGAACGTTGGCAATATCGTGATAAGTCTGATCGAAGCCCGGTAGCACACTGGCCCAAGCCGTCATTAAGCTGTCTGGCGTATGGGTTTGCCCGTCGCCGCCCCAAAGGGACGTGTAATCGACCTGAATCTCGTCGGCGAAGACGGCTTCGATGCTGGCAAAATCTCCTTGGTCGGCAAAGGTAGCGACGCTATTGATCATGACGGCGATCGCGGCCTCATCCACCGCCTCTGAGGACGACGTCGAGGCTGAATTTTGAGCCAGTGGGATTGCTTGGGCATTGTGAATTATTGCCGGTAAAGCAGTCGTGGCCAAGGCCAGTGCCAAGGCGCTAGCAAGCAGATATTTCATCACAAACTCCTTAGTAAACAGTGGACCTCTTGCACGAATAAAATAAGACCCCCTTCCGTCCCCCAAATTGGGGGGAAACTGCTCTTGAAGGTTCGGTATGTCCCTCGAAAGGCCCCCAGTATTGGGGGCTTAAAGCCCTCCGGGCAGACAAGAAAAGGGGGCACTCAGCATTGACGCAAGAAGTCTAATGGATTAAGGCACGGGGTTAAGCGAGCTGACCACCGGTCACATCCAGATCCATGCCATTGATGGCAGTCGCTTCTGCCGACGCCAGAAACATGACCGCCCGAGCCATTTCGTCCGTCGTCATGATGCGGGGCGTCACAAAGTTGGGGGCCATTTGCTCATAGGTCAACCCCTGATACTCGAAAGATTGTCGGAGCATCGGGGTATCAACCGCCAGCGGCGAAATGGAATTAATCCGAACATTGTGCTTGGCATTGGCGGTCGCAGCCGCTTTGGTGAGGCCAATCACGCCGTGTTTGCTGGCGTTGTAATGGGGAGTGTTGGCAAACCCGCGATGCCCCGCCACGGAGGCCATATTGATGATAATGCCGCCGCCCTGCTCAATCATCACAGGCAGTTCGTAGCGCATAGAGTAGAACACGCCATCCAGGTTGGTGGCGATCATGTCGCGATAGTTGTCGAGATCCATCTCCTGAATCTCGACCGGCGTCATAAAAATACCGGCATTGTTAAAGGCAATATCCAAACGACCATGCTGTTCCAGGGTGGCCTGCACCAATTGCTCCACCTGCTGCGGGTCGCGCACGTCGGATTGGATGTAGGTCGCGTCTCCCCCCAAATCGCGAATTTGGCGTTCCACCTGTTGCCCTAGCGGGGCGCGGCGGCCATTAAAGACGACCTTAGCGCCCTCACTGGCAAAGGCTTTCGCCGTAGTCTCGCCAATGCCGGAGGTCGCCCCCGTAATTAACACCACCTGGTCAGCAAACCGCCCGGCAGGGTGCGCAGTGATGGTTTCAGGGGCGGGTGGATTCAGCGTATTCGCGTCAGCCTGACCGGCAGAGACAGCGGCAGCGAGTCCGGCGGCAGCTAGGGAACCGGTCACTAAGACGTTGCGGCGATTCATCATTGACATGGTTGATATGAGCAGAGGGTAGAAAGGTGCAGGGTTCAAGGTTCAGAGAATAGGCTTGCCGCAAGCAATCCGGCGGTGGCAAGTGTCCAAACCTGACTGCGGCTCGCGATAGCGGCTAAAAAAACAAGGCCCAATTGAGCCCGGTAGAGCCGACATCAGCAATCCAAATCCGGGGCTGCAAGCCTGCTAACTCAGGAGTTGGAGGTGACGAGAAAAGTACGCTGCCGGAATGAGCCAGAGTTGGCAAAGCAGTCTAAACATTGGGCATATCAGCGGCGATGCTGCCGTCCTCAAACCTTTCAAACTCTAGGTCTGACTGGGACGCACAGGCTAGGAAGATATTGCTGCCTGGCTGACATAATTGCCGGGTGTGGTGCCGACCTGACGTTTGAAGTGATAGCCAAAATGGCTTTGATCATAGAAGCCCGTCAGGGTCGCAACTGTGGCGATGGAGAGCCCCTGGGCCAACAGCCGTCGGGCCTGGGCAATGCGCAATTGGGTTTGGTACAAGCTGGGGGAGACGCCGACCGCTTTACCAAATACCCGACAGAAGTGAAAGCGACTCAGACCCGCGATCGCCGCCAGCTCTGCCAAAGAAATATCGCGAGCATAATCGGTATGCAGATAGTCGCGGGCACGCTCGACGGCAGCGGGCACGGCAGGAGTGGCGGCCATGGGCGATCGCGACTCCGTATGATGCGCGATCGCATAGGTGAGAAACTCCCAAAGCGCCGTGTCGCGGGCGAGTTGCGCCGTCGGTTGATGAATCACGGCTTGCAGAGCCAGATACAAGCGGTTGGCCGTGGGGTCAGTGATCACCGTTTCCGGAAAAAATGGCATGCCGGTCAATTGAGGAGACACTTCAGCAGCCACCCGCTGTAGCCACTCCGGCGCAATATGGGCCATACCAAAGTGAGCAGGTGTGGGCAAAAAGGTGCGATCGCTCGGGGCATGCACCTCACCCGAATGAATGATGCTCAAGCGACCTGGGGGAATCACGTGACGCGACCCGCGATAGGCGTATTCGCCTTGGCAATCAAAGCTCAAACCAAACTGATATTCGGCATGGGCGTGCTTGGGCAAGGGTTCGACGGCACCGGGAATATAGGCATAGTGCTCCAGCAGCACACCGCCCGCTTCCCAAACTTCAACCGAGATTTTGGCAGCTTTTGTCGGCATCACGTACACCGTTAGCGCAGGGAGTAAGCAAAAGGGGCGAAGAACAAGGCTGCGACAGAAAGACACCCCCCCGAATCTCCCATCGATCTTAAAAGCGCAGGGGAGCCAGATCTGTAGCCTTATTTCAGAGCATTGCCCTGAAAATAGCACCAAGAACCCCGGTTTCTGTCGGAGAAAACCTGTGATGGACTGGTCATACCCCAGAAACCGGGGTTCTAAAAGCCTCTTTTCATCATTTGGAGTGGCGCGTCCGCGTCATAAGTCGTTGCTCTCAAAATAGAGTTCCAAGAACCCCGGTTTCTATCGGAGAATTGGCCGCTGATGAGTCATCACGAAGAAACCGGGGTATCGGACACCCATTTTTATTCTTTGGGTGTCGCCGCCGCGTCATGGACGATTGGGATAACGCCCCAAGGCTTGCTCGACAGCATTCGGAATGCCGATTGTCCAGGTTTGGCAGTGTCAAACCCGGACTAGCAATGGAACGCTCGGTGCTGCAACTGGGAAAAAGGCAACGCCTATCCAACTACCTCGGTGACGGTGGGCGACTCGGTCTTGGCATCCGTTGATTGGCGAGTGAGCAGATAGATTAATGGCCCAAATGAACCCGTTGCCAGCGTGATCACAATCCAAAGCCAGGGATTACGCCCGGTGGCAGTGGCGTCCTGCCAGATCCACACCATAACGAGACCCAAGGCGATCACTAAGTCGGCGAAGACTTGACCGGCCCCAAAGCTCTGAAAGTGCGGCGCAAGAATGCCCCAATAGCCATGCTGCCAAAGCGCGATCGCGCTGAGGGCACCGAACAAAATGAGAGTAACAATGAGTAAGCTGCGTTGCACGAGTAAACCTCTCAACGAATGGTAGGTTCAGTATTGAGTTTTCAGGTTATGCTCGCAATTACCTCAGAGGTAATGAAATGGGCGAGCGCCCCATTGTTCAATGCCACCAGCCCAATGTCTACCGAAAGCTTGCCTGACACGTTGAAACAGGTGCGTAAAGCCCAGCGGCTGAGTCAGCTAGAGCTGTCACTCCGCCTCAATGTCTCGCAGCGGCACATCAGCTTTGTCGAAAGCGGTCGCGCCCAGCCCAGCCGCGAGCTGTTGCTAGCGTGGCTGCAGGCATTGGAAGCACCACTAGTCGTGCGCAATGAAGCACTGCGGCAGGCGGGCTACGCCCCGGTTTACGGCACCGCGCAGTTAGATAGCCCGGCACTGGCGCAGGTCAACGAGGCACTACAGCAACTGCTATTTGCTCACGACCCCATGCCCGCCTTGGTCATTGATGCACAGTGGAATTTGCTGCGCCTCAATCGCGGTGGGCAATGGCTGGCCGCGACGTTGATGCCGTGGACAGCGGCGCTCACAGACACTGACCCCGTTAACTTGCTCGACCTGCTTTCTCACCCCGAAGGCTTCACGAAACCTATCGTTAATCTGTCTGAGGTTGGGCCAGTCATGCTATCGCTCCTCAGGCATGAAGCCTCGATGCAACCGGCGATCGCACCTAAAGTCGAGGCGCTCGCTGCCGTCTTGCGTGATCGTCTTGGTGGGCAACCCTTGCAACCCAGCGGAACGCGTCCCACCGCGCCAGTGCTGACGACCCGCTATGCCACCCAGTACGGTGAGCTGGCATTTTTCAGCATGTTCACGACCTTTGGCACCCCCCAAGATATTACGCTGGCGTCATTGCGGGTCGAGCATCTGTTTGCCGCCAATGAAGCAACCCAGGCAATCCTCAAAGCTCATGTCCAATAAGTCGATTGGCAGCTTTGGCCTCCTTGTCTGGCCTCCTCGAAGAGACTTTGATCCGATCATTTTGTCGGACTGTGACGCCAATCCTCGCCAGCTTTGATTGCGGCTCAAGTCCCCGGTATTTTGATATTTTGCGCCGCCAAAACAGCCGTTTTCTCAATCCGTTTGGCGCGGGTTGCAGGCTGTTTGGCCAGCTTGATCCATCGCAAGATGTTGCGCTTGCTCGCATCAGGAAAGGCCTCAAAGTAATCGGCAGCCCCCGGATGGGACTCTAAAACGGCGACCAAATCATCGGGCTTGATGAGGGCATCGACATCGTCCATAAAATTCCACAGGCCGCTACGCTTGCCGTCTTCAACAGCTTTGCGACCGGCAGAATGCATGCGCCCAGCTTTTTCCAGCTTGGCCACCCGGTCTTTGTAGGTCTTTGCCCAGTGTTGAGTCTGGCGCGGCGCGATTAGCTGCATCGTACGGTCGGCGTCTAGCTTGCGGCGGATGCCATCGATCCATCCAAAGCACAGCACCTCATCCAAAATTTCTTGCGTTGAGACGTATTTATTGCCGGTGTGCTTTTTGTAGGTCACGAGCCAGACGCTGGCGGACTGGGTATGGTTGACCTCTAGCCAATCGCGCAGCTGTTGAGCAGAGGTCACTTCAACTTTTTCAAAATTTTCAGTCTTTGTCATAAAGTTCTCAACGATTGCTGTCGCGGGGTGGGTGCGATCGTCTCGGTGGGCAAACCCTGCAGGCCAAAGGGTCACGAGTTCAAGCTGACTATCGATATAGTTTGCGAAAGCATCCGCAAATATCGTGGCAGCTTCTGTAGTTAATTATGGTTAGAAAGCTCCTCCTTTCAGATACGTCAGGGTGTTTAGGCTGCAGTTAAGTCTTATGCGATCGCGTGCTTTCACGTTAGACCCTCACCCCACCCAGGAGTCATATATGCGCTTCAAACCGCTTCAAAGCTCAATCTGGTTAGTAACGCTGTGCCTGGTTACCACCTCAGGAGCCTGCGCACTCTCGCAACCGACAAATTCACAACCGATATTGGTCGGTCAAGAGGACGCCAGCAACCCTCGACGAAGCGCACCCGATGCGCTCACCTTTGAAAAAGGTGCCAGCTTTGAGGGGCTCTTCCGGGGCTTTGCTCCCAACGGCAAGAGTCTGACAACCCAAAACCAGCAACAGATTCACGTTTTTGATATTGACGGCACCGAACGCAGCGTTCATACGGGGGCGGCAATTGCGTTTGCTTCCAACAGCGAGGCGATGGTGGTCATTAAGGACGAGTGGTTTGCACCTACGGAACCAGCTAATCCCTCAACGGAATTATTAACGCTGGACGGCGAACAGTTAGCGAGTTTTCCAGGCTTCTTTGCGGCGTTTATGCCAGATGCTCAGCAAGTGATCATCTATGGCGGTCTAGCCGATCCGGTTTCCCGCCTGTGGTCTTTCGACGGCGAGGAATTGGCGGCATTCGAGGGCCGATTTTATGGTCTGACACCCGAGCAACACAGCTTGATTACCTACTCTGAATCAGCGCAAAAATTTCACGTATTTGATTTCGAGGGGACTCAAATCGTCTCGTTTCCCGCCGCCAGCGTTGAAGACGTCCAGCCGCGCCTGGAGTTTACCCCTGATCGTGAACGCGTGGTGATCAGGACAGGTGCCTCACCGGGAAAAATGCGATCGCACGTTTTTGATCGCAATGGCGTCGAACAAGCCACCTTTCCCGGCATTTACCATGGTGTACTGGCCAACGACGACGGGCTTATTCTCATTGGCTATGATGCAGACGGATCAGCCGTTTCTCGTCTCGTCAGGTTTAACGGCGAAGAACTAGCTTCTTTCAAGGGCTATATCACCGCGTTCACTCCTGATGGCAAAGTTGTTACAGTCAATTACAATGCAACCCATGTTTACCAGGCGGACGGGATTGAGATGACGACTCTACCCGGCGCTTTTGTGAAATTTGCACCCGATGAAACCAATATTGTCACCTCTGACTTTGGCAACGGATATCTTTACGACTTAGAGGGTACAGAATTGGGCACCTTCGCCGGGGGATATACCGAGTTCTGGCCAGAACAGCAGCTTGTCGTCACCACTTCTGCATTTGATGAGGATCTCACCCGCTTTTACCACATTGACGGGACAGAAATTGCGAGCTTACCTGAAACCTTTCAGCCCTCATATATCGGCGATTTTCAGGTCGATCTGACCGGTCAATATCCGCCCAATTTCGGGCTCCAATTCGACGATAGGGTGGTGACCTATTCGTTTGACGATCATCGTACTGACGTCTATTTCATCCAGTGAGAAAACCGGCAGAAAGGATCCTCGAAAAAGCTAGTATCGAGCGTGATACAGGGACTGTTCCTATCGGAGGAATAGGGGCGATCGCCCGCTACAGACGTTGCCGGAGCAAGTTATGAATCTGTATAGAACCGATATCTCTTTAAACCTGAGGTCGTGAATGGGGCGTTGCAGCGAATACTTTGACTTTGCCACGTATTTTAAGACCGCCAGATACAGCGCTTCTCAGCTTCGTGAGGTACACTTAATGCCTCTTGAATTCGCTCT
>ERZ1740060.621-NODE-621-length-16771-cov-8.478165_pt1 | contig 16771 bp, 15 predicted proteins | sample MGYA00581743_ERZ1740060 | MGnify/ENA primary metagenome ERZ1740060 (study PRJEB43018, sample SAMN04849235) | marine metagenome | isolation source: floating plastic debris | place: Pacific Ocean | collected 2008-08-27 | study: EMG produced TPA metagenomics assembly...
GGTTTCCGGCCCCCCTTCTCCTAGGATTGGGAGAAGGGGTTGGGGGATGAGGGCAATAGTGCAGGATAACTTTTAGGTTGGAGTGCTCTAATAGGCCAACAGGCAGCTTAGGAAATGGTGACCCGAGGGCCAATAAATTGGTTATGGGTGGGGCTGTTAGGCGCGTCATCAACCACCAACTGACTTTCGGCACCATCCACTTGAATGCGCACCAGATAGTCGCCGGGCTGCACATCCTGAAAGGAGATCGTCACCTGATTAGGCTGATCTGGGTCAATTACCCCTTTATCAAAGACATAGGACTTGGGCTGCTCTGTGGAAAGCTCATTTAAGAACATCACAATCCGCTGTTGAGCCCCGATCGGTAAGTTGAGCTGGGCAACGACTGCTCCGATACAGTTTTCGTCGTCGTCAGACTCGGCCAAGCTCACCGAGACCGACTCGGCGGTGGGTCTCAAAATAAACGGAGCTGCATTGGACTCTACCCCTAACCCATAGCGTGGTGAGCCCTGGGGTAGGCTCCCTGGGGCAGGCGGGTGCAGCACTTGCAAACTCTGTAGCCCTACCCGTAACGCCTGAGTGGGGATGTCTGTGAGTCTTAGGGTCAGTTCCGTCGCTTTTGCAGCAGTGGGTGAGACTTCGATCCCGCCAATTCGAATCAGGGTGCGGTGCAGCCCCTTCAGATTTTTGCCTTGGATTCGCAGGGTACTGTCGATCATGATCGGAGCCAAACGCCCGGCGCTGGCAATCACCTGCTCAATCACCGGCTGATCCAGGTAGGGCGATGCCCCGCCAATTTGAGGCTTGCCAATGATCGGTAAGCCCACTTGCAGCGGGGTTTCACTTTCGAGCATCACCACCATGACCTTGTAAGCCATGGACAGGATGTAAGGAGCCTGAAAGAAAATACTCCAGGTTTTGGACAGTTCATCCAGGTTGAAGTCCAGGGCCATTACGGTCATTTGCTGCAGCTCATCCGCCAAGGTTGACCCTTCTAAAAAGCTCAGCGTGGCATCTTCACAGGTTTCGCGAATCAGCTCGGAGGGAATATCACCTATTTCGTTGAGGATCCGCAAGACGCTGCCCATCAGCCGTTGGGGTATGAGCTCGTTTTCATCGCCATACACGCTCACCATGTAGTGCAGTTCCAGGGCCATTTTGCGCCGGGTGAAATCCCCCTTGTTGCGGTGGCGAGGGGCATCCACGTTGCTCAGGGCCGGATTGTTAACCACCTGGTACAAGAACAAATTCACACCGGTTTCGGGGGTGCCGTTGCCGATGTCGGTGGGTTTTACGGTCGTGACCCTGGCCCCATCTACATTGGCCTGCACGGCAGCCTGTATGGCCCGCTGGAGCGCTGCGGTGACGGTTGCGATCGCAAGATGGTTACTCATAAGGCTTCAACGGATTTACCCCCTTTTCAATCAGCCTCTTAGGTCGCCATGGTGCCCGGTCAGGTCGAGACCAGCCCCAACTTTAAGGCTTTGACGATCGCCTGGGTGCGGCTACGTACATTCAGCTTGTCGAAAATAGCCGTCAAATGGGCTTTTACCGTGGCAACGGTAATGTGTAAATGTTGGGCAATGGCGCTGTTAGAAGCGCCCTGTACGAGACAGTGCAGCACCTCTTGCTCCCGCTCAGTCAGGTGAGCTGCCTCGGCTCGGATAAATGGGCTACCGCTGTAGAACTGGAATAACCGAAAAAATCCCGTGGCCAATTCCGGAGAAAGATAAATTTGATCATTCATCAAGGTTTTAATGGCGGGCCATAGCCGTTCAGCCAGGTTTTCCTTGAGTATGTAGCCATAGGCCCCCGCCTGCATGGCGCGAAACACCTGCTCATCATCTTGGCGATCGCTCAAAACCAGCACCCGCTCTTGTCCCTGGGAGCGCTCTTGCAAAAATCGAAGTCCCTGACTATTGCTCAAACTCAAATCAAGCAGGACGAGGTTAGGAGACTGCTCCGTGGCCAGCTTTAGCGCTTGGTCAACCGAGGTAGCCTGCCCGACAACGCGGCAAGTTAAGGAGCCTGTCGAGCTGTAAAAGTCTAAAAGGGTTTGTAACCCCCGACGGAAAAACAAATTGTCATCCACTAGCAAGACAGAAACCGATCGATGCAGGGGAACCAGCTCTGAATGACTGCGTGCGGCAAACATCGGTTTCTGTATCTCCTCGAAAGCCAGTAACGAATCAATCTATCGGGTAGCGCCTGCCAAAATCCTTTGGGGAATGGCGTGTTTGGCATCCTTAAAAAACGTCCAACTTAAGTCTGATACCGGATCTATTGTGGGTGGCGGATTTTCTGATTGGTGGCGATCGCTTAAATTTCTTAACGGTTAATTACCGGGCTTTTGCCTTGAATTTCGACCTTGGTCTAGTGACGTCAAGCCAGCCAGCTCTTACGGTTTAGGGATAGACTCGCTGCCCCCTACCCTTGCTAAGTAAAGAGGAAGTCAAGCATGGCACTGGATTACTTTGCTCCTGGCGTATACGTCGAAGAGGTTGACCGTGGTAGTCGCCCGATCGAAGGCGTCAGCATGAGCGTGGCTGGTTTTGTCGGGTTCTCCGAAGACGTTCGGGGTGATGCAGAACTGTTTAAGCCCATGATGATTACCAACTGGAGCCAGTACCTGGAATTCTTTGGTAGACCCGGCTCAGATGGATTCACGGACTTTGATGCATACCTGCCTTTTGCCGTGCAGGGGTGGTTTAACAATGGCGGTGGCCGCTGTTGGGTGGTCAGCATCGGCACTAAGTTACCAGGGTCGGCCCCACCCCCGCCCGAAGAAACCGCAACGAAGCTTTTCACCGCTGGTGGAAAACCATCTCTGGGGATGAATCTGCGCTTACCAGAGGCGACTGGCGAAGTACCCGCCCTGCCAGGGGCAGGCGATCGCATCACCATCACCATTGCGCCCAGTACCCCCAAACCCGTAGATGACGACGCTGAGCCGCCCCTAGACAGTGGCGAGTTCTTTAGTGTGGTGGTTAAGAATGGCGCTGAAGAGCTGGAGCGCTACAACAACCTGACCATGAACCCTCAAGTCGAGACAGCCGTAGCCGATTACGCAGTCACCGCCCTGGAAGACTCTGAGTTCGTCGTCACCAGCGATATTTCCGTCAGTGGCCAAGCTCTATCTCGCCGCCCCGGCAACGGCAACTACGAGGTCGCACCGCCCCCCTACATTTCTCCTCTAGATCGCATCACCCGTGATCTGCAAGGGGTGCGGGACGATCGCGAAGGCATCCAGGGCCTCTTCGAAGTCGATGAAGTGGCCATGATTGCCTGTCCTGACCTGATGCGGGCTTACCAAGAGGGTCTGCTGGACCTCGATCAAGTCCACGGCATTATGGAAATGCTGTTGAGCCTTTGTGAGAATTCCTTCCCTGGTCCGGCCTACCGCATGGCCGTGCTCGATCCCCCACCCGTGAAAATGGGCAAGAACGACAATGCCGCCGTTGCCCCTGAAGGCCAGCGTCCTCAGCATGTGGCTGAGTGGCTGTCTTCCTTCAACCGTCGCTCCATGTTTGGGGCGCTGTATTACCCCTGGATTAAGGTTGCCAATCCCCGCAATGGGGGGCGACCGATCATGGTGCCTCCTTGTGGCCACATGATGGGGATTTGGTGTCGCACCGACCAGTCTCGTGGTGTCTTTAAGGCCCCTGCAAACGAGACCCCCAGAGGCGTCTTGGGTCTGGCCTACGAAACCAACATGCGGGAACAAGAGCTGCTCAACCCCCTAGGCATTAACTGCATCCGCAACTTTGCTAACTACAATCGCGGTTACAAGGTTTGGGGGGCGCGCACCTTGGTCGAGCCCGACAATATCCAATGGCGCTATATCAGCGTCCGCCGCTTGCTCAGCTACATTGAAAAATCCATTGAAATCGGCACCCAGTGGGTTGTGTTTGAGCCCAACGATCAAGACCTTTGGGCCAGGGTGACGCGCACCGTCAGCACCTTCCTCACTCGTCTGTGGCGCGAAGGGGCTTTGTTTGGCGGGTCTCCGGGAGAGTCCTTCTACGTCAAATGCGACGGAGAACTCAATACCCACGACACGATGATGATGGGCCGTCTCTATGTGGAAATCGGCGTCTGTCCCGTGAGGCCAGCAGAATTTGTGATCTTCCGCATTAGCCAGTGGGCACCTAACCAGTAACCGCACCAAGGCGGTGAAACAAAGCGGGGGTTTTTCTAGGGCTCAAGGCTTACCGGAACAACCCCGCCTTAAGCCCGAACGTGAATCAGTATTCAGTATTTACTTTGCTCGGATGTATTGCAGTTGAGCGAATAAGGAGCAATCGAAATGGCTGAACTCAGGCCAATTCCAACCAGTCGATTTTATGTAGAATTTGATGGCTTGACCGACAAGATGGTCGCCAAGGTCGGAGAAGTCAGCTTCACCGGTCAAACCAGCGGTAACGAAAAGCCTCTGGCCTCCACCAAAGGCGGAAAGACCATGTGGCAATCCACCTCCTCTGGATTTGAAGAAAACCCCAACGTCACGGTCGAGACCTACCTCTGCGAAGGCGATATTGATTGGTACACCTGGCTGAAAGCCTGTATGCCTAAGAGTGAAGGGGGTGACGGTGCCTGGGCCGACAACCGCAAAAACGGGTCTATCGTGGCCTACGACTCTGCCGACGAAGAAGTGATGCGCTGGGATCTGATCAATGCTTGGCCTAAGTCTTACAAAATGTCTGATTTAGACGCCACCGGTAGTGATCTAGCCAAGGAAACTATTGAACTGGTTTGTGAAGCAATTGATCGGGTTGTTTAAACCTTAGGAGGATTTAAATCATGGCTGCTGGTGAAATTCTGGCCTGTTCCAAGTTTTATTTCACGCTGGATGGTCTAGAGGAAAAAATCATTCAGAAAGTGAGTGGTATTGGCGTCACCCTAGAAGCCGGGGGCGATATGAAGGCTTACGGCGTCACTAAGGATGCTAAAAGTACAATTCAGGCAACAGTTACCGGAGTTAGCAACAGCGACTTGACGGTAACTTTTGTAGGAACAGCCGAAGACGATTCTTTGATGAAGTGGTATCGGGATTCCCACTCAGTACCCAGCGTGGGGGGAGGCTCCTCTTCTGGTGGAGAGCGTAAAACCGGTACCATCACCCTGTTTAACCAAGCTGGGGAGGCGGCGGCAGAATGGACCGTGGTAGGTGTCTTCCCCAAAAGCTATAAATCCTCTGATATGGATCCGACTAAGACCGATCTCTTCACAGAGGAAATCGCCATGGGTTACGAGTCTTTGGCAAGGACCAAGTAGCTGATCAACCTCATCTTACTAAGATCACGGGCGATACCCGATGCTTAAAGCTAGCCTGGTGATCTAGTTCTATCTAGCTTTGATTGGGAGTTGTCGATATGGCAGGCGAGGGCTTGGTTGTTGAATATTTAACAAGCACCAAATTCTACGTCGAACTCAGTATCGACGATAGTGATGATCGGGTGGATGGCTATTTTATGGAGTGTAGCGGTCTAGAGCGCACCCAAGATGTGGTGGAGCACTGTGAAGTCACTCCTTTGCTGTGGGGCGGTGGGACATTTGGGGTTCCTACTGCCCGCGGCAAGCTGGTGCGGACCAAGCTCCCTGGAGAAGCTAAGAGTGCGAATATTACTCTGAAGCAGGGACTCACCGTTTCCAAATCCTTCTGGCGTTGGATGAAGCAGGTAGAAGAGGGAGATTGGAATGGCAAGATGCGAGACGGTGATATCACCGTTTATAACCAAGCTTGTGAAGAATCCGCTCGCTTTCGTTTTGAGCAGGCTTGGCCTGTAAAACTCAGCGTCAGTAACTTCAACGCCAGTGGCAATGAAATGTCGAGCGTTGAAATCGAGCTGGCTGTTCATCAGTTTTATCGCGTCGTCGATGATTAAGCGATAGGACACTGTTTTCGGTATTGCATTCACCATGGCCATTTGTTGAGTGAACTATGGTTCAAACAGAGTTTGAATTTACCCTCCCTAAGGGCTATTTGGACGGGGATGGCAACCTGCATCGAAAAGGGGTGATGCGCTTGGCTACGGCCATGGATGAAATTGTTCCCCTCAAAGATCCTAGGGTTAAGATGAATCCGGCTTACGCCACGGTGATTATTCTGGCTCGGGTGATTACCAAACTGGGGGCTGTAGACCCAATTGGCCCCAGTATTGTTGAGCGACTATTTGCGAAGGATCTGGACTATTTGCAGAAGTTTTATCGCGAGATCAATGAACTGGAAGAGCCCCTAGATGAAGGGTAAGCTCCTTTGTTTTAAAAAGTTTTGAGACGTTTTAGAGGAGCGGCCTATGGGATTAGTGAGCGAGTTTGGCTTTACCTTGCCTCGGGGATTGGTTGATGAAGCGGGGCAAGTTCATCGCCAAGGCATTATGAGGCTGGCCACGGCCATGGATGAGCTGTCAGTGGAGCGCGATCGCCAAGCCCAGCAATTTCCCAATTACGCCGTATTAGTGTTGTTGTCACGGGTAATTATGCGATTGGGAGATCTGACCCAGTTCTCTCCAGAGCTGCTGGGGAATTTATTTACTCAAGATGTGGCCTATTTGCGAGAGTTTTATAATCGCATTAACCAGAGCAATAGGGCGCAAATCCCCACGCGCTGCCCCGCTTGTGATGCTGAATTTGCGGTTGATCTGACGCTAGCGGGGGAGTGAAAGGCTACCCCTCCGAACAGCTCCACGAAGAGGTAGCCTGCATTGCCATGTATTTTCATTGGTCTCTGAATGATATTTTGGCCCTGGAGCATCGAGATCGCCGCCGCTGGGTCACGGAGATCACCCAGGCTCGTAACGTTTCTGAATGAAGGTGTTTGGGGCTTATGGTGTTTCGAAAGCTGTTGCAGAACCCAATCATTCGTGCCCTGAGTGGCACGGTCATTCTGACCAGTTTGCTACTTGGCGGTGGAGTTGTTGTCGCTCGACAGCTTGGGGCCTGGCAAGAAATAGAGCTGTCAAATTATGGTCGTTTCATTCGCTGGCGACCCGACGAAGGCCCTGATGAACGCCTTCTGGTCGTGGGCATTGACGAGAATTTCTTGCAAAGTCGTCGAGAAGATCCCGTGGAAGACGGCACTTTGGCTGATGTTCTAGAGGTCTTGCAGGCCTCTCAACCCCGTGCCATTGGCCTTGATGTGGGTCGAGATTTACCCCAGGGTCCTCTAGAGGGACGAGAGCGCCTGCTCAATATCATTAATGAAGACTTCAATATTGTTACCGTCTGCTTGATGAGCAGCCCCAGTTTTCCGGGAGTGCCGCCCCCGGAAGGAATCAGCCCTGATCAAGTCGGGTTTGCCGACTTTAACTTGGATGAGAAGGGCATCGTTCGCCGCGCCATGCTGTTTTCTGTGCCGGGTGAACCGCCCACTATGCCCGTAGGTCAGCATCTTTGTAATGATTCTGAACCTGAGTTTGATTTGCCCTCCCTAAGCATGATGCTGGCCCAGATTTACCTGGCCGAAGAAGGGGTGGAGCTGGCCGCAACAGAATCACGAGAGCTGGTCTTTGGCAATACCCTCGTGCCGCCGATCTTGGGCAAGTTTGGGGGCTACAGCACCACTGAGCTGCTGCCCTATGAAGTCATGCTGAACTATCGTTCGGCCCAAAACTCGGTGGAGATTGTGGGCATTACCGAAGTTTTGGAAGGGCGAGTACCCGAGGAGATGATCCGCGATCGCGTCATCCTGATTGGCTACACCTCTTTGGTGGCCAAGGATCTATTTACAACCCCGTATTTAGCGGCTCAAGAATACGTGCGGGAAATGGCTGGGGTCGTTGTTCATGCCCAGGCGACGAGTCAACTGATCGCGGTAGCTTTAGATGGTCGCCCCTTGATTTGGTCTTTTCCTGAGGGCGTAGAAGCAGTATTGATTTGGCTGTGGGCCTTTATCGGCGGCACCCTGGCTTTCCGCCTCCGGCGCATTGGGCTCTTTTGGCTTGCCCTAGGCGCGGTGACTGGACTGACCTGGGGGGGCAGCTATGTGCTCTTCCTGGGTGGGGCCTGGTTGCCAGTGGTACCGGCCAGCATCAGCCTAGTGCTATGCGGTTTTGCTACGACCTTTGTTAAGCAGGCCAGTCGCCAAGGATATACCCAGGCGTTATATGAACTGATGCGCGGGCAACTGCAGCGGGAGGCGGATGAAGATACGGAACAAGAGGACTATCTGGGCACGTTAGTTCAAAGGGCGCGTACGATTCGCACCGGTGAAACGCCAGCGAAACAAGCATCAGCCCCCACTATCGATCTGAATAACCCTGAAGTGCAAGCGATCTTGGCCGATGTCAAAGCCCAAGCCCAGGCAGACCTAGACCGCGAACGTCAGACCCAGAATGAACCGGCAGAGGAACCGATGTCGCGGGGGACTCGTCAAAAGCGGAAGCGCCTAGAAGCATTGGTAGCGCGATCGCAAAAAGTGCGCCAAGAGCTGTCACCCTCAACGCCAACCTCCCGTCTAGAAGACCCCTCGGAGGAAAGATCAGATTGAACTCAACTGGACCGTTTTCGTATCTTTCCATTGCAGTTCGACCTTCAGCCACTGCCAAATTTAGGGCTGACTTCTTACCCTAGGTTCAAGGGCATGTTGGAGTGATGCATGGCCGAAACGAATAGACTCTTATTTATTCGCGATTGATGACCGATATTCAGGCGCTCCTTCAGCAGCGCTCACCCCTAACCCCAAAGCAATCGGTACCGCTATCCGGCTATGGTGCGCCTGCTCAGATGCAAGACTATTTGTCTACGTCTAGGGATATGAAAACGCTGGCAACGCTGGCCAGTGATATTTTGGCCGATCCGCAAGCGCTAGCCCTATTCAGCGAGCGCGTCTACGACTATCTCTAGCGCGAGCTGGCCCTGCAGCAAGAGCGTTCAGGCTTTTCTTCTAGGAGGTTGATGTAATGGATTTGGCTTCGCTGATTCCAGGTGATCCGTCGAAACTGGTCACCACAAACCGGTTTTATGTAGAAATGGATGGCTTACTGATCGCCAGCTTTAGTGAGTGCTCCGGCATTGATATCTCCATTGACAAGGACACCTACTTTGAAGGGGGCGTCAACAATCAGCAACGCATCTTCCTGAAACAGGCCAAGTTCGGAGACATTACCCTTAAACGCGGCATTACCGACGACACCACCTTTTGGAAATGGATCGCTTCGATGTTGCAGGACACTGAAGTATCATCCGGGTCCTCGTCCTCGTCATCCTCCTCGTCTATGATGGATCGAGCTAAGAGTTTCGCGTCGGACGCCCTTTTAGGTAGCTATGTACCCGAACGACGCAATATCGGCATTATGCTCTATGACCAGTCTGGAATGGTGGTGCAAGGGTTTTATTTGTTGGGGGCTATCCCTGTGGCCTGGAAGACGCCAGCGTTACAGGCAGATTCGAGCTCTGTCGCGATCGAAGAGTTGACCTTAGCCTATGAAGGCTTCCAAAAACTGCCGCCAATGAGTCCGGTTGGTGGGCCTGAGACCCAGGTGAAACGGGATGAATTGGGTTACTTTGGCAGCAACATCACTTCGGATGCCGTGACCAGTAAGGCGAAAAGCAAGTTGGGCTTATAGTCCTTTGCATTAATGGTTAATTCAGCTCATGGCTGACCTCACCTCCAACAGTAATATTCCAGAGGGCTTGTCCAATCGGCCTTTGGGCATCTTGAAGCCGCTTGGTGGCTTGGGGTTGCGACTGCAAAGGTATGTGCCCTTAGGGGCGCGTCCTTTGTCAGTTTCTAGAGTTGGTCCCATGCGGATCTCTCGAGCTGAGCGTTTTTTGCCTGCATCCACATTTGAGAGTCCCGATGTCTCGACTTTAATTCAGCCCCCCTTAATGTCAGAAATAGGGGACAGGGCAGCTCAACCGTCACCTGAAGCCATTCAACGCCAACCTGAGGCAGCTCAACCGCCTTTGGTAGGGCCAGATATGCCCCCACCGCAAACAACCATTCAACGACAGTCCGATCAGTCCTCTCCGCCTGCGGCAGAACCGTTGAAGGCGGGTGATATTCCCCCCCCTTCTCCCAAGGAGGCTGGGATCCAACGCCAAACGGAGCCAGTCCCTACACCTTCTGCAGAACCTTTCAGGGCGGGGGATATTCTCCCACCCTCTCCTCGGGAAGTCGCGATACAGCGCCAAATGGAGGCGTCTGCTCGTCCGAGTATTTCTGGGCAACCTGCTCCTGAGCCGAGTGTGTCACAGGCCGATTCATCGGCAGCTCCCCCCCCCGTCGTCGATGAACCTACCTTGGCAGTCGAGGGGACAGATACGGTTGAGCCCCCGGTGGCTCCCCCTGAAGTGCAGCGATGGTCGAAGACCAACCCATCAGGGCCATCGCCTGCTTCACCCACACTGACTTCAGCGCCTGTCTCTCAGGCAAGCAGCGACAGTACTGAATCGGGTGGTCAGCTGACGCCTCAGTTCGAGCCGTTGGCTCCCTCCGCAGATACCTCCGCAGATACCTCCGCCGAGGATATCCCAAGCGTTACTGGGATGGATGAACCGCTATTGTCGCGTGCGGTTTCCGACCCAATGTCTACGGCTGAGGCGAGTGACGTCGCTGTAGAGGCATCAGGACCCGATGCTTCAGTGCTGCAGGCTCAGCCGGATCAAGAGACTGCTGCCTCGCACCAACCCTCAACGCCAAATAGCAGCCCCGAGGCCCTCGCTAACCCTTTGCAGCGCGATGCCGCACCCTTACCTAGGTCGGCAAGTCCTGACTCGTCCCAGACGGCATCCTCCCCTGCGGTTGTCCCGGCGGCAACAGCCGCAGAGACGCCTGCAATTCAGCGGGTTGCGCCACAAACAGCAGAGGGCTTAGCGGCCGCTTCTCAGCCCTCTACGTCAGAGACGCCACCGGTTAATGGGCCTGAGGTGGCCCCGCCTGCAGGGGCCGCGACGCCGAATATTCAGCGCCGTGAGGTTCCAGAGCCCGCCACGGCTCAAGGGGACGATCCCACGTCTGTGGCTCCGGTTAGCCCAATTCCGCCTAGCTCCTCCTCGCCAGAAGCCCTTGTTCAGGCCAATCAGGCCAAAGGTCTGGATAGCTCAAATGTCGACAGCCCCGAACGAGCTGAGCGTGCGGCTCCCGCAGCAGAGGTCTTATCAGCACCCCCCACCTCACCTGAAGATAACGGCACTGTACAGCGAACGGCACCGTCAGCGGTGAGTGACACAGCCCCATCCGGCCTTCTCAGTGAAGCGCCTTCACCCAGGATTATCCTGGAGGTGACTGCCGGTGAGTCTCCGACCGTTCAACGGCAGGCTACGGCTGAAGTGACTGCCGAAGGTTCAAGCCGATCGCCAGAACCGGGGTTGACCGACTCATCTGATCGGGCTCCGACTGGGGCACCCCTAGCGGCAGAAGCTGCATCTGCAAAGGGCGATACTGAGAGCGGAAATTATGGAGACGAGATCGCCCCACAAGAATCCACAACTGTTCAACGGCAGGTGGATACTGGCATTGACATTACAATTCCCCAAACCTCAGCAAGATTGGACCCAGTAGGCGATTTACAAAAATCTCCCTTCACAGAAGCTCCCCCAGCTACAGAAACGGATGCTGAAGCTGGGCCTGCGTCCTCACCCAATACCTCAGTCTCAAACAGTGAAGCGCCGACCCTCAATCCTGTAGCCGAGACGTTCCGGGCTTCCTCAGCTCCGCCATCTTCTGTTAATAAGCCAACTGCAGACAGTCCAATTACGGTTAATGACACGCCCGCCATTAATCGCGCTGTTGAAACGACTGATACACCCACGACTTCAACACCGATAGATTTAACGCCTGAGGTCACACCACGCGGTACCGTTGTTGAACCTGCTAATAGCGACACATCTACAATTAGCCGCGCTGTCGAAACGGCGGATGTGCCGACGGCTTCAACGTCTGAAGCTGCATCCGGCACAGATATTCAAACAGGCGACGATGACACTTCCACCTCTGACCGTGCTGCTAAAGCAATTGATGCGCCCATCGCTCTGCCTCCTGAGGCTGCATCACCGGTTGCAGACATCAACACAGCCGACGACAGATCTACCCTCAATCGTTTTACTGAGACGGCACCGATCACGCCCCCCTCTGAGACGACACAAGTAGCGGACGCTTTCGGGGATGATAGCCCTACGGCTGAGACGTTAGAGACGCCCCGTAGTGCAGTCCAACCCGTTGCATCTGTAAGCCCAGATTTAGTGCAACGACGGGCTACACCAGACGCCCAGGGCGAAGCGCCCATAACCTCACAGCCGATACCGACCGTCGAACCTTTTGAAGAAGCGGTACCGGTAGAAGCTGGCACGGCTGACCCTGCTTCACCGGAAATTTCTCGTGCGCCAGCAGATACGCCTAACGCGAGTCAGAACATTGACTTGCCAAAACTATCGACCGTCTTAAAACCGCTGTCTGTGATTCAACCGTTTAGATCACCGAACGCACGGATGACGGTAACCAATCCTGAGAGCTTGGCGATGCTGCCCTCTGCATCATCGGAGCCCCCAAAAACAGTCCCGACGATTTCTCCACCAGAGACTTCGGCAACAGCCTCACCTAATACTCCTGTCATACAGCGTCAGCCTGAAAAGACCGCGGCTTCTGTCTCTTCAGGTGGAAACAGTGAAACCACTTCTGATATTGATATTTCCGAATATCCGTCCATGCCCTCCCCTGACGAGGTGATGACCGCATTGTCTGGATTATCTTCATCTCAGTCGCCAACAGTGCAACGGCAGCCAGAACGTAAAGATACGCCGCCAGACAAAGCTGCGGCTGAAGAGCAACCCATTTCCGTGGGCAAATCGCCTCAGGTCCAGCGAAAAGCCACAGCTCAAGCACCACCCACGCAGTGGAGCGACGTTGAATCGTTGTTTACGCCCAAGCCGCAACAGGCTCACGGGTCGCCGCCTGCTCCGCCCTCAGCATCCGCTAGCTCAGACTCCTATTCCAACTTGAAACCCTTTGAAACGATCCAAAGAAAGGCAGCACCAGCCTCATCGGATACGATTCAGCCAGACGAGGCCGCAACCATAACAACCTCGCCCAATGAACCTGCTGAGAGCACTGCTTCTCCCGAAGCATTAGACCAACTGGTTCACCAGGTGTATGCCCTGATCTGTCAACGGTTAGCAATTGAGCGAGAACGATATGGCCTTTCTCGCCGCCGCTAACGCAATGGAGAACCCTAAAAAATGCCCTTAGAAAAAGCTAGATTGACTGCCGTTGATCCAAAAGACGAAGACCTGGATATTGTCTTTATGTACAACCCAGGTGAACTTAGCTTCAGCCGTTCGGTCGAGATTGATCAGGCCCCTGGAGCCACAACGGAGGGTGGGGAAAATAAAACCAGCTTTAAACACCCGAATCCCTACACGTTGTCGATTAATGGCTTGGTGTTGGATACCTATGAAGATCAGCTCAGTGTTTTAGAACCCCTTTCTAAATTCACCAAAGCTGTGGAATTTGCCAAATCAGGCGACGGAAAAGGTCAACGCCCCCCCATATACTTGTTCACTTGGGGTAGCGTCAGCTATTTGCGCTGCTTTATTAAGAGTTTGACCTTTAAGCTCACCCTGTTTTTAACAGATGGCACCCCCGTCAGAGCGAGTGTCGACTTAAGTCTGGAGCAAGTCGATGCCCCAACCCCGAGCGGCAGTACAGGCACGCCTAACCCCAGTTCAAGTAGTCGCTCTTCTTCTAGCCGCAGTGCGTTTCTTAGCTAGACCCTTGCCTTTTTGACCCTTTTGAATGGTTTAGTTTATGGCTGCTTCTTCTGCCTCCTACGTTGCTCAGCTCACCCTCAAAATTGGGGGGAGTGAAGCCAAAGTTGATGGTACTGACGCGCTTGCCCAATTGCGCGGCAATCTCCAGCAAGTCGTAGTAGAAGAAAGCTTACATTTGCCCAGCATGGCAACCCTCGTGATTGCCAATCCGTACCAGGCAGGACAAACCGATCAGGCGTTTTTTGAATACGGGGGTAAAAAGGTCCAAGACATCCTCAAGATTGGTGAAACAATCGAGGTGGCCTTTGCCCGGAGTACCACTGAATCTCCAGAATTTAGCGATAGTAAAGCAGAAACGCTCTTCCAAGGGGAAATTACGGCAATTGAGACCCATTTCACAACGGATTCCCAAGCCCCAATCATTGTCAGAGCCTATGATAAGCTTCATCGCTTACATCGAGGGCTCTACAATCGCTCTTTTCAGAATATGAGCGACACCGATATCGTCAAAAAAATCATCGGTGAGGTGGGGCTTGATAGTGGAACTATTGATGATACAAAAGGCCCCTATGGTTATGGCGATATCAACGATAGTAAAGGGTATGTTTTTCAGTATAACCAAACCAACATGGCTTTTTTGCAGATGTTGGCCAATCGAAATGGGTTTGAATGTTTTGTCCAAGATGACAAATTCAGTTTTCGTAAGCCTAAATCTGCAAGCACCCTACAGCTTACTTGGCTGCAAACACTGAGTAGCTTTAGTGCCAGGGTTTCTAGCTCAGAACAAGTCAAAAATGTGGAGGTTCGAGGCTGGGATTATTCCACCAAGAAGGTGTTGAGTGAAACGATTAGTAGTGATGAGCTACTCACAGAAAATAGTGACTACGGTAAGGGGTCTGCGAGCAGTCAGAAATTTAACGGTAAGCCACCGACTCCTGACATGATTGTGGTGGATCAACCGTTTTCAGAAACGAATGAGGCAAAAGCGATCGCCCAAGCCCTCTTCGATGAGGTGTCTGGGGAATACATTGTGGCTGATGCTAAAGCCGAGGGCAACCCAGAAATTCGACCGGGCAAATTGGTTGAGCTGAAAGATTTAGGCCCTTACACAGGCAAGTATTACATCACCGAAACCCGCCATATCTATCAAAACAGACTGTACACCACTGAATTCGGCGTTAGAGGATTGCGGGGTGACAATCTGTTTGCCATGACCTCTGATCGAGCAGTCACGCGCCCAATTGCACCGCTGATGGTAGGGATTGTGACTGACAATGTGGACCCCAAAAAATGGGGCCGAGTACGGGTAATGCTCCCTGCGCTGACAGAAGAACACAGCACCTATTGGGCCAGGGTAATTGGGGCAGGGGCTGGCTCTAGCCGTGGCTTTGATTGTTTGCCCGAAATTAACGATGAGGTGTTAGTGGGGTTCGAGCAGGGGGATATTCACCGGCCTTATATCATCGGTGGGGTTTGGAATGGTAAGGATGCGCCCCCAGAAACCGTTGACAATAGCGTTGCTGATGGAAAGGTAAGATTGCGGACTTTTAAAACTCGTACGGGCCATACCCTACAGTTTGTAGAAGAAGATAAGGATGCTGTAAAAAAAGGAATTTATCTCGATACAGCCAGAGGATATAAGCTGCACTTTAATGACTCAGATGAACTGATCGAAGCCAAGACGGCTGGCGGTCACCAAATTCAAATGGATGACAAGAACAAAAAGGTTCTAGTTAAAACCAGTGGCGGTCAGAAAATCAACATGGAGGATAACTCTAAAAAAATCACAATATCGGGAGGTGACACGATTGAGCTTTCGGCAAATACGAAGATCTCATTGAAAGTGGGATCCAGCAAGGTGGAACTCACCACCTCAGGGATAACAATTGAATGTAGCTCTGGAAAGGTGGACGTGAAAGGAATGAACGTGACTGCAGAGGGTTCACTCAGTACTCAGGTCAAGAGTGGTGTCAATGTAAAAATTCAGGGCACAACGGTTAACATCAATTAGTTCTGGTTCTACGGTAACCTTCTATCGCTATCTAGGAATCTGTACTAAAAACTGGCACCCTCTATCCAGGAAATTCGCCAAAATTTTCTGCGTTACAAAACCCTATGAAATTGGGAAGTTCTAACTTTTAAATACCAGTAACAGTTAAGCAATCAACACCGTTGGGTAGCATGGTATCCCAAGCGATGTCGTCATCTTAACGCCACTGACTGCATTGACGCCTTCCACCGTAGAGCCCATCCTGGCGGCTGGACGACCACTGATTATTACTGTTGGGGATCCTATGGCAATAACCCCTACGCAGACTGTTCCACTCACTGAGTCTCCGACAACAGCGGCGGGTTGCCCGCCTATCAATACATTAGGAATACAGGGGCCGGTAACGGGATCGCCAGTGAGGGTTAAGTCGCCGAGACGTGCTGCGGGTGTACCCATGGTTTGCTCCTAAAATAATGATTTGAGTTTGCAAAAATGGAGGGAATCTAACAGATGTAATCAGCCTTTTTTAGAGCATCAATTTTCTCTGAGTTAAAGCTTGATTACTTTGTATTGTATCGCTATTGAAATCATGTGTCGCGAAGCTAGAAAAATGACATTGATATGAGAGGTGGGTTTTGATGCCTAAACTAGAGTCAATTGTCGATTGATTCTGCAGAAAAGGGATTTGTGGTGAACTTGTCGATTAAGCCAATTGACCAAGTCACAGGTTAAGGCTGCTGAACAATCGTCATTGTGGAGATCATGATAACCGCCTGCATATTCTCGATATTCTTTATCCACCGAGGATAGGCTTTCGAAAAAATGACGGCCACTTTCGGGGAGTGCAACTTCGTCACTACTGCCGTGAAGAATCAAAATAGGTTGTTTAAGGTCTTGAATATGGCTATGAATAGAATGGGTCGTTTTTAAATACTCAGTCACAAGACGCGCTGTACCTTTGCTGTGCCGCAAAGGGTCATTGTTGTAAGCATTGACGATTTCTGCGTCGTGAGAGCCTGAGCTTAGTGGTGCAGAAAACTTTTCAGCATCTTAGTCAGTCTCACCATGAGAATC
>ERZ1740060.622-NODE-622-length-16749-cov-8.275848_pt1 | contig 16749 bp, 8 predicted proteins | sample MGYA00581743_ERZ1740060 | MGnify/ENA primary metagenome ERZ1740060 (study PRJEB43018, sample SAMN04849235) | marine metagenome | isolation source: floating plastic debris | place: Pacific Ocean | collected 2008-08-27 | study: EMG produced TPA metagenomics assembly...
AATGAGACTCACCTATTCAAAGGGGTTGCAGGACTTTTCTGCACCACTAAGCATATCCCTCTGTCAATCGCGTGGATCTATGGCTTGAATACTGTCAACTTTCAGAACGATTTACAGTTAACAATTTCGAAGGTTGCTCAAGCTTTACCCCCTATCAATCAGATATTACTCGGGGTGGGAATCAGTGCAGTGATATTAGGTCTGCTCAGTGGAGTTGTCTATGATTTACTAAAACAAAAACGCTTAATAGCAGCACGATGGATCGTTGTCGTTGGAGTGTCCCTCGCTACGATGATTGGGACTTGGCTAGGAGCTACATCACTCTTTCTAACAGTTTTTATAGGCGCCGCCTCTGTTTTTTCCACCTTCACTATCAGTAGACAAATAACAACTGATAATGCAATCGGCAGTTCAGTCGGCTCTGTGTTCTTAGTTACGGTCTTAGTTTCGGTATTAGTCGCAGTCTTCATTGTATTCGATGACACGTTTGGCGTTGCAGGTATCGCAACGCTCATCGCTATATTCGTTGTTGCGTTTATGGTTACGTTTGTCGTTACGAGTTACCTTATACGTGTCACTGGCTTCGCCAGTTTTTTCATCGTTGTATTCGTTTCGACAGGTGACATTTCAGGCGCTTGGAAGGCTGCCTCAAAGGTCAAAATCAAGAGCAGAGTTACGAGTTTCGTTTTCACCTTCGTTGTGATTGTCACTTCAGTGGCCGTTTCTATTTTCGCCGCGATTTTCGCTGCGATTTTCGCTGCGGTCTTTTTTGCCAATTTCAATACATTCTCCCTGCCATATTTCTTAGCCATAGCAGCAATTTTAGCCTTTAGTTTGGCCGGGTGGTGGCGGTGGGGAGGGCTGCTAATTGCTACTGTTTTGACTGCTTTGGGTGCTGAGCATTTGAGTTGGCAAGTACTGTGGGTATGGCCAGTCACCTTGGCTTTTTACTACCGCCTATTGCCTGAGTATTTAATCTTTGCCCCCGTTCCGGTCACCCCCAATCTCAACTTTCTTACCCGCACTCGTTTTGAAGATTTAACCCATCGCAATTTCGAGCGATGGCTACGGCGATTACCGCCTTTTAGTAGTGAACTACTGTGGATTCCTATACCTGGCCATGCCAAATTACTAGCTCAGGTCTGGCCCCACAATCCCGTCCTGGCCCTAAATGCTTTGCAGCGGATGCAGGCATCGCCTTTGCCTGGTTTAACTCGCACGGCCAAAGCGGCATTACCCGAGATTATTGCCGGTCAGCTCTCAAACTTTGATGAGGTAGCTCAATTCCAAAGCCTTCTGCCTGAGAGCGACGCAGACACGTCTGACTCAAACCTGAGAACGCTCTTGCCCACCTATCTCGACCCATCAGAAAACCGAGAGCTGGCCAATCCCAACCTGCAAGCCGATCTCGCCACCATATTTCCACGCCTGCAAAACTTGGCCCAAAGCGTTGTTGCGGCCTCTCAAAACGACAACGCTGTCCTGCGAGAGCGCGGGCTAGAGCGCAGCCTTGATCAGCTCAGAATACTGCGAACCCAATTCCCCAGCCTGGGATTAAAAACCAGGGATATTAGCCGTTGGCAACCGGTAATGAACCGCTGGCAAAACTTGCTGGAGCTGGAGCTAGCGGAACAGCGGCAGCAGTCTCAAGGGGAATTGTTGAATCCGTTTCAATACGGCAACCCCCTCAAACGCAGCCAAGCGGACTTATTTAAGGGACGGCGAGATTTTGCCAATAACCTGGTGCGTTTGCTGCTCGATCGCAACCGTCCCACCATCGTTCTCCACGGTCCTCGCCGCTGTGGCAAAACCTCCTTTCTCAACAACCTACCCCGACTGCTTCCCAGTGATTGGGTACCCATCTTTGTCGATCTCCAGAGTGGCGCTGCGACTGCCAATGAGGTTGGCTTTTTACGTAGCGTGGCCCGCGCCATTCGTCGCGATGGCCGTAGCCAGGGCATTACTGTACCCAACGAACCAAATAACGAGGCCCTCCAGCCCGCACCCTATGACGTGTTTGAAACCTGGCTAGAGCAGGTGCTAGAGCAGCTCGGGGAGCGTCAGCTGCTGCTTAATTTTGACGAGTTCGAGAAAGTTGGCACTGCCATTAATGCAGGCAGGCTGAATCTGACCTTATTTGATGAGCTACGCAGCCTGATTCAGCACTGGGACAAGCTGGGCTTTGTCTTCTCTGGTGTGCAAACCCTAGACGAACTGGGTCCCAACTGGAGCAGCTATTTCATTAGCGTCGTGCCCGTTGAAATGCTCTACCTAGAGCCCAGCGAAGCCCGTGACCTCTTGACCAATCCTGACCCCGAGTTTGCCCTGGACTATAAACCGGGTCTGGTTGACGAGATCTTGCAGCTTACCCAGTGTCATCCCAACCTGCTGCAGCTGATCGGTGCGGCTCTAGTCAGCGAAGCCAACGGACAACATACACAAACCGCCACAGCCGAAATGCTTGAGGTCGCTATCCCCCGCGCCTTTACCCTCGGAACCTCCTACTTCACCAACGTGTGGACAGAGTTTACAGGCCAATTGACGAACCCCACCGAAGTACAGGCGGGGCAACGATTACTAAAAGCGTTGGCAGAAGATGTCCAACCCGCTGCCGACCTAGACTCAACCGAAAGAGCGGCCCTTCGCCATATGGTCCGTTACCACGTCCTCAAAATCGAGAACGGTCGATATCAGTTCGACATTCCTCTGGTTAAGCGCTGGGTCAAAGAACGCACCATTCTTAGCGACTAAACTTTAATCGATCAGCAGATTCTAGTCTTCATGGCTCGTAGCTTCACCCACTGACCAACCATCTGATTACGGGGTATTCCCCCGCAGCACCTGCTCCTGTTGGCGCACCGCCGCTAACAGCTCAATGTTTTGGATGATCACCCCCACCTGATTGTTGAAAATGTAGAGGCATTTTTGATCGCTGTCGTCAAAGCTAGCCCGGTATAGCTCTGGAACCGGCTGGTCATAGACCAGGGGTAATTCGGAATAATGCCCCGCCTTTTTCTTGTTCACCAATTGGGTGACCCCAATCAGCTCACCATCAGGATTGAGGATGGGCATGCAGAGCAGACTGCAGGTGCGATAGCCGCTGATCGCGTCTGTAGCCTGGGCTCGATCAGAGGTGGGATGCTCATAGAGATCAAACGGGATATTCAAGGGTTCATAACTTTGGGCGACGCCCCCCGCAAAGCCTTCGCCAACTTTGATGCGCAGTTCCCGCACCTGGCGGTCTTCAAACTGAATTTGGGTCCAGAGTTCTTGGCGATCGCTATCCAATAGCCAGAGGGTGCCGCGATCAGCACTCATTAGATCCTTGGCTGCATCAATCATGCGCCGCAAGATCTCTTCTGGCGCTGCCGTACTGAAATCACAGTGCCGCACCGCCGCCATCAGCGCTGCCGCCACCCGCTGACCGCGTGAGGTTTTGTGATACGAGAAGAAGCTCTCCAGAATAATCTGAATCGCCGTAGAGTCGGCATTCACCATCTCAATATCGCTGGCGGTAAAGCCCTGGCGATCGATGCGCTCTGCCAAAGGCAAGTCAGGATGCAGATTGGGTAGCAGCTTATTCAGCAATTGCACCACCGCAATCAATTCCCCTTGGTGGTTAATCAAAGGCAAAGAGAGCAGGGAATAGGTGCGATAGCCATTCTTCTGATCTTGCACCTGGGCAAAGGTCGAGCGGGGGTCGTCATAGAAGTCATAGGGGATGTTGATCATGCGCCGATTGGCAGCCACCTCCCCGACAATCCCTTGACTGGCGGGCACGCGAATTTCGAGGAATTTATTCTCGTTGTCCGTTTCAGCGATGATCGACCAAAATTCCTGACGATCGGAATCGAAGAGGAAAATCGTGGTGCGATCGGCACCCAACGCCTGACCCAGCTTCAGGGTGATCGATCGCAAGGTCGTATCGAGAATTTCATCAAACCCCTGCTTGTCCATAACTTGATTGAGCAGAGCCAGGGTTTTGCTGACGACGCTGCGGGGGTGGTTGGCCGCTTGGCGCTCTAGTTCGGCAAAATGCTCTGCGTTTTGGAGGGCAATGCCCACCTGGGCATTGAACACCTCCATATGGTGCTGGCTGGTGCTGTCAAAACTCGCCTGAAAGCAAGCTGGGGCCGCAGGCCAAGTGCTGGGGTCATAGGGCGGAAAATCCCCCTGGCGATGCTTATTCACCAATTGGGTCACGCCTAGCAAGCGACCTTGAGAACTGCGAACCGGCATGCAGAGCAAACTGCAGGTGCGATAGCCGGTTTGCTTGTCTATGGCTTGGGCCTGGCTCGAAAGAGGGTGCTCATAGAGGTCAAAGCCGATATTGAGGGGTTCGCCTGTTTGAGCCACCCGCCCCGCATAGCCCTGACCGATTTGGATCCGCACCTCTTTCAAGGTGCCCTCCCCAAAGGGAATTTTGGTCCAGAGCTCATGGGTGTCGTAGTCAATCAGCCAGAGGGTGCCGCGATCAGCATTCATCAATTGCTTGGCGGCATCAATCACCCGACCAATAATTTCATCCGAATTGAGGCTGCTCTGGGAAATCGCGGTGGTGGCTTCGGTCAGCGCCTCGGAGGCCTGCAGTCTCTGGGTGAGGCGATAGCAATAATGGCATCGCTCCAAAATCCGCTGAATCGGTTCAGCATAATCGGCCAACTGGACCTTATCTTCAGGGTTAAACCCAGCTAGATCAATGCGCTCCACCAGGGGGGCCTGGGGATTATGGGGTTGCTTGAGTTTATTGACCAAATGCACAAAGGCAACCAAAGTGCCCTCGGCATTGGGAAGTGGAAAAAATAGCTCGTTGTAAATCGGATAGCTATCGGTGCTTTGGGCGGTAACGGGGGAAGGCGGCTCAGCGCTGTGACCAGCCGATGAGGGCGCTGGGCCAGCCCCGTGAGAAGACTTATCTCTGGTTTCTAACAGTTTTTTAAACTGGGTTAATTGCCCCGTATTGGCCTCATTGGTCAGGATCTGAATCGTGGGATATTGGGTGCTGCCGTTATCCGCCACGATTGACCACAGCTCATTCTTTTCGGGGTCCACAAAAAAGACTGTCGCCCGATCAACCCCCAGTAAAGCCCCCATTTTCAGGGTAATATCGCTTAGAATTTCATTGAGAATATAGTCAAAGCTCTTGCCCTCCATCACATTCAGCATGGACAGCAATTTCTGCTCCTGCTTAGTGACGGTTTTCATAAATTCTTCGTATACGGTCGACAGCACCCGCTGCACCCATTGGTTGTTAAACACCATGGCGTAAATGCGGTTATAGACCCGCAGGGTGCCATGGCGTTTAACCACTAAGCCCGCTAGCTGTAACTCCAACTGTTCACTGCTGTTATCGGCGGGGACGTTTTCGCCTTTCAGGATCTGTTCATAGAGCTGCAAAAGCGGACCCGTGAGCTTTTCAATATTGAGCAGGCGATCGCGAATCGTCTTTAAATGGGGCGGTTCATCCTGGGCTTCCCAGTTCTCCAAAATATGGCCTTCCACCAACACTTCTAAATAGCGCTGTTCCTGACCGGCGGCAATTTGCCAGTCCCCAGTGGTGATGGCTTGACAGAGTTTTTGGGTTAGTAGAGGCTGCCCCCCAGTCCAATCTAGAATGCAGCGTAATAATGTCTCAGGGGATTCAGCATTGGTTAATCCCTCTGCTAAAGGCAATGCTTCTTGCCAGGTAAACCCATCTAAGTCAATGGCTCGACCCACATTAAACGGGGTGTAATACTTATCCGTAATCAAATCAGATGGGGTCGTCACCCCAAATAGGGCAAAGGTGAGCCGTCCCGAGTCTAGGCATGAGCGAATACAGGCAAAAAAGTCGTCGGTCTGAAACGGCAAGCGCCGCATACTGTCAATTTCATCAATAAAAATGACGATGGGCTCAGAAATGCTTGCGAGTAGGACCTGCTCAATAAATTCATTTAGGCTTTGAACCGGGGATAAAAAGGCGTAGTCGCGTAGCCATTGACGCAGGTCCACCGGCAGGGCAAATCCGGTGACGAGCCGCCGCAAAATGCCGGCATACCATTGCTGAGGGGTAATGTCGCGACTACCAATTTTATTCAAATCAATGGCGATACAGGCCATACCCGCTTGGTTGAGGCGATTCAGCGTGCGGACCCGCAAACTGGTTTTGCCCATTTGGCGAGAGTTAAAGACGTAGCATAACTCCCCCGCTTTCAACGCCTGGTAGAGGGCCTGATCGGCTTCTCGGACGATGTAACTTGGTGCATCTAAGGGCAGATGGCCCCCCACTTTATATTTCATGCCTCACCCCCAACCAGCAGATTTGATGGGGGTGAATTGAGGCGATCACTAAAGTATTTTCGGTACAAATCAAATCGAGGGATGACCCCATTCCCTTGAAGTTTAACTAAACCCAGACTATGGAGCTTAAAGGCTTTTTCAGACTCCATCGAAACGGGATTTTGATGGGCTAAAACTTGACTAAAGGCTTGGGCCAGCGCGTCATTTCGATGCAAATTCCACAAATGCCGCCGTAAATGATCGCCATAAATGCCTGATTCTGTGGGCGCACTCTCTAATAGTTTTTCTAAGGTCAACTGCTGCTGAACAATGTAGTAAAATGCCACCCGCACCAAATAGGGGTGTCCCCCCACTAAATCCATCAGTTGATGAATTTGATCGGCATGCCACTGCAACCCATGGCGATGGGCTAAATCGGTTACCTGGGCCAGGGTAAAGTCCTGTAGCTCGATCGGTAGACCGACATTAAAAGGGGATTGGTTAATGTCGAGGGGAATATACACCTCGGTCGAATGCACCACAATTAAGCGCAGCTTTTCCCAAAGGCTACTTTGGTGGCTGCCGTAGCCCGCCTCTTCGTACCAGGCCCGCAGCAGCCCAAAAAAGTCATCCACAATCGCGGGATACTGAAAGACCCGATCCACCTCATCCATGCCTAACACCAAAGGGGTTGAAATCTCTGGCAAAAGGTAGTCCTCAAAATAGGCCGTGCAGTTGTCTTTACTGCCGTAGGTGTCGGTCCAAAATTCGTCTAGACGCGGGGGCAGCCGCAACTTGCGCGCCACGCGCACGCAAAGCCACTGCAGCAGTTGCTTAAGGCTGCCAAAAATCTCTTGATCCGCATGTTGAAAGCTGAGGGGAATGGCCTGATACCCTTGTTCCCCAGCTTGGTAAAGAATCCGCGCCATCAGCGAGGTTTTGCCCATCTGCCGTGGTGCCTTGATCCGAATCAGAGCACCGGGTTTGAGGATCTCTTCATGGCACAAACTGTCCTGGGGCGATCGCTCCACATAAAAGGCGGAGGCCAACCGCACTTGACCTCGGGGCAGCTCCGGATCGGCGACTGGAGATGGCGGCGGCTGATCGGCAATGGAGTCAACCCGTAGCGCATCTGCCGCTGATGCCGCTAATGCCAGGGCAGCATCAGGTTTAGCCAAGATTGCGTTGGGTATGCCCAAACACGGCACAGTCGGCTCAAATAAGTTCGGAAAAGCAGCCCTGCCAAGGGCTGCTTCGGCTGAAGTCAGCAGCCCTTTTGTAGAGTCTGCATCGATCCCATTGGCTAACATTGCGTTGGCCAATGGAGGGGGATTTCCGGTTTGGATGATCTGCAGGAGATCCTGAATCAGTTGGGCCTCATCCGCTGGCGTTTTCCAAAGGGCTTGTGAAGCCTGGGCCAGGTAATTACGCAAATCATGATTCAGTGAAAACGGGGCTTCCGGGCAAAGGTGAATGGCAATTAACCAAGGCTTATGCTCGTAGCGATGAATATGGCGGTCCCAAATCCGTTGCAGGATCTCAATGACCATTTCACTCATGGCCATGGCTGGCGAGAGCAACAGGACAAAATAATCCGACTGCATCAAGTCAGCTTCTCGCTGCCCCGCCCAGCTCGCCCCCCCCTGAGTCAAGGTGTCTAGATTGGCCGCAAAAATGCGATGTCCAGAGGCTTGCAGCGCTTCACTCAACGATTGAGCCAGCTTAGCGTCGGGTACTGGGTCTCGATAGATAACCGATATCTGCTTCTGCTGTTTTAAGGCCCGTTCTACCGCGCCTCTTAACCGCTTTTTGGTGACCTTTTCGCCCAGAACTGATGAGAGCTTTTGCCAAAGTCGATAGGCAACCGATTTCTCAATATATTCGGCTTTAAATGGGTAAATTTCTTCATAGGTTTTACCCTGCCAAGAGCCGATAAAAACTTGGCGTTCTAAATCGTTCAAATGTTTATTGTTGTGGGCATAAACAAGACAATCAGCAAACTCTAAAGCAGCGTCTGCATCCATAACAGCATTGTTTCTGGGCAGGGGCGTCATTTTATAAATTCCAGACCAAATTGATGCACGGCTTCAGGGAAAAACTTAGGCGGGGTCTCAAATACTCCAGGAACGTTGGTTAAATTCACGGCGGGATCGGACCATTCCGTAGACCACCAAAGGGCTTTGAACCGTCTCCAAGGTAACCTTGCTGCCGACAGTCTGACGAGAATTTCGGCTCAAGGTAGAGGTTTGCTGAGGTTTGACGGGAACTTTGCTGAGGTTTTGAGAGGTGCTCCACTACAAAGACCCGCGCAGATTTACTGAAGCCTACTGACGTTGTGAGCTTTTCTGGTTACGGGTTCATGACTTAACCGCCATGCTTAAGGAGCCAAGGTTCGTGACATCACTGAGTCATCTCCCTATGGAGCACCCTGGCGAGTCGTCATTCAGGTGGTGTGATCATGCTAAACCCCGCAATTTTTATGAAGCAAGCCTGCGTGCATCAACTGCAGGATAAGTACAACCAGGTGCTGGGTCGGCAGGCAAATCGTGTCGAGGCCGATCAAACCTTCAAGCCAGAATATGCAGCAGTGCTGGGGGCGATCGCCATTCAAGTTCTAAATCGCCTCAGTTCAAGTACGGCGCTTTACCACAACGTTGAACACACGATTTTGGTCTGCTTGGTAGGCCAAGAAATTTTGCACGGCAAGCACCAAAAAGAGGGCAATGTCACCTGCACGGATTGGCTTAATTTTATGGTCTCTTTGCTCTGCCATGACATTGGCTATGTGGGGGGCGTCTGCCTGCAAGATGATGTGGCCCGTCGCCGTTACAGACTGGGACAGAGCCAGCCCTCTGAAAATCTAAGCCCAGAAACCGCCTGGATTAACCTTGCCCCAGGGGCAACGGACGCCAGCTTGAGTCCTTACCATGTGGACCGCAGCCTGCTGTTTGTGCAGGAAAATTTAGGGCAATATAACGCCTTAGATCTAGATGCCATTCAGCAGAACATTGATCTGACTCGGTTTCCAGTGCCCAATGACCCGGCCTATCGCATCATGGATCAGTACCCTGGCCTGGCTCGGGCGGCTGACTTGATTGGTCAACTCAGTGACTCCAGCTACCTGCAAAAAACGGTGGCGCTCTTTTATGAGTTTGAGGAAGCTGGGGTCAATCAACGGCTGGGCTATCACTATCCTGAGGATCTGAAGTGGAACTATCCCAGCTTTTACCGGACTCAGGTTTACCCGTACATTCAGCCCGCTCTAACCTACCTACAAGCCACGCCCCAAGGCTGTCAAATCATTGAAAACCTGGAGGCGAATGTGGCCGCCGTTGAGCAGGAGCAAGTCGCTTTAAAGGCAGGATGATTTTGGGGACGCGCCCTAGGGCAAGAAGTCCAGCTCATTGCGTAAGATATCCTCTGCCTCGGCCAGGGTTTGGACGTTGCGATCGGTCAAATACCGATTCACGGATGGGTCGGTGGTGAAATAATCGCCTTGATTGAGGTAGACCGTGGCCACCGTAAAGGGCTCACTGCCCGTGGGTCCGACTCCGGTAATGTAGTCGGCCAGCACAATGATGTCGGGTTCTGCCCCATCAAAGTCCAGTTCCAAAAAGGTGACAGCCTTCATGCCCCACAAAATCCAGGATGCGGCGTCTTCATTGGGGGGCAAAACCTGGCTGATTTCTCCATGGGGCAGCAGTAAGAGCAGCTCTAGATCATCGCCAATTTGGGTGGCGACAAACGCAACCTCACCCATATCCCGGGTATCAAGCCAAAAGCTCTGATCAATGATGAGATCTTGATCGGTGTAGGGCAAACTTTCCTCTGCCCAATTCAACTCTGCCAGGGTCAACAATCGCGGTGGCTGATATTCGAATTCCGGTTGGGGGGCACTGACGGGAGCAGCGGTGGGAGCAGCGGTCGTATTCGTCGGAGAATCCGCTGTTGGCGTTGGGGCAGCATCGGCTGGGGAGGTGTTGCCAGACGCTTCTGGTGTAGCGGTTGGGCTTGCGGTTTCGGTTGAAACTTCAGCAGGGGTTGAAACTTCAGCGGTATCCGCCTGATTACAGCCTGTGAGTAGGGAGAGGGTGGCAATGGCGGCGATCGCGAAGCGGGTCAAAACGAGATGGCGCATCATAAAACGTCGAATGTTGAGTCGGGTAGCAATGCCTCGGCTCTGCCCCAATTAGGTCAGCCTGGCGTTGCAGAAGATGCAGTCTTCAAAGCATCTACAAAGCCTGAAGGGCTAATTCTAGAGATCTCGCACTGCCTTGGCAGAATACCCAGAACTAATACCAAGAAAAGCTTTAATTCTGGGTTGTCGAGCGTCGCTGGGCAAACTGGGATGGCATGATTAGGGCGTTGGAACTGTAAAATCAGCCAGCCGATTGGGTTATCCCTGTGCCTACCCCCAATCAAGGCTATTGATTGTTATCCCTGAGTGAGGAGAGGTATCGATGTCCCGTCGTCATTTTTTAGCGCTGATGCTGCCGCTAGTGGTCGGCATAGCCAGTTGTGGAGACGGGTCCTCTGGCGGCTCTGTTCAAGATGATGGCGTTCTTCAGATTTGGTGGAACGAGGGCTACTACCCAGAAGAAACAGAGACCGTTCGTCAGGCCGTAGCGAATTGGTCCGCCCAGGCTGGGGTAGAAACAGAGCTGGTGTTTTACAGCGAAAAAGACCTGATTCAGTCCAGCGAGAGCGCGATCGCGGCGGGCAATCCCCCTGATATTCTCTATGGCCAAACCCTAGAGCCTTCGCTAGTGCCGCGACTGGCTTGGGAAGGCCAACTGGCGGACGTGACGGATCTGCTCGAACCGATCCGGGATTTGTATAGTCCCGAGGCCCTGGATGGGGTTTATTACCTGAATGGTGAAAGCCAGGAACGCAGCTACTACGCCGTTCCCATTGCCCAACAGGCCGCCCATATTCATTACTGGACAGATTTGCTGGCCAACATCAACCAAACCGGTGATGCGATTCCGGCAGAGTGGGACGCCTTTTGGGGCTTTTGGCAACAGGCCCAGGACAGTCTGCGCCAAAGCGGCAGCAGCCCTGATTTGTACGGCATTGGCCTGCCCATGTCCACTGATGCCACTGATACCAGCTACCAATTTGAGCAATTCCTAGAGGCGTTTGATGTTCGCCTGCTAGACGACAATGGTGAACTCTTGGTGGATGATCCTCAGGTGCGCCAAGGCATTATTGATACCCTCACGGCCTACACCAGCTTTTATCAAGACGGGTATGTCCCGCCCAACGCGGTGGATTGGAGTGACCCCGACAACAATGTCTTGTTTTTGAGTGGCCTTACGGTCATGACCCCCAATCCCACCCTGTCTATCCCCGGTTCCCAGCGCCAGGACGAGGTCACCTACAAAGAGCGGATGGCGACGACCGAGTGGCCCAACAAGCCTAACGGTGACCCGATGCGCTATGTGGCGTCCATTAAGCAGGTGATGATTTTTGCCGATTCACCCCAGCTTGAGGAAGCCAAGGACTTTGTCTCCTTTTTAGTACAGCCTGAGGTGCTGTCTCAGTTTGTGGAAGGGGCTCAAGGGCGCTACTTCCCGGTGATGCCCCAACTTTTGGAGAGCCCATTTTGGACCGATGCCTCTGACCCCCATATTTCGGTGGCAGTACGTCAGTTTGAGTCTACGCGCCCCCTCTACACGGTGCTGAGTCCGGCCTACAGTCAAGTGCAAGCTGAGAACGTCTGGGGCATTGCGGTGCGCAGCGTCAGCGCCGATGGGGTCACCCCCGAGGAAGCGGCTGATACCGCCATCGCCGAAATCAAGCGCATCTTTACCCGCTGGAATTAAGCCCTTAGAAATCACCTGAGCAGATCCCAGCTAAGAGCGGCTGGGATCCGTTAGGGTGTGCAGGGGCCACTACCTGTATTCATATGTTCACAAGGCAAAGCTGTATTTACTGGATGGTGTGACGTTGTGGCGGCAGATTCATTTGGCTCTGACGATATTCCTGAGGCGCAACGGGAGGGACAGACGCGACTCAGCGATGCTCCCAGTTCCCGTTCTTTCTGGCGTTGGGGCCTGACTATAGGGGCGGCGGCATTGACTGCCGTGATGGGCGGGGAGATCGCGCGGCCCCAGCCTGAACCGGTTGCCTGGACGTTACGCCTTGCCGATATCACCACCCAACTCGGAATTCCGCCTGCAACAACAGCGGAGTCGGAGACCCTGTTAGGACATCGCGCCTACGACGAGGCATCGGTCAATAGTCTCGTGTCGGTGCCCTCTGCCCCCCATGTACAACTACAGCCAGCAGCGGCAGCAGCGGTGGAGGCCATGGTGATAGCGGCCCAAGCTGACGGCATTAATTTACAGCCCCTGTCTGGGTTCCGCTCCCATGCCGATCAGCAATATTTATTCTTTCAAATCAAAGCTGACCTGGGGGAAAGTGCCCTGGTCCGAGCCGAAGTCAGCGCCCCGCCGGGATATAGCGAGCACCACACCGGCTACGCGGTGGATTTTGGTGATGGGAATGTGCCCCACTCCCATGTGCAAACCAGCTTTGAGCGCACCCCAGCCTTCCGGTGGCTGGTACAAAATGCCCCCCGCTACAATTTTGAGCTGTCCTTCCCGAAGGCAGAAGATGCCGCTGTGGCTTACGAGCCTTGGCATTGGCGCTTTGTGGGGGACACAGACAGCTTAGAAACCTTTTATCAAGGCCGTTGATATTGCCCCATTCAAAATTCATCCTCTATCGGGCGTGGGGTATTCCCAAGGGCGCAAGCTTTGCGCCCCTACCCCATCACCCAATTCAAAATCTATTGAGCGCGGGGACCACGTCCCTACCCCATCACCCTTTCACCCTTTCACCCTTCCACTCCCCTTTGCAACCATGGGCCAACTTACCCTCAACCTAATCGCCATCTCCGTTTTTCTGGTTACCGTCACCACGTTGCTGGGGCCGCTGGTACATATTCCTCAGGGGGTACCGGCAATCGCGACCGTAACGGTGCTGGCGATCGCCATCATTGACCAAGCCCAGTGGAATGGCACGGTCGGCAATTTGTTCCTAGGGGGATTCCGCCGCTTTTCAGCAGTGCAGCAGCAGCGGGTGTTACACCATGAGGCCGGTCACCTGCTGATGGCCCATCTGCTTTCGATTCCGGTAACCGACTATAGCCTCACCGCCTGGGAGGCCTGGCGCAAAGGATTTCCGGGGCAAGGGGGGGTTCAGTTTGACACAGCCAGTTTGGAAACCGCTGTGGGCGAGGGGCAAATTCCAGCCCAGCTTCTGAACCGCTACTGCGTGGTTTGGATGGCTGGCGTCGCGGCCGAGCAACTCATGTATGGCGAAGCCCTAGGTGGGCAGGACGATCGCCAAAAATTCACCATCCTTTGGCAGCAGTTGGGGCGCACCGTTCAACAGGGGCTAGCCCAACAGCGCTGGGCATTGCTCCAAGCTAAAACCCTTCTAGAGCAACATGGTGAGGCCTATCAAGCGCTGGTTGAGGCCATGGCTGAACAAACCCCTGTGGCCGATTGCCAAGCCCTCTTGATCGAGAATGGCGCTACACCGACGGATCAATCGAGCTGACCACCACGCGGTTGCGACCGGTGGCCTTAGCGGCCAGCAAGCTGCTGTCGGCCCGACCGATTAGGGCCATGCCTTCTGTATCATCATTGGGTTTGAGGGCCGCAACGCCAATGCTGACGGTCAGGCACAGATCCAGCTCAGTATCAATCACAAAGGGGTTGTTATCCATTAATTGCCGTAGCCGCTCCCCGACCCGTTCCGCTTCGTCAATGCCGGTATTTTTGAGCAAAATCACGAACTCTTCGCCACCGTAGCGAAAGGGGGTTTCATAAAACCGCATGTTGTGGCGCAGCCGTTCCGCTACCATCTGCAGGACCTGGTCTCCCACCAAGTGGCCATGGCGATCATTGACGGATTTAAAGAAGTCAATATCTAAAATCAACAGGCTCAAGGGCTGATCCAGCTTCCGGGCCGATACAATTTCTCGGGGCAGTTCCCAATCGAGGGCACGACGATTCCCCAGTTCAGTGAGGGCATCTGATAAGGCGATCGCCGAGAGTAGGTCGTTGGTTTGAGACAGATCTCGATAAGCCTGGACGCGCTGCAGTCCGCTCCGGATATGGGCTTGCATGATTCGACTGAGGGCTGGATCTTCCCGAAGCGGGGCGGGGCCAGCCTGTCTTAGGGTGGGCCACCACAGGTAAGCATCTCCACCCATTTCAACGGCTTTTGTGGCTCGTTGAGCTTGGCGTTGGAGCACTTGACGCCCATCTAATGTTGCTGCACTTGGGGCGGACTCCAACAGGAGGCAATAAACCCAGAGGGGATGCCAGTGCTGTCGAATGGTTTTGCAGAGGCTCCAATTTTCAGCAATATTGGCCTGAAGGACAACCAGTTCTGGGGCATGCTTCTCTAACTGACGGATGGCAATATCAGCGTTGCCTGCCAGCCAAACCGTCATGGCAGACAGCCCTCGAACCTGCTTAAGTAGTGGGTTAGAGAAGGACGCTTCTCCAACAATTAGGATCGATGCATCCATGAAACGAAGCGCTGAGGGTCGGCAGGTAGCGAAAGGCGATCGCAGGCTGGGGCAACCGATCTAGCTTAGTCGGTCAGTCTATCCTGATTCAGCAGAATAGCCCAGAACGGCAATCAACGGATGCACGGGCTGTCAGCAACGCGACCTCAAGACCCTAGATAACAAAGAGGCAACACCCCCTGAAACAACTGATGGCAACTTAAGTTTTCACCTATGGAAACCGATCACCCGGATGGTATGAAGAAGACCTTGCCTTTAAATAGATTGCCCATGGACATGAATCGCCTCAGCAACCGCCACCAATAGCGCTAAGATCACCCCTGTCATCTATCACCAGGCGAAGTGGGTTCAGCGGCTTTCTGTAATCGACTTCTGCTTTGAGAGTATAGAGACATAGCATCCTGAGGACATCATCCCTCAGCGTCCCGTGCCCTTGACGTGATCGGACCCATGCCTAACCCACCGACGATGACCACCGGAGCCGCCATTCGTCAAACCTTCCTCGACTTTTATGCGGCCAGGGGGCATCGCATTCAGCCCAGCGCGTCTTTGGTGCCGGAGGATCCGACGGTGCTGCTGACCATCGCGGGTATGCTGCCCTTTAAGCCGATTTTCCTGGGGCAGCGGCCAGCGGAGGTGCCTCGGGCCACCACCTCGCAAAAGTGCATCCGCACCAACGACATTGAGAACGTGGGGCGCACCGCCAGGCACCACACCTTCTTTGAGATGCTGGGCAATTTTAGCTTCGGCGATTATTTCAAGGAACAGGCGATCGCTTGGGCCTGGGAACTGTCTACAGAGGTCTTTAAGCTGTCCCCCGAGCGACTGGTGGTGAGCGTCTTCCGCGAAGATGACGACGCCTTTGCGATTTGGCGGGATCAAATTGGGATTCCGGCCTATCGCATCCAGCGCATGGATGAAGCCGATAACTTCTGGACCTCCGGCCCCACCGGCCCCTGCGGCCCCTGCTCCGAGATTTACTACGACTTCCATCCCGAACGGGGGGATGAGCAGCTCGATTTAGAAGACGACAGTCGCTTCATCGAGTTCTACAACCTGGTGTTTATGCAGTACAACCGGGACGCTGAGGGCACCCTGACGCCGCTGCAAAACCAGAATATCGATACGGGCCTAGGCCTAGAGCGCATGGCTCAAATTCTGCAGCAGGTGCCCAACAACTATGAGACCGACCTGATTCTGCCGATTATCGAAACGGCGGCCCAAATTGCCGGTAAAGCCTACGCCCAGAGCGATGCCAGTACCCAGGTTTCTCTAAAGGTGATTGGCGACCATGTGCGGGCGGTGGTTCACATGATTGCCGATGGCATTACCGCCTCTAACGTGGGGCGAGGCTATGTGCTGCGCCGGTTGATTCGACGGGTGGTGCGCCATGGTCGCCTGATTGGCATCAGCGGCACCTTTATAAGCCAAGTGGCGGAAACGGCAATTCAGCTCTCGGAAGCGGCCTTTGCCAATGTGCGGGAGCGGGAAACGGTGATTAAGACCGAGCTGGATCGCGAAGAAGCCCGCTTCCTAGAAACCCTGGAGCGGGGGGAAAAGCTGCTGAGCGATATCCTGGCGCGGGAACAGCAGTCTGCGGCCAAGCAAATCTCGGGTAATGATGCCTTTGTCCTCTACGACACCTACGGCTTCCCACTGGAGCTGACCCAAGAAATTGCTGAGGAAAATGACCTCACGGTGGATACAGCGGGCTTTGAGGCGGAGATGGAGGCCCAGAGACAGCGCTCTAAGGACGCCCACGAAACCATCGATTTAACCGTCCAGGGCAGTCTTGACCAGTTGGCGGAGCATATCCATGCCACCATGTTTTTGGGCTATGGAGATGTGGCCAGCACCAGCCAGGTGGAAGCGGTGTTGATCTCGGGGCAAGCGGTTGATCAAGCTAGCGCTGGCGATGAGGTGCAGGTAATTTTGGATCAGAC
>ERZ1740060.623-NODE-623-length-16738-cov-22.029012_pt1 | contig 16738 bp, 19 predicted proteins | sample MGYA00581743_ERZ1740060 | MGnify/ENA primary metagenome ERZ1740060 (study PRJEB43018, sample SAMN04849235) | marine metagenome | isolation source: floating plastic debris | place: Pacific Ocean | collected 2008-08-27 | study: EMG produced TPA metagenomics...
GGCGTCACGCTTTGCCCGCTTGGCCCGCTGACAAACATCGCGAGCGCGTTGCAAAAAGCGCCCGATATCGCCTCGCGCATCCGCGAGATTGTCCTGATGGGGGGCGCCTATTTCGAGGTCGGTAACATCACACCTTCTGCGGAGTTCAACATTTACGTCGACCCGGAAGCTGCTGATATCATTTTTAAATCCGGCACTCCTATTACAGTGATGCCGCTGGATGTCACCCATAAAGCGCTGACCACGCAGCCCCGCGTGGATGCCTTTCGCGACATGGGCACACCTGTGGGCGAAGCCGTCGCCGCGTGGACCGATTTCTTCAATCGGTTTGATATGGAGAAATACACCTCCCCCGGTGCGCCGCTGCATGATCCGTGCGTGATTGCGTATCTGATCGACCCGGACCTGTTCACTGGCCGGCATGTGAATGTCTGTATCGAGACGACATCCAATCTGACCCTCGGCATGACCGTTGCCGATTGGTGGGGCGTCACGGATCGTGCGCCTAACGCGATGTTTATGGGCGATATCAATGCGGACGGGTTTTTCGATCTGCTGACCCGTCGGATCGCAACCCTATGACCGCGCTGCACCTTGCCGGGCCAGAGGATGCCGCCCGCATCCTGCCGCTCATGGCGCAATTTCACGCGCATCATGGGTTGGATTATTCCGACGACCATCGTGCCGCGGCGCTTGATCCGTTGTTGAACGGTTCGCCCTTGGGGGTCGCTTATCTGATCGGTCCGCAAAAGGCGCCCATCGGCTATGTTATCCTGTCTTTTGGCTGGTCTATCGCCTTGGGCGGCATGGACGGGTTCATCGACGAGATCTATATCAGAGAAGGCGTGCGCGGCCGTGGCATCGGCTCGGAAGTGCTGATCGAATTGCCCAAAGCGCTAGCGGGCGTGGGCCTTAAGGCGCTGCATCTGGAAGTGCAAAAGAACAACACACGCGCACAGGATCTTTATCGCCGTTTGGGGTTTGAACCCCGCGATGGCTATCACCTTATGACACGGACGCTATGATGGATTTCCCTTTCGAGAATAGCTACGCGAACCTGCCCGAACGCTTGTATACCAAGCTGGCGCCGACACCGGTCAAAACGCCGAAACTAATCGCATATAACACCGCATTGGCTGCGGATTTGAACATTAAAGGTGCGCCGGAAGCAGCTGTTTTTGCTGGAAATATCATACCAGAGATGGCCGATCCTTTGGCGCAGGTTTATGCGGGCCATCAGTTCGGTCACTGGAACCCCCAACTGGGCGATGGCCGTGCGATTTTGCTGGGGGAAGTGGCGGGCCATGACGTCCAGCTCAAAGGCTCTGGCCCAACGCCCTATAGCCGGATGGGCGATGGCCGCGCCTGGCTTGGCCCCGTGCTGCGCGAGTATGTGGTGAGCGAGTTCATGCACGCCGCCGGAGTGCCCACCACCCGTGCGCTGGCCGCTGTCACCACCGGCGAGACGGTCCTGCGCGAAACGCCCCTTCCAGGCGCGATCCTGACGCGTGTGGCGGCCAGCCATATCCGGGTTGGCACATTTCAATACTTTGCCTCGCGCACCGATGCGCCCGCTTCGCAGGCCCTCGTCGATCACTGTATTGCGCGGCACTACCCCGATGCGTACGGCCCGCAAGGCCTGCTGGATGCGGTGGTGCAAGCACAAGCGACGCTCATCGCGAAATGGATGTCGCTGGGCTTCATCCACGGTGTCATGAACACAGACAATTGCGCGATTTCCGGCGAAACCATCGATTACGGCCCCTGCGCCTTCATGGACGCCTATCACCCGGAAACCAAGTTCAGCTCTATCGATCAGTTCGGGCGGTATGCGTATAACAATCAGCCTGATATCGCGGCGTGGAATTTGGCACAATTGGCCACCAGCCTGTTGCAACTGATGCCAGATCGCGACGCGGCGATTGAAAGCTTCACCGAAAGTGTGAACAGCTTTATTCTCGCATTTCAAAAGGCTTATGGCGCGATCTTTATGTCAAAGATCGGTATTTCCGAGGTTCAGGAGGGCGATATGGCGTTGGTCACCGACCTGCTGGACCGGATGGCAGCCAATCAGGCGGACTTCACCAACACGTTCCGAGGCCTGTCTGAGGGCAACGCACGCGATCAGTTCGTCGATCCCACGGCCTTTGACGGCTGGGCCGACGGGTGGACCACGCGCATCGCCTCGGAGCCTGACCCACAAGCCGTCATGCGCGCGGCAAATCCGGCCATTATTCCGCGCAACCACCGTATTGAAGAGATGATCCAAGCGGCGGTCGCGGGTGATTATGCCCCATTCGAGCAGCTGAACACCGCCCTTGCCACGCCATACACCCTGGACCAAAGGCATCATGATCTGACCACCCCACCGACCGAGCAGGAAATCGTGCATCAAACCTTTTGCGGCACCTGACGGGGTTTTCGGTTGATGAGGATCAGACCAAGCGCGACCAGCGCCAGCGAGGTCAGCACAGATAGCCCCACCTCTTCGCCCAGCAGCGCCCATCCCAGCACAACGCCAAATACCGGCGACAGGAAGCTGAAAGACGCCACCGAGGATGCGGGATACAAGCTGAGAAGCCATAGCCAGAAGATGAAACCGCCGCTGACCACCAAGATGATCTGAAAAGCCAAACCCCATAAGTGGATTGGTGCTAGATCGCGTATCAACGGGCCGAACAAAGGTGCAGCGATCAGCAAAAGCGGCGCCGACACAAGCACCTGCCAGAAAAGCTGCATTTCGGGGCTGTCGTCCTTCAGGCGTGTGGCGCGCACGCCAAGCGCGCTGCCCGCCCACCCCATCGCAGCGCCCAGCGCACATAGATCGCCCACAAGGCTGGCATCGGTGTCATCGGTTCGCGAAAAGATCGCCACGGCGACACCGGCAAAGGCCAGCATCAGCCCAAGGGCCTTGCCGCGCGTGATGCGTTCGCCCAGCAGAAAATGCGCGCCAATCGCCATCCAGACAGGCATCGAATAGAAAATCACCGCGCTGCGTGACACGCTGGTCAGATCCAGCGCCAGAAACAGGCAGACGAACTCGGCCGCGAAGATCGCACCAACCAGCAGGCCCGGCCCCAGCGCGCCGAAATTCAGTTTGATGCCGCGAAAGCGCATCCAGGCATAGATGCAGATGATCGCCCCGAGAGAGCGCAGACCCGCAAAGAATACCGGCTGCAAGCCCCCATTGGTGACCTTGATAACCACCTGATTAAACGCCAGAAAAATCGCAAAACCAACCAGCGATATCGCCCCGAAGGCGTCCATGTGATCCTTGCGCTCCATGGCGGCCACAAAGGCAGTGTGCCGCAGCGCCGTCAAGCGCGCATTCATGCTAGGGCTGCGCAAAAGACCAAACGGACAGTGCTATGAATTTCCTACAGATCACCTCGCTGCTGATCGTGCTTGCGGGCGCGTTCGGTGCAATCAATTACCTTTACCTCAAGCTGCCTTCGGCGATCGGCATTCTGGTTGTTGCCTTTGCGGCCTCTCTGGGCGTCATGGGGCTTGATCTGATGGTGCCAGCGCTTGGCGTGGCCGATGTTGTCCGCGAAACGGTGACGGGCCTGCATTTTTCTCAGGCACTGCTGGAAGGCATGTTGGGGCTGCTGCTTTTTGCAGGGGCTTTGCATGTCAAACTGCGTGATCTGAAAACCGAATGGGTGCTGGTTTTCCTGATGGCAACCATCGGCGTCGGTTTGTCGACCGCGATCATCGGTACCGGGTTTTCATGGCTTACGGGCATGCCATTCATCGTCGCGCTGGTCTTTGGCGCGATTATCTCCCCCACCGATCCCGTTGCCGTTCTGGGTGTGCTGCGCGAGGCCAACCTCAAGACGTCGCTGGAGACGAAAATTGCAGGTGAAAGCCTGTTCAATGACGGCGTGGCCTATGTTGTGTTCCTTGTTCTGGTGGGCATCGCCTTTCCGGGCGACGATCACCATGGATCAAGCCTTGCCGATGCTGCCATGCTGTTCGTGCAAGAAGCCGTCGGCGGTGCGCTTTTGGGCATCGTGCTGGGCTGGCTGACCTTCCGCGTCATGCGCCTGATCGACGACTATGCGCTTGAGGTTCTTATCACGCTCGGGCTTGCATTTGGCGGCTATGAGCTAGCGATCTGGCTGCATGTGTCTGCGCCCATCATGGCGGTCTGTGCGGGGCTCCTGATCGGCGATATCGGCGCGAAACACGGGATGAGCGCGCAAACACGTGACTACGTAGACGCCTTCTGGAAGTTGATTGATGAAATCCTGAACGCGGTTTTGTTCCTGATGATCGGGTTCGAGGTCTTTGCCATCGTCTTTGATGCGTCTTTCCTGATGGCAGGCGTTCTGGCGATCGGGCTTGCGCTGATTGCGCGGCTGGCCGCTGTTGCCGTGCCTGTGCTGATGCTCAAGCCGTTTCGCGACTTTTCCCAAGGGGTTGTGCCGATTATGACGTGGGGCGGGCTGAAGGGTGGCATTTCGGTCGCGCTGGCGCTGTCGCTGCCCGAAGGCGACTGGAAGCCACTGATCCTGACGGCGACCTATATCGTCGTGCTCTTCTCGATCATCGTGCAGGGCCTAACGATCGCACCGCTGGCCCGACGGGTGGGCCGCGAGCCCGATTTGATGTAGCGCAGACACCCCTGCGCGGTTTTTCCCCCTGCTCAGAACGGTTTGGCTGTGCAAGGGTGCTTTATCTGGAACCTAAAACAGGGGGATAACCCATGGGATTGATGGGCACATTGGCAAAAGTTGCCATCGGCTATGCAGCAGCCAAAGGCATGGACAAGATGCGCGACAGCGGCGGCTTGCAAAACATGATGCAGCAGATGTCGGGCGGCGCACAGACGGGCGCTGGCGGCCTTCAGGACATGATGGGCCAGATGATGGGCGGCGCGCAAGGCGGCGCGGCCAACCTGCAAGACATGATGGGTAAAATGATGGGCGGCGCCGGTGCAGGCGCAGGCAGCCTGCAAGACATGATGAGCCAAATGATGGGCGGTGGCACGGCGACAAGCGAGCCCGAAAAGGGCGGCTTGCTGTCAAACCTGGGCGGTGCGGGCGGTGCAGGCCTTGCCGGGATCCTTGCTATGGCAGGCGGTGCAGCCGCTATGGGCGGTGACGGCGTCAATGATATGCTGGCCTCGGTCGGGCAGGAAAAAGCCAGTGACGAGATGGAGCGGAATGCAGGCGTCATGCTGCGCGCCATCATTCAGGCCGCCAAGGCCGATGGAGAGATCGATGCCGACGAACAGGCCCGCATTATGGACACCGTGGGCGAGGATGCCGATGCCGAAGACATCGCCTTTGTGCGCGAACAACTGGCCGCACCCGTGAGCGTCGAAGCGCTGGCGGCTGACACGCCCAACGGTGCAGAAGCGCAGGTCTATGCGATGTCGCTGATGTCGATCCGCGTCGATACCCCGGCCGAGGTCGCGTATCTGACCGATCTGGCGGATGCGCTGCGGCTGCCCAAATCGGCGCTGGATATGGTGCACGCGCAAATGGGCGTCCCACCGCTGCCTGCCTAAACCCGGACCAAGGGGGCTGCATTCGTGGTTCCCTCCCCCGCCGGGGCGCGCTACACCTCGAACCCAAGATGACTTCGGGGGGCATGATGACCGACACAATTCTGTCGCGCTGCGACGCCAAGGGCCTGCGTATGACCGAACAACGCCGCACGATTGCGCGCGTTCTGGAAGATGCCCACGACCACCCCGATGTTGAAGAGTTGTATGCCCGTGCCTCGACTGCCGATCCACGGATTTCGATTGCAACGGTCTATCGCACCGTGAAACTCTTTGAAGAGGCCGGGATCCTCGACAAGCATGATTTCGGCGATGGCCGCGCCCGATACGAGACGACCGACCGCGAACATCACGACCACCTGATCGACATGAACTCGGGCGAGGTGATCGAGTTTGTCGATGCCGAGATCGAAGCGCTTCAGGAAAAGATCGCGCAAAAGCTGGGGTACACGTTGAAGGGCCACAAGCTTGAGCTTTATGGCGTTCCGATCAAGAAATAGCCTTTAGATCGGGATCGCCTCCCCTTCTTTGGCGATAGTCAGCAACAGATCCAGAAGGTCGAATTCATCCTCGGGGATCTTGCTTGGATCACTGTTCCAGGCAATCGACAGCGCGCATTTCACAGCCGCCCATTGCATCAAACGGCGCGATGCCACGTTGAACGGTGCGCTCCAGTGATCGCGAAGGGCGCGAACGCGGTCCGGGTTGCGGATAAGCGCCGCAGCACCTTTGGGGTTTCGAAATGCGTTGGCCAACTCGTAGGCGCGTTCTCCGATGATGCCCTTCGCATCAAACGCGCAATAGCCGCGATCGCCCAGGCGAATATTGTCGTGATGCAGATCGCCATGCAAAGGGCAGACATCTTGCGGATCGGCCAAAAGGCGGCTCGCCAACGCGCGGCAGTGTTCCAGATTTTGCCGCGCAGCAGGCGGACAACCGCGCGGGATCTGCAAAGTGAGCAATCCGCGAAACCACCTTTCGAGCGTGGGCAGATCGGTTTGCGGCGTGACGCCTTGGCGATGCAATTTCAGAGCGACGCCCAACAGCTCCTGGGTTGCCAGATCATCTTGTCCGCCCCGGCTAAGATCCCCCAAAGAAGGGCCAGCAAGCCATTCGGTCAGCGCGATGGACGAGGTGCAGGCATAAACCCGGGCCGCGCCTTGGCCGTTCAACGCCTCAAGATAGGCAAAACCGGCGCCCTCATTGCCCATCGTGGAGCCGTGATAGACCTTGAGCGCGGCCTCATCACCGGTTTGGCGCATCACCTTCCAGATCGACGCAATCGCCGTCCGTTCTATAAAAACTGCGTCCGAGAGGCCGTGCTCTTGAAGGGCGCGCGCAGGCGGTTGAGGATTTGATGTCATGGCATTTGTATATCGCGGGGACTGACCCTGACCAAGGCGGGCAAGATATCGCGGCCTGCTGGTGCAGTCCCTTCTCAGCGCGCCGCTGGAGTGATAGCCAGCGTCAGGCACATCACGCGGTCTTGCCATGCTCACCACAGATCCCTCCTTTGCACCCGGTCAAACGCGCGCCATGCAACGCGTGATGATTGTCGGCCAACCCGGCGCAGGCAAAAGCACACTGGCGCGGTTGCTTGGCGCGCGCACAGGTTTGCCAGTGTACCACATGGATCATATCCACTGGAAAGCTGGCTGGGTTGAACGCCCGCATGACGAGAAGACCGCGATGACCCGCGCCATTCATCGCAAGCCGCGCTGGATCTTTGAAGGGGGCCATTCCGCGACATATGCCGACCGGATCGCCCATGCGGACACGTATATCTGGATTGATATCGGGCTTGGCCTGCGCGTCTGGCGTGTTCTCAAACGCAGCTTTGTCTATCGCGGGCGCAACCGTCCTGACCTGCCCAAAGGCTGCCCCGAACAGTTCAATGCCGGAACCCTCGACTTTCTGGCCTTCATCTGGATGAGCCGCCACATCGCCCGCGCGAAGATGAAAGCGCTTTATGACGCCACGCCGCCGCATGTCACGGCCATCCGCCTGACAAACCGAAGGCAAATCAACGACTTCCTTGCCAATATTGAGGCTTGACCTTCCCCCTGCTGGAGCCTCTAGACCGGGCGCATGAGCTTTTTCGCACAGCATCAACGCCTGCTTTTGATATTCGGGACGGTCTACGCGATAGGCCTGATCGTCACCCATGCCACCCTGCCTTCTGCCCATGTCTGGTGGATCGCTGCGGCTTTTTCGATCCTGATGAATGCGCCCTACGTGATCGAGGCCCGCGCACAGCAATCGCATATTGGCCTTGAGACCACACTTGCCATCACGCTGATCGCGATGTCGCTTGCTGGCCCCCTTGTTGCGCCGCCTTTCGTCATCGCCGCAATCCTGTGCCATGCGCTTTGGGATATCGCCAAACTGCGTGGCGCAGGCGTGCCTTTTGTCAGTTGGTACATGCTGGGCTGCGCGGTGATTGACGTGGCATATGCCAGCGCGCTGACGCTTTACTGGCTTCGCGTTTGAAGACACGGTAGGCTGCCAGCCAAGCTGCAAAAGGCGCTGACGTGACCAACCCTATCTTTCAAGAGATCGAAGACGTCGTGAAAGAGATCGCCCGCGACATTGATCCCAATGTTCAAACGCTGACAAAATATGGCGGCACCGTTTTTGCGCCCGACCCCAGCGATCCCAAGAAGATCGTCGGCGGCGTCTTTTCCTACAAAGACCATGTGTCGGTGGAGTTCTCGGAGGGTGCAGGTTTTGACGATCCGGATGGCCATCTTGAAGGCGGAGGTAAAGCGCGCAGGCACGTCAAATTGCGCAGCCTTGGCGATATCGCAGACAAAACGGTCAAAGCCTTTCTGGAACAGGCGCTGGCGCGCTAGCCGATTGCAGGCGCCGTCGGCGTCCAGGGCCCTTCGACGAACGCGGCCTCGGTATCGCCCGGCCAAGGCGGCATCGTGATGCAGATGAATTTGAGCGGCACATCCCCGTCACAGCGGTACTGAAACGCGACGCCAACGGGAATGTCGATGGACACACCCGGGAGCAGATCAACAACCCGCTCACCGGTCTCATCGCGACGCCAGATCCGCCCGGCACCTTCCAGCACATGCCAGAACTCGGACACGGTTTCATGAAGCGTGGCGCGGTTCACCTGCCCAGGCGACACCGTGCTGTGGATCATGTTGCCTGTGGGGCCATCCATGATGAAGCGAATTTCGGCCCCCGCCGGCGAGCGTGCATCCGGCTTTGCCTTAAGTGTCGTTTCTTTCATCACAAACCTCCCCTTAGAGCCTTTCAAAGAAACCCATTCCGCTTACCCTGCAAACCCCCTAAAGCAGCGTTATGGAAAACGTCCGCGCCATATTGCTGATGATCGCCGCGATGGCGGGCTTTGCCCTTGAAGACATGTTCATCAAGTCGGTGGCAGAACGCCTGCCTGCCGGGCAAATCCTTATCATCCTTGGCGTCGGGGGCGGAGCGATCTTCGCGCTTTGGGCGCGCGCGCAAGGCCATTCAGTGTTTACGCGCACGTTCGTTGCGCCGACCCTCCTGCTGCGCAATGCAGGTGAAGCCATCGGCACGATGGGCTTTGTGCTGGCCATCACGCTGACCCCGCTCGCCGAAGCCTCTGCCATTTTGCAGGCCACACCCCTCGCCGTCACGCTCGGCGCAGCGCTGTTTTTGGGAGAGGCCGTCGGCTGGCGACGCTGGGGCGCGATCCTTGTGGGCTTTTGCGGTGTTTTGCTCATCATCCGCCCCGGTCTTGACGGTTTCCAGCCAGCTTCCCTCTTCGCCGTTCAAGGCGTCATCGGTCTGGCCATCCGCGATATCGCAACTCGGGTCGTGCCCAAAGATATCCCGACGACACAGCTGTCCGCCTACGGCTTCTTTATGGTCGTTCCGGTGGGTTTCCTGATGCTCGCCTTCCAACAACCGCCCGCGATGCCCAACGCATGGGAAAGCACGCAGCTTGGCCTTGGCCTCATCATCGGCGTCGTGGCCTATTATGCGATCACAGCCGCGATGCGCATCGGGGACGTGGCCGTGGTCACCCCCTTTCGCTACACGCGGCTAATCTTTGCGCTCATCATCGGGTATTTTGTCTTTGCTGAAACACCCGATCAAACGACGCTGATCGGCGCTGCAATCATCATCGCCTCGGGCCTTTACACGCTTTACCGCGAACGTAAGGCCGCGCTGGCCCGCAGGCGCACCCTTTCCACCATGGGGCCCCCGGTGTAGGAAACCCGCAACTCAGATTCACTTGACGTAAGGACGCCCTTCATGAGCACGATCATCGACATCCACGCCCGCGAAATTCTGGACAGCCGGGGCAACCCCACGGTCGAGGTCGATGTGATCCTTGAGGATGGCACAATGGGCCGCGCAGCTGTGCCCTCTGGCGCCTCAACCGGTGCGTATGAGGCCGTGGAAAAGCGTGACGGCGACAAAGCGCGCTACATGGGCAAAGGCGTGCTGGAGGCTTGTTCGGCTGTGAATGGCGAGATTGCCGAAGCGCTGGTGGGCGTGGACGCGACCGAACAGGTCTCGATTGATGAGGCGATGATCGAACTGGATGGCACCGAGAACAAGGCCCGTCTGGGCGCGAATGCGATCCTCGGTGTCTCCATGGCGGTCGCGAAGGCCGCCGCTGATTTCACCACCCAGCCGCTTTATCGCTATATTGGCGGCACGTCTGCGCGCATTCTGCCTGTGCCGATGATGAACATCATCAATGGTGGTGAGCATGCCGATAACCCCATCGACATTCAGGAATTCATGATTATGCCCGTGGCTGCGGGCAATATCCGCGACGCGGTACGCATGGGCTCAGAAGTCTTTCACACGCTGAAGAAAGAGCTTTCGGCCGCTGGTCTTTCGACCGGGATCGGCGACGAAGGTGGCTTTGCCCCCAATATCGGCTCCACCCGCGAGGCGCTGGATTTCATCCTGAAGTCGGTTGAAAAGGCAGGCTACAAGCCAGGTGAGGACATCTATCTGGCGCTGGATTGCGCCGCGACCGAATACTTCAAGGACGGCAAATATATCCTTGCGGGCGAAGACAAATCCCTGACACCGGAGGAAAACGTCGCCTATCTCCAAGCGCTTGTGAACGACTACCCGATCATCTCCATCGAAGATGGTTGCGACGAGGATGACTGGGACGGCTGGAAAGCCCTCACCGATGCCATCGGCGACACTGTGCAACTGGTGGGCGACGATCTTTTCGTCACCAACCCCGCGCGTCTGGCGATGGGGATCGAGCGCGGTTCGGCCAACGCCATGCTCGTGAAGGTCAACCAGATCGGCACCCTGACCGAGACCCTGCGCGCCGTCGACATGGCCCACCGCGCGGGCATGAACAACGTCATGTCCCACCGCTCCGGCGAGACCGAGGATGCGACGATTGCAGACCTCGCCGTCGCCACGAATTGCGGCCAGATCAAAACCGGCTCGCTCGCGCGCTCTGACCGGCTGGCGAAATACAATCAGCTGATCCGGATCGAGGAAATGCTGGGCGAAACGGCCGAATATGCCGGCCGTTCGATCCTGAAGTGACGAACGTCACGATCGGTGAGCCACAGACGGCGGAGGATATCGCCGCCGTCCGTCAGCTTTGCTGGGCCTACCGCGATCACCTGATTGCGCATTCGCCCGAACAGCGCGACATCATCGAGCTGTTCTACCCCGAAGACGCCTATTCCGACCTCATGGACCGGCTAGACCAAGAGCACGCCCGCCCGGACGGCGTCATCCTGCTGGCCAAAAAAGACGGCACGCCTGTTGGGTGCGGCATGTCTCACCGCCTCTCCCCGACGGAGGTTGAGCTCAAGCGCATCTATGTCGATGACGCCGCCCGTGGCACGGGTTTGGGCCGCGCGCTTTGCGAAGGCCTGATCGCGCAGGCACGCACCGATGGCTATCAGACCGTCTTGCTCGACACATCTCAAAAGCTGACAAGCGCTCGCGCGCTCTACGCAGCACTTGGCTTCAAGGAACGCGGGCCCTACCAGCCCGTGCCTGAGATCGCCCTGCCGCTTTTGTGCTTTTTCGAACTGAGCCTATGAATGTAGACGCGCTGATCCGCGCCATTGGCCCGCGCGTCGCCCATTGCACCGCGTCCGAGAACATGCGCGGCATCGAAACGCACGGCCTGCAATCAGGCGCCGATCTTGCAACACGGCTGGGCCATCCCGCCCCCACGATTGCGCTGCGCGATGACAGGCTGCGGCTGGTGCACGATGGGCAAACCGTGCGGCTCAACCACCAACGCCCAATCCTTTATGGCCTTGAGGCCGCGAACCGCATCGTCGACGGCTATGATGCACAAAGCTGGGCGGAACAGCTGGACCGACGCATTTTCTTCTGGCCCGAACGGCGCGGCAAAGCCTTCATGGCGAGCGTAAAGCGCGATGTGCCGATCAGCGTGCTTTGGTTGGATACGCGGGGGCTTGTTGAACACTTCGCAGACCACCTTTGGCTCTCCCCGCTCAACAGCGGCAACTTCACCCAAGGCGGCGCCCGTGCGATCCGCGGTGATTGGCTGTATGTTCCCGTAACGGCGGGTCTGGAAACCTTTCGCGAGAACCGCCGCAAACGCGGCCTGAAAGGCACACCAGACAGCGTTGTCGAGCTGTCCCTGACCTGTCCATTGCCCGCCACCACCCTGAAAGCGCTTCGCCATGACCCCTGACGAGATCATCGCCCATCTGGGCCTGCAGCCCCACCCCGAAGGCGGCCATTACCGGCAAACCTGGATCGGTGAGAACGCTGGCCGTCCCACCGGCACCTGCATCTATTTCCTGCTCAAAGACGGTGAGGCCAGCCATTGGCACAAGGTCGATGCGACCGAAATCTGGCTCTACCATTCCGGCGCACCGCTGATCTTGTCACTCAGTGAAACGGAACAGGGCCCCGCCACCGATCATATCCTTAGCCCGACCCTGCCCGACCAACAGCCGCAGATCATCGTGCCGCAAAACCACTGGCAGGCCGCACGCACCACGGGCGCCTATACGCTTGTCAGTTGCACCGTGTCCCCCGGCTTCCAATTCGACGGCTTCACCCTCGCCCCGCCTGCATTTGATATCCCACGCTAGGGCTTTCATCTTTGCAAAAATATCCAAAGAAAAAGGGCACCTCACCGAAGCCCCCTTTTGCTAATTTTAGTTCCAGATAGCCCCGCTATCCACCATAAGCCTTCGCAGGTAACCACGTAGTCAGCGCCGGGAACTCAAACACGATGAAGAGGCCCAGAAGCTGCAACAACACGAACGGGATCACCCCGCGATAGATATGGCCTAGCGACACGCCCGGCGGACACACGCCTTTCAGATAGAACAGCGCAAAGCCCACAGGTGGCGTCAGGAACGACGTCTGCAACGTCACCGCCACAAGGATCGCAAACCACACGACTTGTGGGTCTCGCACCTGATCGAAGCCCGGCACCGCCAGTTCCAGACCCTGCACAATCGGCAGCATCAGCGGCATGATGATGATCGTGATCTCGATCCAATCCAGCAGGAAGCCCAGCAAGAACACGATGAACAGGATGAACAGCACAATCATGTAAGGGTTGTCGAACGAGTTGCCGACCATGTGCTGCACGATCTCATCCCCGCCATAGCGGCGCAGAATGAAGGCAAAAAAGTTCGCGGCCAAGAAGATACCGACGATGTAACCGGCGGTGTTCAATGTCGACCGGCTCACCTCTTTAAGCACCTTGAAGCTGAGCTTGCCGTTCATCGCCGCGAGGATCGTTGCCCCCAAAGCACCCAGACCGGACGCTTCTGTCGGTGTCGCGATGCCCGCAAAAATCGACCCCAGCACCAGCAGGATCAGGAACATCGGCGGCACAACTGCCTTCAGCACATCGATGACCACGTCCCAACCGACCTCTTCGGTCTTTTCAGGCGCAGGCATCGAATTGGGGCTGATGACGCCGTAAAGCACGATGAATACGATATAGAGACCGCCCAGGATTAGGCCCGGGAACAGCGCCCCCATAAAAAGATCGCCCAGCGAAATCGCCAACTGATCCGACATGATGACCAACATGATCGAGGGCGGGATCAGAATGCCCAGCGTCCCTGCCGAGGCAATCGTCCCCGTGGCAATCGGTTTGGAGTAGTTCTGCTTCATCATCGCAGGCAGCGCCATAACGCCCAGCAGCGTGACCGACGCGCCGATGACGCCCGTGGAAGCCGCAAGGATGATCCCGATCAGCAGAACTGTCAGTGATAGCCCGCCTTTCAGGCCACCGAACAGCTTTTGCATCGAATGCATCATCCGCTGCGCCACGCCGGACTGGTCCAGCATCAGCCCCATGAAGATGAACATCGGCAGAGCGACCAGAACCGGGTTCTTGACGATATTGCCGAACAAGCGTCCCGACAGGGCAGACAGGCGCTGATAGTCGATGCCGGTGCGGTCAAACTCGATGATGTCGCGGAAAAGCGACCGATACGGGTCAAGCAGGGTTTCTGCCACGAGGATGTAGATCAGCGAGACACCGACCAGCGCCATCGCCACCGGGATGCCGCGGAACAGCATGTAGATGAAGGTGAAGAAGATCGCGAGAACGGCGAGCTCGTTCAGGGTCAGAAACTGACCAATGAATTCCAGTAGAAACATCGCTTAAGCCTCGCGCTTGCGGCCGAAAAGCCATGCAACAAAGATGACAAGGAACGTCGCCACAATCGTCAGAAGGATCGTCGGTTCGATCTCATACGCGCCGATCTCAATCTCGTCGAAAATCGGCATCCGCCCGATCTGGCGATTGACGACATCGGACGGCGTCGTCAGGCGCAAGAACCACCAGATGCCGTAAAAGATCGTCAGGTTCAGCACCATGAATGTCGTGGGCAGTGCCCAAAGCAGTTGACGCCACAGCGTCGGTTCGACCAGACGCGACAGCACGCGGTAATAGGCGGCATAGGTCGCTACACCGATGAAGATGAACGCAAGGTTCATGATAACCTTAAGGATCCACAGATTGTGCAATCCGTTGGGGCTGTCGGACCCTTCATCCGCGATCACCGACGCGATGGCATAGTGGATCGTGAAATCCCAGCACATGATGATGAAGGGCAGGAAAAACCACGCCAATGCCGCAACATCCGTGCGGTCTTTCTTGGCCTGGGGGAAATTGTCATAGCGGATATCCACCCGCACATGGGAGTTCGTCGTGACCGCATAGCCAATGCCCACAAGGCAGGCTGTGCCGTAAAGCCACCACTGGAAATCATCGAGCCAAGCCTGGTTATTGCCCAACTGCCGGACAACGACCTGCGTGCAGATTGCAATCATCAGGATCGGAAAGAGCCATGCGGCCAGATTGGAAATGGCGACGATCAGACGGTCGCCTCTGTTATGCTCTTCGCGTCCGATCTCACCGGGATCGTAAAGCGCGACAGACTGCTCGGTGTCATCCATGACGACTGCCCCCAAATTTTTCGCAAGTGTGGGAAAGACCGGCGCGAGAAGCCCTCGCGCCGGTCAAAATCATGACCTCAAACGGTCCTTAGTTGCGCGGACGCGGCAGGTAGATCGAGTTGCCCCAGGTCTTGTAACCTTCGCGATACTCCGACAGGTCAGCCCAGACCTCGGCAAAGAATGCGTCTTCTGCAGCCAGTTCTTCGGCCACTTCACTCCAGGTGCTTTCGAACGTGTCGAGCATTTCCTGCGGCCATTGCTTGATGGTCACGCCGTTGTTCTCGACGTTGTCGACCATAGCGGCGAAGTTCGTGGCTTCCCCTTCGGCAAGGTTCGTCGTGACGTTGGCAAGGCAAGCCACTTCGATTTGCTTCTGGCTACGCTCGTCCAGATCGTTCCAGCGGTCTTTGTTGACCAGCAGCTCGAACATGGTGGCGGGCTGGTGCCAGCCGGGGAAGTAGTTGAACTTCGCGATGTTGTGGAAGCCCAGACGCGCGTCGATGCGGGGCATCGAGAATTCGGTCGCGTCAATCGCACCACGCTCAAGCGCAGGGAAGATGTCGCCAGCAGCCAGCAGCGAGGTCGACACACCAAGGCGCTGCATCACTTCGGCACCCAGACCGAAGAAGCGCATGTTCAGACCTTCGAGGTCTGCCATGGAGTTGATCTCGTTCTTGAACCAACCGGATGTTTCCGGCGCGATGATACCGCACGGCAGGACGTGCACGTTATAACCTGCCTCGTCATACATGCGCTGATACAGTGTCAGACCGTCATCATAAAGCATCCAGCCGATGAACTCGCCGGCTTCCGGGCCAAACGGCACAGCAGCAAACAGTGATGCGGCGGTGATTTTACCCTGCCAATACCCAGCGGTCGCGTAGGATGCGTCCACCGAACCGTTGGAAACAGCGTCGAGCGCTTCCAGCGTCGGGACCAGCTCACCGGGATCGAAATGCTCGAACTCGACGCCTTCCGAGATGCCGTTGATCTTTTCTACAAAGTCGATGGCCGCGGTGCCGAGGATCGGCAGGTTCTTCCCGAAGGAAGAGGTCATCTCGATGGTTTCCTGTGCAGATGCCGCACCGGCAAACGCCATGGATACGCCGGCGACAGCGCCAAGCAGTTTCTTAGTCATGTGGGTCCTCCCTTAGATCTCGCGTTTGGTAAGGAAACCTAACCAAACTGCGCCACGTCTCCCATATTATCGAGTCATTTGTAAATAACCAGAACTGGGTACGCCCTCGCGCGACATTATTTTTCGGCCCGCGTCAAAGCCTTGGAAGTTTCTTGCGCGCTCAGGGGATACGACAGGATTCCCCCACCAACCGCGGATGGCACACCGGTGGTGCCCGGCGCGCTTGTCGGCAAACCGCGCATCACCCGAACAGCAAGGTAGGCAAAGGCTTGGGCCTCAAGCATGTCACCGTCCAGACCGATCTGCTCAACCGGCATCACGGAGCAATCAAGGCCAGCCGCTAGCATCGCCATCAGGGTCGGGTTGTGACGCCCGCCCCCCGTGACGAAAACCTGCGCTGGCGGTGTGGGGCAATGCTCCATCCCTTGGGCGACACTTGCAGCAGCGCAGGCTGTCAACGTGGCGGCCGCATCTACATCGCTCAGGGTCTTGACGGCATCGGACAACATCGAAAAATCGCCGCGATCCAGTGACTTAGGAGGTATCTTGCGAAAATATCCGTGTTCCAAAAAGCGCTCCAGCACAGCCATATCGACCTGCCCGGCGGCCGCAAGCGCCCCCGCCGCGTCATAGGGCTGGCCCGTGCGCATCTGCACCAGATCATTCAACGGAGCGTTTGC
>ERZ1740060.625-NODE-625-length-16728-cov-8.953878_pt1 | contig 16728 bp, 14 predicted proteins | sample MGYA00581743_ERZ1740060 | MGnify/ENA primary metagenome ERZ1740060 (study PRJEB43018, sample SAMN04849235) | marine metagenome | isolation source: floating plastic debris | place: Pacific Ocean | collected 2008-08-27 | study: EMG produced TPA metagenomics assembly...
GCAGGCCCGTCTCATATCGATATCAGAGACCTGACCTATGCGTGCCTGTGCCCGAGCGATCCTCGTCTTTTTTGCCGCCCTGATTTTTTGTGTAGCGGGCTATCACAACCTCGTTTCTGCTCAAGCAGATGAGGTTGAACTCGGTGCTCCAGTCGTTTTGCAGGGGGAGCCCCTGTTCCGTATCAAGACGAGTGTAGGCTCGTTTTCGCCAACCTTTCGGGCCAACGTTATTTCAAGGCGTTTAGAGGAATTTGCCAGGGATGTCGATCAGCCGCTTGATTCCCTGCAAATCACCAATGACGAGTTGGCTAATACAGTCAATATCACTACAGGCGAGGAAGTTTTAATTACGATCGCAGCAGCCGATGCTGCCGCTGCTGAAACAAGCCAAAGGGCGTTGGCGAATGAATATCTTGCCATCATACAAACGTCGATTACAGCGTATCGAGATTCTTACAGCGTTCAGAGCATTGTTCTGGGCATTATTTACACCCTGGTCCTCAGCATCCTGCTAATTGCCAGCTTTATCCTATCCAATCGAGTTGTTCATTTTTTAAGTCGAAAAATCAAAACATGGCGGGGGCACCATATTCATGGCCTACGCATTTTTGGCACTGAGGTCATACCGGCAGACCGGGTTGCTGACTCTATTTCAGAAATATTACGCCTGACACGGTTGGGCTTATTTCTGGGGCTATTTTTGATTTATATCAATCTAGTTCTGAGTTTCTTCCCCTGGACGAAGGGACTAGCTCAATCCATTTTTGGATATTTCCGTCGGGCTGCATTGACCCTGGGAGAGAATTTAGTTGATTATTTGCCCAACCTATTCTTCCTTTTCTTCATTTTCGTTTTTACAACCTATACATTGCGGCTGGTTAAATTCACCTTCGCTGAGATTCGTAGAGGAACGATTACAATCCCAGGATTTTATCCAGAATGGGCAAAACCCACCTACAATATCGTCCGCTTTGCGATCATTGTTTTTGCTGCGACGGTCGCATTCCCCTATTTACCGGGGTCAGGCACGCCCGCATTCCAGGGCATTTCTGTATTTGTTGGCGTGCTATTTTCCTTGGGCTCAAGCGGTGCGGTGGCTAACTTTGTCGCAGGCATTATCTTGACCTACAGTCGCGCTTTTGTTGTGGGCGATCGCGTCAAGATTAGCGAAACCATTGGTGATGTGCTTGAAAAAACTCTGTTGGTAACCCGCGTCAACACCCCCAAAAATGTGGTGATCACGATTCCCAATGCGATGGTGTTGAGTAGCCACATTATTAACTATAGTGGCTCAATTCGCTACCCAAATACGCCACCGCTAGTGCTCCATACAACCATTACGCTGGGTTATGATGTGCCGTGGCCCAAAGTTCATAAGGCCATGATTGCAGCGGCAAATCGGACTCAGAATACCTTATCTGAACCAGCCCCCTTCGTTTTACAAACCAGCCTAGATGACTTTTATGTGAGTTATGAGCTGAATACCTATACGGACAAACCGACGCTGATGCCACGTATTTATTCAGATCTCCATCAGCATCTACAAGACACCTTGAATGAGGCTGAGATTGAGATTTTATCGCCCCATTACTCGGCTGTTCGAGACGGGCATCAGTTAGCCGTGCCACAACAATATTTCCCTAAAGGCTATACCGTTCCTGGGTTTCGAGTGTCTCCCTTGGGTACTGCAAAGCCGCCATCGAACCAGTCCCATAATGCCGAAGAGCCCCCCAAAGCTTGAGCCGCTGCCCACTTTTTCTTTTAGGACATTGACTCTCTAGTGATGCACAGTGAACTTAATTTTTGGCTAGGGCAATCAACCCCGAATAGCATTAGCCGCTTTGAGGCCTGGCTCTCTCACCCAGCCACGACTCAACTGCTAATTGTGATTTTGGGTTTGCTGCTAATTGCTGTTTTAGTGCGTATTTTTCGGCAGACACTCACCCAAAAGATTAAAGATTCTGACGCCCGCTATAAAGTTCGGAAACTCATTTCTTTTGTGGGCTATATCTTGATGGCGCTCTTTGTGACGATCGTCTTCAACGATAGCCTAGGACGCCTTTCTGTCACCTTTGGGGTTGTTGGTGCAGGGGTTGCTTTTGCGCTACAAGAGGTGATTGCCAGTTTTGCCGGGTGGGTGGCGATTTCACTCGGGCAATTTTATAAACCGGGAGATCGCGTGCAATTGGGGGGCATCAAAGGGGATGTGATTGACATCAGCATCTTGCGAACAACCGTGATGGAATGTGGTGAATGGGTGAATGCGGATCTGTATAACGGGCGCATTGTCAGAGTTGCCAACAGCTTTGTCTTTAAAGAGCCTGTATTTAATTATTCTGCTGACTTTCCATTCTTATGGGATGAAATTACGATTCCAATCAAATATGGATGCGATTACCACTTGGCGCGCGATGTGCTGCAAAAAGCTGCTAATGAAGTGATGGGAGAATATACCGCCAAGGCACACAGCACGTGGGAGAAAATGGTTGACAAATACCTGATCGAAGATGCCCAGGTTGAGCCCCTCGTGACCTTGAATGCCAATGATAATTGGATTGAGTTTACAGTGCGCTATGTGGTCGAATACAAACGAAGACGCATCAAAAAGGATCTGCTTTTTACGCGTATCTTAGATGATTTAAACGCAACGGAGGGTCGCATTGCATTGGCCTCGGCAACCTTTCATGTGGTTGAGGCGCCGACGCTGAATGTGCGTCTCTCTGATGAGCGTTAGGGTCACTTGCTACTGCTTTTAAAATCTAAAAAGGGCCAGTTTGAGAACTGATCAGTGAAGATGTGACCACACTATTTCACCAGGACGCGCAACGCCGAGATGTGGTCTCTGTATTGACCGAGGCTTTGCAAGCGATTGTAACTGAGCCAAATCTCCCGACCGAAAGCTCAACTCAACCTGACCCCGATTGAATTCGCGTTTCTATGGGTGCCGCCGCCGCAAGCTTGGCGATATGAAAGGCGATCGCTCAAAATAATCTGATCTATTGCAACCTGAAGCTGTATCTCTAAAGCCATAAACACAGGATGCTAAAACGACAAAACCTACTGGTCACAGGGGGAGCGGGCTTTATTGGCGCGAACTTTGTGCGTTATTGGCTCCAGGCTCACACTGCACCCGTGCTCGTGCTCGATGCCCTCACCTATGCCGGTAATCGCGCCAACCTGGCCGATTTAGAAAACCCAAACCAGCTCACCTTTGTACAGGGGGATATCGGCGATCGCCCGCTAGTTGACAGGTTACTCAAGCAACACAGCATCGATACCGTCGTTCACTTCGCCGCCGAATCCCACGTTGACCGCTCCATCCTCGGCCCTGCTGCCTTTGTGCAAACCAATGTAGTCGGTACCTTCACCTTGCTGGAAGCCTTTCACCACCATTGGCGCGAACAGGACCAGCCGGAACATCTCCGCTTTCACCATGTCTCCACCGATGAGGTCTATGGCAGCCTCAGCCCTACCGATCCAGCCTTTACTGAGCGCACCCCCTACGCCCCTAACAGTCCCTATTCAGCCTCTAAAGCCGGTAGCGATCACCTAGTGCGGGCCTACCACCACACCTATGGTCTGCCCACCCTGATCACCCACTGCTCTAACAATTACGGGCCTTACCATTTTCCTGAAAAGCTGATTCCCCTATCGATTGTGAATATCTTGCTGGGTAAATCTTTGCCCATTTACGGCGATGGTCAAAACCTGCGGGACTGGCTTTATGTGGCAGATCACTGCCATGCCATTGATCGCGTTTTGCATCAGGCTGCGCCTGGCAGCACCTACAACATTGGCGGCAATGCTGAGATTAGCAACCTGGATTTGGTGCATCTGCTCTGCGATCTGATGGATGAACTGGCCCCACCGCTGCCGGCCAAGCCCAGCCGTGACTTGATTACCTTTGTGCGAGATCGCCCCGGCCACGATCGCCGCTATGCCGTGGATATTGGCAAGATTCACCAAGACTTGACTTGGTCCCCCCAAGTCACCTTAGAAGTCGGTTTACGGAAAACAATTGACTGGTATTTGAGTCATTCTCACTGGTGGCAACCGCTGCTGGGGGAGCAATATCAACAGTTTTACCGTGCCATTTATGGCTAGATCGCCCGTCCCGTTCCGACATCCAAACGGTCATGTCTTGGATGCCGCAGCGGGGCGGGCGATCCCAATGACGAGAGCAGGGACTTAAAGGAGGCGCTAGCCTTTTACGCAAATCACCTGCTTCAAGGTGGCAACTACTTCAACCAAGTCCGCCTGCTGAGCCATCACCTGGTCGATGGGCTTATAGGCCGCCGGGATTTCGTCCAATATCCCAGCGTCCTTGCGGCATTCCACCCCATCCGTCTGCTGGATCAGGTCATCCAGCGAGAACTGATGCTTCGCCTTGGTGCGGGACATGGTGCGTCCAGCCCCATGGGAGCAAGAGCAGTAGCCCTGGACATTGCCTTTGCCCTTCACAATGAAGGACTTGGCCCCCATGGAACCAGGGATAATCCCATAGTCCTCTTGTCGTGCCCGCACAGCCCCCTTACGGGTGACATACACAGACTCCCCATAGTGGACTTCCTGCTCCGCATAGTTGTGGTGGCAGTTCACCTGCATCTCGGGCTTAAAGGGTTTGCCGCCCCCCAAGGCTTGCTCCAGAATGCGCTTCACCCGCGCCACCATTATATCCCGGTTGTACCGGGCGTAGTCCTGAGACCATTGCAGGTCATGCCAGTAGGCTTCAAACTCAGGGGTGCCTTTGACGAAATGGGCCAGATCGCGATCGGGTAGCTTTTGCCCCGCCAGCTTGGCCAGCTCCTTGGCGGTGCCAATGTGGCACTGGGCCAGCTTATTGCCAATGTTGCGGGAGCCAGAGTGCAGCATCAGCCACACCTGGTCTTCGGTGTCGAGGCACACTTCGATAAAGTGATTACCGCCACCCAGGGAGCCCAACTGCTTCAGGGCCTTACCTTCTAAGCGCTGCACCCCTTTGTGGAGGTCCTTAAAGCTGCGCCAGCCCTGCCAATTGGAGGCAGCTTTATCGGCTTCTTTATTTTGCTCAAAGCCGACGGGCACTGCCGCTTCGATCGCTTTGCGGATAGCCTTATGCTTACCGTCGAGCTGGTTAGCTGTGTAAGGGGTCTTGATGGCGGCCATGCCACAGCCAATATCCACCCCGACCGCAGCGGGAATGATCGCGTCTTGGGTCGCAAGGACCGAGCCCACCAGGGCACCTTTACCCAAATGCACATCGGGCATCAGGGCCACATGCTTGAACATGAAGGGCAAAGAGGCCACATTGCGGGCCATCTGGGTTTCTTTGGGTCCCAAATCATGGCCTGCCCAGGAGAGCACTGGGGTAGGGGTTGAAAGGTTGAGGGTTTGGTGAGCCATTGAACTTTAGACGAAAGCAGCTTTGTATTATATGTAGTATATCTATTTTGAGGTAAATGTAATCTTTTGCTGTTCACGGTAGCTGGTGAAATTGGCCACTTAACCCATGCCCAGGGTAGGGAGTTTGGCTTGAGAGTATCCACAACAGTCCACCACCGACAGTGATGGCAGCGCCTAAGGCTTCAATGGTGTTCAAGCCGAGATAAATCGCCTAACTCAGAACGCCAGGATTTTTCACAAAAACCGAAACTCGTTGTCTTCCAGCTCGTCATCGTCTAGGTTGCCTGACCATAGGCGAATCAGCCTGTTATAAAGCTCGTCTTCAAAGTTGGTTTTGTATAGCGTGATCGATTGGCCTGAGGTGGTGGCGATCAGGATATGGTCATTAAATTTGGTGACAGACTCGATGTGGCTAGCGCTGATAGCAATTTCATCGAATTGCTTATAGGTGGTTTGAGCCGCTTTGGTTGGACAAAACTGTATGATCATTCCCTACCAATTCAATATTTTTTGAGCCGGACAAAATAAAGCATGCCCATCAGCCAATGGACTGAAGGTTACGTTAGTGCTGGTGGGCTTTCCCTACACAAAGAATAATTTTGCTAGCTTTATCAAAAAGCTAGCTCAGATTGAGTGGTCTAGAGTTCTAGGGCAAAGATGCGTTGTTAGATCGATATAACCTTAACAAGGAATCGCGGTTTATCTGACGACCAGCAGCGCCTGCAGTTGTGGCCCCACCGGTTGGGTCGTATCTACTGTCGTCACATTAATTGCCTCATCACTGCCAAAGGGTTCCATCGTTTGGTTGGCTAGCACCGCCACGGTGGCATCAGCGATATCCCCTTGCCGTGCTTCGAGTCGTTGCTGCAACACAGCCTCTGGTGCGGTGCAATAGACGGCATTGAGCGGGATATCGTGTGCTTGGCTTTGGGCGATCGCCCCTTCTCTCAGGGCCACGCGATCGTATTTGGCATCCAAAATTACGGTGTAGCCCTGCTTAGCCAGCAAGATGCCAAGAGAAAGGAGGCGATCGTAGGTTTTCTGGCTAATCTCTGGGGTGTACAGACTGTCATCCCCCCGCTGCTGTAGGGGAATCCCGGCAAGATGCTTCCGTACCGCATCTGAGCGCAGCTGAATCGCGCCTAACTGACGGGAGATCGCCTGTGCAGTGGTGCTTTTACCCGAACCGGACAGACCCGCCATCAAGATCAGCCGTCCCGGTTTGGGCTGTACATAATCGTGGGCCAGGGTGTAGTACTGAGCCGCTTTGGCACTGGCCTGCTGCTTTACATCCTCCGGAATGGCCGGATCCCCCAGCAAGAACGAAGTTACTTTGGCCCGCACATAGGCTTGGCGGCTGACATACAGCGGTAAGATCTGCAGCCCCTCCCAGTCCCCGGTCTGCTCGACATAGTGGCTGATGAAGGTGGCGGCAAGGTCGGTGCGACCTTGAGCGGTCAAATCCATGACGATATAGGCAATGTCATACATCACATCCACAAACCGAAACGGCTTGTTGAACTCGATGCAGTCAAACAGCAGGAGCTGATCTTGCCAGTGGCAAATGTTGTTGAGGTGCAAATCCCCATGGCAAGCCCGGATCCAGTTGCCATCAATGCGCTGTTGCAACAGGTCTGCCTGGGTGGCAAAGAATTGATCGGTATAGGCTTGGGTACCGTCAAATTGGGCTTGGGTCTGGGGACCGCCGATGAAGCCTGCTGTCTGCTCATAGTTTTCGTCAAAGGGCTGACGCACCGCCTCGACGGTCCCAAAGCTGCGGATCTCGTCATTGGTTGTAGCCGCCTGGTGGAATTGGGCGATCGCCTCCGCTAAGCCTCGCAGCACCGCCTCGGTGAGTTCCCCCCGTTCAAAGACTTGGCTCAGCAGCGTATCTTGAGGAAACTGACGCATCTTGACGGCATATTCCACCGGCTCCCCTGAGCCCTCAAGCTGAAAGGTGTCGCCACTCTGATAGACCGGAACAACCTCTAGATAAAGCAGCGCCGCTCCCCGCTGATTGAGCTTTAGCTCCTCTTGGCAAAAGTGCTGCCGCTTTTCCAGGGTGCTGTAGTCCAAAAAGCCAAAGTTCACCGGCTTTTTGAGTTTGTAGGCGTAGTCTCCTGTCAGAAATACATAGGACACATGGGTCTGCAATAAGCGAATCGGTGCTTCGACCGGATGAGGATAAAACTCCGGCTGCAGCATGTGCTGCACTAAAGTTGGCAGGGAGACATCAACCATACAAACCCGTTGATAAACAACAAAAAACCAGGGAACGAATTCCCTGGTTTGAACCTGTCAATTGTCGAACTATGCTTCTGGCGATACTGCGGGAATCGCTGCATCGGCTGCCTCATCAGCAGCGGCGTCATCAGCAGCGGCCCGAGAGGCCGAAACGTTGACTAAGGTTTTATCGGTGTCGGTGACCACCTCTACCCCAGCTGGAAGCTTAAGATCGCTGATGTGAAGGTTTTCACCCACGCCCAAATCCGACACATCCACCTCTAGGCTCTCGGGAATGGCGTCCGGCGCACACCGGAGCGCAATTTCAGAAACGACAATGTCGAGAATGCCTTTGTCGTACTTCACCCCTTTAGCAGTACCGGTGTAGTTGATCCGGACCTTGACCTCAACACTGTCTTGGCTAGCAATGGAGAAAAAGCTGAGGTGATAGATCTTATTCTGCCAAGGGTGGGTCTGCACCTCACGCAGCAGAGCTTTGCCGCTCCAAGAGATATCCGGCACATTCACCTTAATCAAGGAGTTATTGATCGAGGCGTCACGCACCAGCTTGGTCGCTTCTTTTTCATTAACGGTGAGTGAAACCGACGCACTGCCGTCATGACCATACAAAACCGCAGGCAACTGGCCGCTGCGGCGCAGGGCTCTGGGGTTGATAGCGGTATCGCGCTTACTACATTCAATCGACAGTTCCATGGGACTCTTCTTTTAACTTAGGGATGACGGGTTCAACAAACAATGAGGCAATTGCCAATCAGACAACTGCGGCCAATCAGGCAACTTGGGGGGTGTTGCCATTTTCATAGAGCAACGCCCGCTTGGGACCGTGGATCGGATCTTCCACAATAATGGTTTGATCGCGACTTGCGCCTAAAGAAACGATCGCAATGGGCACTTCCATGAGTTCGGCCAAAAACTTGAGATAGTTTAGGGCTTCCTTGGGCAGATCATCGAGGGATCGACAGTCGGCGGTGGATTGCTTCCAGCCCGGCATGGTCTTGTAAATGGGCTGGCACCGAGCAAACTGGCGAGCACTGCTCGGCAGCTCATGGTGCTTTTCCCCATCGATTTCATAGGCCACGCAGACCTGAATTTCATCCATCTCGTCCAAGACGTCGAGCTTGGTAATCGCCACGCAGTCGATGCCGTTGATGCGCACCGCATAGCGGCCAATTACCGCGTCAAACCAGCCGCAGCGCCGCTGCCGACCAGTGGTGGTGCCAAACTCGGCCCCAAGCGCGCAAAGCTGGTCGCCTAAGCCATCGCACAGTTCGGTGGGAAACGGCCCCTCACCGACGCGGGTGGTGTAGGCCTTGGCCACCCCAATCACGCGATCAATCATGGTTGGGCCAACCCCAGAGCCAATGCAGGCACCCCCGGCCACAGGGTTGGAAGAGGTTACATAAGGATAGGTGCCATGGTCGAGATCGAGCAGCGTGCCCTGGGCCCCTTCAAACAAAATGTTTTTGCGCTGGCGCACGGCCCGATCAATCAGGAGTGAGCTGTCGACAATGTGGGGGCGGAGCCGCTCAGCGTAGCCCATGTACTCTTCAATCACCGCTTTGGCATCGAGCGGGGGCAGATCATAGAGGTTTTCCAGCACCACATTTTTGTACTGGATGGTCCACTCAATTTGCTCCTTGAGGGATTCTGCCTCCATCAAGTCAATGATGCGAATGCCAGTGCGCTCAGACTTATCAGCGTAGGTCGGACCAATGCCGCGCTTGGTGGTGCCGATCTTTTTATTACCGCGCCGCTCCTCCGAGGCCTGTTCAATCAGGCGGTGGTAGGGCATGGTGACGTGAGCGGTGTCAGAGATATAAAGGTTTTCTGCAGAGATACCTAACTCCGCTAGCATATCGAGCTCTGCAATCAGCTCTTTGGGGTCAATGACGGTGCCATTGCCAATTACGCATTCGGTATCAGGGTAGAGAATGCCAGATGGAATCAGGTGAAGCTTAAAGGTTTGACCCTTGACAACGACGGTATGCCCAGCATTCACGCCCCCTTGATAGCGAACTACAACATGGGCAGATCTGCTCAAGAGATCCGTAATCTTTCCTTTACCTTCGTCGCCCCATTGGGCACCAATCACAACGACGTTTGCCAAGAGATTCTGAGCCTAGCTTTCACACAAATGATCATTATCTATAGGCATTCTTCTCTATGTCAAGACTGCAAACACAGAGGGGCGCGTCCACGAGGGCGGATTCCTGACAACGGATTATTGGGGCGATCGCAAGCACTACATACCTCTAGAAGTGGCTGCTCTTACCACCTGCTCACTTCTAGAGTGCGGTACAACAAGTAAATAGCGTTTGTTTTAAGTTTTTTTAAGTCTCAGCGATTAAACCCTCTATTAAGCACCGCAGCTATTTGCACGCTCTTCTCACTTAAGGACATCACTATGAGTCTTTATGCCGAACTCCACCGTCACTTGGGCGGCTCCGTTGTCCCCCGCATCCTTTGGCGTTATTTCCAGCGCAATCGCCCCGATATTGCGGCTCCTTTCGCTGACTACGCTGCTTTCGAATCGTTTTACACGCGTCCCCGCAACACCCTGGCGGAGTACCTAGAGCTGCACACCTTGGTTGAAAGCGTCCAGACCGAGGAGGCGCTACCCTACTTTATCTATCGCTTGATTCGCGGGGCCTATATTTTCGAGAATCTGGCCTATCTAGAGCTGCGTTATACCCCCTACCTGCGGACGCCAGAACATCTTTCTCAGTCAGAGCGCATTGATGCGATGGCCAAAATCGTCGAGATTGTGGGGCGCGCCAGTCAGCAGACCGAATATCCGGTGATCACGCGGCAGATTCTTTGTATGCACTCACGGCTGCCCGATGAGGTCAACCGCGCCATTGTCGATCTGGCCATTCAATATACTGACTATGTTTGTGCGGTGGATATTGCTGGGGGCGATGCGCAATATGGTGAGCGCCTGGATGCCTTCACCCACCTGTACGGACGCGCCCGCCGTGCAGGACTCAAGACCACAGGCCATGTCTTTGAGACTGAGGCGGGGTGCTACCCAGAACTGTTGCCTTATCTAATGCGTATCGGTCACGGCATTCAAATTCCGCTCAAATACCCGGAACTGCTGCCGGAGTTGGCGGCACGGGGGCAGTGTTTGGAAGTGTGCCCAACCACTTATTTCAAAACCGGCACCTTACAAAATATGAGTCAGCTCAAGATGGTCTTCGATCGCTGCTTTGAGGCTGGGGTTGATATTGCCATTTGCACCGACAATGCAGGGCTGCACAATGTAAGGCTGCCCTTTGAATATGAAAGTCTACTCACCCAAGATGTGATTGGTTTTGATGAGCTACAGGCTTGTCAAGAAGCAGCCTTTCGCCATGCTTTTGCTTGGCCTCACGATCGCCAACCCAGCTCTCTGCTGACTGACATCCTGCATGAACCTGACCCTAGTCACGTCGAAACCCCGATGCTGCAAACCTAAAGCACCTCGGGAATAACCTGTCTCAACGATAAGCGCAAGGGGATACATCAAAACGCCTGCTGGTAACCAGCAGGCGTTTTGATGTATTGAGATGTATTGAAGAAAATCACCCCGGCACTGCGTAGACGCGACATCTTACAGATTGGATAAGCGTTACAAGGTTGAGACTCCGGTCACCATTCTCTGAAAACCCCGCACTCTATGCAGTAGATGACCTGTTTCTAGCTTCCAGACGACAAAGCTGCTCAGGGCATTACACACGAAAGTTAACTGTAAAAATTTCAGATAGTTACTATTTGGCACCAATACCCTTAAACATCGGCAGAAATGTTTAAAATCTACTCACCTTAAATAGCTGCATAGCAATCCCCATTACCAATACTGTTTGCATATTCGCATCGAACAATTCTTACAAAGTTTAGGAGAATTCTAGAGATCATTCAGTGTCAGAAACCCAATCAGATGCTTAAGAATTGAAAATACAAGGACAATAATCAACGGGTCCAATTGCCCTCAAATCGAGGTGTCTAAAACATAATATTCAAGGAGAATCAAAATGCAGTTTGAAGATGTTTACAGCTTTTTTAGCGACCCCCCTCCCACGTATTTAAACAAAGAACTGGCCGTTTGTTATGTTTTGAGTGTTTTACTGACACAAGATTCCTACGGCACTGAACTCATTCACCATCTCAGCCAGGACTGCCGAGGCTATCGCCTATCTGACACCGTTCTCTACAGCGCACTTAAATTTTTAGAAGAAGAAGGCGCGATTGAGGGCTACTGGCAAAAAGTTGAAGGACGGGGACGTCCTAGACGAATGTATAGCCTCAACCCAACTTCACGAATTCGAGCAGAAGAACTTGCAGAACTATGGAGAGGCTATATGCAGAAACGAGGCATTCCCCTAGAACAGCCGGATTCTGAAAAGGTGCTAACTCCTTCATAAAACCATCTGCTCAGCACTGAGGGTGTGCGCTGTTTTTGCTTCAAAATTTTCGCCCGCAACACGTCCAAGTCTAGACCTTAGCCTGCTCTATAGGGATAATACGGTCTTTGGGATGGCTTACTCTGGGAGGAATCTTCTGCCCACTATTGCCAAGATACAGTCCCCTTGGCATTAAGTTAGGCTAAAGCTTGGACTTGAGGCACACTCAAAAAACTCTGTACTTATGGAACCCGTTCTGGCATCAACACTTTTTCTGACATTGCTACTAATAGTTGGCCTATTCTTTTTTATCAGGGCTTCTACAAAGGATCGGACTGAAACAGTTGATTTTTCAACCCCCATAGCAACGGTTAGTTTGCTAGAGCAACTTCAAACCTACTTTGAAAGTAGATCTTATGAGGTAGCCAATCTCAATCCGGACAAATCTGAAATTGTTTTCAGTGGCGTCGTTCGAGCAAGTAAGGTCTTAGCGATTTTTCTTTCGGCTTTAGCAGCAGTGGGTTTAGGCTGCATAGCCCTAGTTCTGTACACACTTTCCCCCAATCTCCAGCCAGCTATTTTAAGTAGCCTATTACTCTCTCCACTGGCAGGCTGGTTTTATTGGCAAGGGGCTAACCGCTCGGAAACGGTGAAAGTGACAATTCGCACTGAAAAACAAACCGGTGACTCGTCTGGCAACTCCCGAACTCACATTAGAGTTTGTGCCCATCGCGATGAAATCGCAGTTCTAAAAGCAAAAATGAACCTCGAACCATCCAATGCAACTGCCTGAGCAGCACTACCGGAATTCGAGGTTCACCCTTCATCTGGATAAACAGAATGTGTTGTTGAGGGAAAGGTAACTTAAGAGCCAACCATCTCAACAACTTCGTCTTCTTCGTTCAAAAGTGTTCGTAAGCTAGGGAAGAGGAAATGATTTTCCTCAACATACTGAGCACCGAACAGGCCCTTCTCAGCCCAGAAGTACCGATCAGTTGTATGCTCGTTACGCTTCACCAAAAGTAGAGCGGGAGGAATAATGCCCTCTGAGTGAATAAAGTTACGGGCGGCGGTAACAGGTTTCTCAGCTCCGCTCTCGATACTATACTGAGGTACGCACTCTAGGATGCGGCGCCCTTCTAAACGACGGCGGCTTTTACGTTTGCGTCTGCGTGCCAACCTGACTGCCTCCTCTTGCTTATAATCTGTAGTGTAATGTCGGTTACAAATTTGCCTAACCCAGCAAAGTATATCCGTTGAAAATTAGATTTTCAACTTCTCTTAAAATTCTTGACATATCTGTTTAAGATTTAGGGCTGGATAATCGCTGTTTGAACCTGCAGCTGGGGGTTATCTATTTCCTTGAACGCTCTGCTACGTCTTGTCTCTGGCGCAAAGTTTGAATGCATCGCAGCCCATGTTAATGCCTGCCAGCAAAGAGTTTTCGAGTTTATGTCAGGCACAGATGGCTCTGATCAGCGATGCTTTGCAGGCTGATTCAACTGCTATTTACCTGGTTGATAAGTGGCACGATAGTGTTTCGCTGCCTGATTTAGTGCCCGTAGCGGCTTATCCCAGTCCTAGTTCAGCTTATGCAGCACCGGAAGCTGTCCTCGAAGATAAGCTCACGCCTTCAACGTATCCAGAAGCGCTAGACCTTACCATTGTCTCTTCAGGGCTTGAAACTCAAAACACAACTTTACGTGCTTTAGCACCAGTAGCAGAGGGTCATTCCCTTCCAGTTGATGCGGAAAGTTCAAGTGCCGGGGATCAACTCATCATTCCCCTGATCCACGAAGGAAATGTCATAGGCGTTCTAACCAGTTGTCGGTTAGGGCGGCCATGGCAAGAGTTAGAGCAACGTCAATGGGACCGACTTGCTCAGACGCTGACATTGGCTTGCATTTTGGACCAGCGCGGCCAATGGTTCGAAAGTCGTTTGCAGCATAGCCGTGATACTCAAACCCAACAATCAAAGCGTTTCCATGAGTTGTTGCACCAAGTTCGTAGCCCTTTAACAGCTTTGAAAACATTTGGGAAATTATTGCTCAAACGTCTAGGCCCCGATAGTCGTCATGCCAACATGGCGCAAAATATTTTACGCCAGGGCGATCGCATCCAAGATCTGCTTCAATACTTTGACTCAACCTTAAAGGCCACGGATCATCAATTAGCCGCCTTACCCGATTCACCGACATTATTACTGCCCCCCGCAAATGAAGATGTGCCCACAAACCAAGATGATGACGGTGAGCTTGACTCCGTTTCCGTAGATCTAGAACCGTTAGCCCACTTTGGTGGTCATTTACAAATCATCCAATGTAATTTGCTTGCAGTACTGAAGCCAGCTCTAGAATCTGCAAAGGTTTTATTCCAAAACCAACAGCTTGAGTTTCATATCACAGCCGAGCAAGATTCTGCTTTTGTAACGGCTGACCCGAAAGCAATTGTAGAGATTATCAACACGCTTTTAGAGAACGCCTTGAAATATTCAGGTCACCATGCACTCGTCTGGGTTCAGGTTGGCTTAAAAAAGTCTCAGTCTGACAGGCACTTTCATGGCGTACTAGTAGGTGATACAGGGCCTGGAATTCCTAACATAGATCAGCCCCACATCTTTGAACGTAACTACCGTGGCACTCAGGCAAAGGGAGATATTTCTGGCACAGGGCTTGGACTGGCGATTGTTCAAGATTTAGTGTTCGCAATGAGTGGTGATATTGATTTATTTAGCCCTATCGAAACTGCTCCTGTGAACATAATGCATTCAGGCCTTGCGGCGTCTGGCAAAAGAGGAACTATATTTGTTGTTTGGCTGCCAGTTGCAGCCTCAGCCTAGTACCTGACGGTCTAAGTTTCGACACTATTCTAGATAGCAGAAGAGTCAGAGGAGCTAGGACCTGAAATAGCGATGAAAATCCGCCATCCAGTAGCAGGAGACTGTCCTACCCTAACCGACTGGGCAACAGCTATGAAACCTTTTCAAAGATCCTTTCAAGTGGGGGGTTGTCCGCTTTTACGGACACCTACTACTTTTTTGAGGAGATCAAACCAAAAACCTGCCCCCATAGATATGGCGATCGCTGTAATGATCCATCCTAACCAGCGTTTTGGAATTGGGTATGACCATGCTGCTTGAGCTACTGCTTGCTGCTCAATGACAACTTGTTGGTAGCCTATTGGAAGCGGAAGATTGCTTAATGTTTCATTAACAGATGCTTGTAACCCTTCCATATTCTCTGATGAGGCTAAGTCTGGATTCTCAACTGCTAGCTGCTCAGCTGATCGAGAAATAGCCTGCCGAATCGTTGGGTCAGCTGAGAAGCGATTTAACATGTGTAAAGAGTCTACATTTAGACCGATCGCAATACTAAGGCCAATTAAGAAGCCTACTGCTTTTGCATTGCGTCGATATACGCCGCCAGCTCGATCCATCGCATGCTCAAACCACGACTCTAATTGGTTGGTTAATGCGTCAACCTCTGACCAATTTGAGAGGCGGAGCTGAGTATCCTGAGCCAGCGAAACGAGACTCTTTTCTAAACTCTTGGGCAATGATTGTTCCTGGAGTTTGAGCAAGATCTTTTGAGCTGTACTTTCACCAGCAGATGCAAGGGTAGCCAATTCTTGGTAGATCTGACTTTTCTGATCTGATATGGACACAAGCTCTTGCAAATTGGGTTGAATCTTCTTCAGGAGCACAGATGCATCTAAATCATTGTTAGCTACACCACGCCTAAGGTAACTAAGCCGTCTTATAAAAGTTTCCGTTAAATGGTGGTTGTCAGGAAGAACATCTTGGGCTGTTGACATAAAGGCATCTAATTTATGGGTGAGACGCTGGATTGTCTCAGATAAGTTAGCCCGTCTCTCCTGAAAGTCTCGAATAATTTGACTTAGAGATACCTCAAGTTGTCTGAGTTCAGTATTCAATAGAAATTCGTTGGCGGTGCTTGCCCTTAGATCATTGACAATATGATTTAGGGGTATCAGTATTGTGTCTTTTACAAATCGACTGAGTCTAGTATTGACCAATAATTCTTGGATTTCATCGATTTGGATACGATCAATTAAACTTTTCGCGAAAACCGATGCTGGAATATAAGAGGGACCACTGGTTTTATTCCCGAACACGTTACGACTGCGGGTCAATGTTCGATAAACAGTACCAATTGACTGGTTAAAAAGCCTAAAAGCTCTGCCAATTGGCCCGGTCGCTTCTTGATTGAGACTTTTTATTAATGGACTTTCATACAGTTGGTTCGCTAAGTCCACCGCCCCAGATTGACTCGCACTGTCATTGCCAGATAGCAAAACTTCTATAGAGCGCTTCAAATGCTCTGCACGCCACTGTAGGACCGTGCCTAAAACTTCTTGGATCTCACTCGCTAATAAACTGAATGTCAAATATACGAAAATAAGGCTAATGACAACTTCGACAATGATAGGTAATGACATATCTCCCCCTTGAGGCTCAAATTATGGGGTAATGAGCATTGAGAATGCTAAAAGCACGTGGAATTTTAATGGAATTTCATCTGCGGCCAAGGTGACTAAAGTGCATTAGTTCAAATCTCCAATGCACTTGGGCCGGTTGATTGAACCCATCTAAATCAACCGGGACACAAAATTGCATCCATTCTTTCTGAGCGCCATGGATACCTGAGAGGATATTTGGAAACACGTAGAGCGTCTAAATCGTCACGCTAACCTGCGTAAC
>ERZ1740060.626-NODE-626-length-16723-cov-6.033957_pt1 | contig 16723 bp, 11 predicted proteins | sample MGYA00581743_ERZ1740060 | MGnify/ENA primary metagenome ERZ1740060 (study PRJEB43018, sample SAMN04849235) | marine metagenome | isolation source: floating plastic debris | place: Pacific Ocean | collected 2008-08-27 | study: EMG produced TPA metagenomics assembly...
GCCTCATCAGGATAGCTCGCCGGGTCTTCCAAAATCTCGTCGAGAACAAACTCTTGGGAGGCCAGATTGCCATTTGCGTAGAACACATAGTTCGTCGCGGCAGCGATGGTTTCGGGCTGCATGACGTAGTTGAGGAACTGGTGGGCTTCGGCGACATTGGCGGCATCGGCCGGAATGGCCATCTGGTCGAACCACATCAGCGCGCCTTCGCGCGGGATAACATAGTCCACGTTCACACCATTGTCGGCTTCGGCGGCACGGTCACGGGCGATCAGCATGTCGCCCGACCAGCCGATGGCAACGCAGATATCGCCATTGGCAAGCGCGTTGATGTTCTCTGAGTTGTGGAAGCGCTGGACAGTGTCGCGCGAGGCCATCAACAGGTCTGCCGCCTGCTCAATTTCGCCCGGATCGGTGGAACGCGGATCAAGGCCCAAATAGTTGAGCGCGGCTGGAATCACCTCGGTCGGCGCGTCGAGCCAGTAGATGCCGCAATCCTGCAATTGCGCGGCGATCTCAGGATCAAACACCAAATCCCATGTCGCATAATCAAAGTCCGCGCCCAGACGCTCAGCGACCATGTCGACATTCACACCCAGACCCGTGGTGCCCCACATATAGTTGATCGAATGGGTGTTGTCGGCGTCATAGATTTCAAGGCGCTCCTGAACAGCCGGCCAGAGATTGGCCAGGTTGGGCAGGGCGTCTTTGTCGAGCGGCTGGAAGACACCAGCCTGGATCTGACGGGACAGGAAGTCAGCGGTCGGCACAACGATGTCATAGCCGCTGTTGCCAGCCAGAAGGCGGGTTTCAAGAACCTCGTTGGAATCGAACACGTCATAGGTGACGTCGATGCCAGTCTCGGCTTCGAAAGCCTCGATAATCGACTCGTCGATATAGTCCGACCAGTTCAAGATGCGTAGTTCCTGCGCGCTGGCGACCATGGTGGTCGATGCCAAAAGCGCGCCGGAAAGTGTGGTGATGAGTGCGTGTGTGCGGCGCATGGAAGCTGCGTCTCCCCTGTTGTCACGTGGGACTGGGGCGGTTGTGCTCACCGGCCTTCTGCTGTCCCTAGCGGGCACGCTATTGCGCTTTATCTGGCGCGACAAGAGAGAAGTCTGAGCGGCCATGGGCACCTTATGACCTAAAGATAGGCACGATGCTCCAGTTCGCTGATCTGACCAGCGAACGCCTGCCACTCGGTTCGCTTTATCGCTGTGTAGATCGCGACGAACTCTGGCGACAGTGCGTCAGCAACGAAGGCGCTTTGGGAAAAGTGGTCAATGGCGTCATCCATGCGTGCTGGCAGGCGCTCAACGTCCGGGTCGGTGTAGGCATTGCCGGTGGTGGTCTCCGGCGGCTCTGCGGCCTCGTCCATGCCCTTCATCATTGCAGCCAACACGAGGGCGGTCGCGATGTAGGGGTTGGCGTCCGCGCCAGCCAGACGATGTTCCAGCCGCCTTGCTTCGGGTTTGGCTTCGGGAAGACGGATGGCGACGGAGCGGTTGTTTTCGCCCCAGGTCAGCGAGGCGGGCGCATAGGAGCCGGGCTGCATACGGCGGAAGCCATTGTAGGATCCAATGAAACCAAGCTGGCTTTCCAGCATGGTGGTCAATGTGCCCTGAACAGCATGGTGCAGCTGTTCAGGCTGCCGCGCAAACACCGAGCCATCTCTATCCTGCAAGCTGACATGGATGTGCATACCGTTGCCGGGGAAACCAGCAAAGGGCTTGGCCATAAAGGTGATGGGCGTCCCTTGGGTCCGGGCGACCTCGCTGACAAGGCGCTTCAGCATCACAGCGTCGTCCGCAGCGCCGAGCGGATCGCGGTGATTGAGGTTCACCTCCATCTGACCGGGCGAGGCCTCCGAAACCATCGCGGACATGGGCAGGTTCTGAACCTCACAAGCCGCCTGAATGGCGTCGAGCAGCGGACGGTGCCGTTCCATGTCATGGAGGGCATACATATCCTGCTGGTCGGGACCGCGTGCGCCGGTACCAAAGGGCTGGGGCTCACCGGTGATCGCGTCATTGCCGAGCAGATAGAATTCCAGTTCCAGCGCAACCGTCGCCATCAATCCGCGTTCGGAGAGCTTGGCCACCTGACGGGCGAGCACCTGTCGCGGGTCACCCAGAAAGGGCCGGCCATCCTTATGGTTCATGGTCAGCATTGCTTGCTCCGTCGGCCGGTCTGCCCATGGCACAGGGACCAAGCGCCCTTCAACGGCCCGGCAGATGGCATCCAGATCGCCTGATTCAATGTGCAACCCGGTTTCTGGCACCTCGCGGCCAAACACATCACAGCCGAACAGCGAATAGGGGAAGGCGACACCGTCTCGAGCCACCTTGTCTGCCGCCTCGCCGGGCAACCATTTGCCGCGCAGGATACCGCCCGGGTCGGTCAGAAAGACTTGCAAGGTTTGCGGCTGGGTAGTTGCGTTCAGCATGGCAGGCATGGATTGGAGAATGGACAGAGCCAACAGGTGTGCGCGGTTTCAGCCCGCCTGTCGAGCCTTGGTGTTTGGCGCTCCTTGAGAGACCAGGCAAACCGGTCTATGCCGGTGAGACACCAACCGGATAGACCCCATGGTTGAACGCCAGCACCAAAGCGGCACACCGCCGAACCCGATACTTTCTGCCGAAGATGCTCCCATTTCGACAGAACGTGGGGTCACCAATGCGGCCGAGGCCCTTGCCTGGCTTTCAGAGCGCGGCATCGAAGACATCGAGTGCATCGTGCCTGATCAGGCCGGTGTGGCGCGCGGCAAGATGATGCCGGTGGCCAAGTTCTTCTCTGCCGGGGCGATCACCATGCCATCGGCGATCTTCCGTCAGACGATTGCCGGCGATTATCCCGAAGAGAACCAGTATTTCCGGTACGATCCGCGCGACGGCGACCTCATTTTCAAAGCCGACTACTCCACGTTGAGCGTCGTGCCATGGGAGACCGATCCCACGGCACAGCTGCTGCACGACGCGTATGAGCGTACTGGCGAACCCTTTGATTCCGCCCCCCGGCAAGTGCTTCAGCGGGTGGTGGACCGCTTCACCTCCAAGGGCTGGAAGCCGGTGGTGGCGCCGGAAATCGAATTTTATCTCGTCAAGCCGAACATCGATCCGGACTATCCGCTGGAGCCGCCGATTGGACGTTCCGGACGCCCTGAGTCCGGTCGCAAGAGCTACTCCATGTCGGCGCTCAATGAGTTCGATGACGTCATCGACGACATCTACGATTTCTCAGAAAAGCAGGGTCTGGAGATCGACACCCTCATCCATGAAGAGGGCAAAGCGCAGATGGAAATCAATCTGCGCCATGGCGATCCGGTGGCGCTGGCAGACCAGGTGTTCCTGTTCAAGCGCACGATCCGCGAGGCGGCGCTGCGTCATGATATGTATGCCACGTTTATGGCCAAGCCGATGTCGAGCGAGCCTGGCTCAGCGATGCATATTCATCAATCTGTCGTGGACACCGAATCGGGAAAAACGGTCTTCTCCGATGAGGCTGGTGAGCCAACGGATTTGTTCAATGGCTTCATTGCCGGCCAGCAGCGCTACCTGCCGCATGTAATGGCCATCCTCGGGCCCTATGTGAACTCCTACCGCCGGCTGGCACGCGGAGCACTTGGCTCTCCACCGATCAATTTGCATTGGGGCTATGACAATCGCACGGTCGGCCTTCGGGTGCCAAACTCCTCACCAGCGGCCCGCCGCCTGGAAAACAGGGTGCCAGGTTCCGACTGCAACCCTTACCTTTCGATCGCTGCATCTTTGATCTGCGGCTACCTGGGCATGTCCAAAGGGCTGGAGCCGGACGACCCCATAGAGGATTGGGGGCATGATCTTCCCTTCGGCCTACCGCGCTCTTTAAACGAAGCGCTGGAACGGCTGACCGAAGATGAAGAGTTGGTCGATCTGTTGGGTCGCACCTTTGTCTACACCTACAAAGCGATCAAAGAGGGCGAGTATGAAACCTTCATGCGCGTGATCAGCCCTTGGGAACGCGAACATCTGCTTTTGAGCGTGTGATGAACGAACTCTCGAACACCTATCCCACCGATGCTTTGCAGGCGCTGGACGCCAAGCATCACATGCACCCCTTTACCGATCATGGCGCGCTGCGCCAGGAAGGTTCGCGGATTATCGTAAAAGGCGAAGGGGTCTGGCTGACCGATTCCAATGGCACGCGGATCATGGATGGCATGGCCGGCCTCTGGAACGTGCAGATCGGGCACGGTCGGGAAGAAATCGTCGATGCGGTCGCCGATCAGATGCGGCAGCTTTCCTACTATAACACCTTCTTCAAGACGACGCATCCGCCGGTCATCGCCCTGTCGGAGAAGATCGCCTCGCTGGCGCCGGAGCCCTACAACCAGGTCTTCTATGTGTCCTCCGGGTCGGAGGCGAACGACACCATCCTGCGCATGGTGCGGACCTATTGGGACCTCAAAGGCAAGCCTGAAAAGAAAACCATCATCACACGCTGGAATGCCTATCACGGTTCCACGGTCGCTGGTGCCAGCCTTGGCGGCATGAAGGCGATGCACGCGCAGGGCGATCTGCCGATTCCCGGCATCCATCACATCGCCCAGCCCTATTGGTTCGGCGATGGCGGCGAGCTCTCGCCTGAAGAATTTGGCGTGCAGGCAGCGCGTGCGCTGGAACAGGCCATTGACGAAATCGGCGAAGACAAGATTGCGGCCTTTATGGCCGAACCGATCCAGGGTGCTGGCGGCGTGATCATCCCGCCGGACACCTACTGGCCGCAGATCAAACGCATTCTGTCCGACCGAGACATTCTGCTGATCGCCGATGAGGTGATTTCGGGTTTCGGACGGCTGGGTGAATGGTTCGGGTCAACTGTTTATGACATCGAACCGGACCTGATCGCTGTCGCCAAAGGCATTACATCGGGCTACCTGCCAATGGGCGGCGTTCTGGTGCATGACCGGATTGCCCAGACCTTTGAGCTTGAGGGTGGCGAGTTCTTTCACGGCACCACCTATGCCGGGCATCCAGCCTGCGCAGCGGCGGCGCTTGCGAACCTTGAAATCATGGAACGCGAAGGCGTCGTCGAGCATGTCCATGACGTGGCTGCGCCGAAGTTCGCCGAGATTTTTGCAAAGCTTGGAGAACATCCGCTGGTCGGGCAAGCTCGCACCAAGGGTCTGCTGGGGGCGCTCGAACTTGTGCCCGACAAGCCCTCGCGCGAACGCTTCCCCGATGAGGGTGATGTCGGCACCATCTGCCGCGACATCTCGTTTGAAAAAGGCCTCGTCATGCGGGCCGTACGCGATTCTATGATCCTGTCGCCGCCATTGGTCATCACCAATGACGAGTTGGACTGGATGGCCGACACGGTGAGGGCGGTTTTGGATGAAACAGGCGCTGAGCTGAAGCGTCGCGGGCTTTGGTAGACCACACCACAAGTTGGTATGCGGCGACACTGCCAGCGCATCTTGATCGCCTGCGTCCGCCGCTAGCTGGCGACACATCTTGCGACATCTGCGTTGTTGGCGCTGGGTTTGCCGGTGTGTCGGCTGCCTATCACCTGGCAAAAGCTGGAAAAAAAGTCGTGCTGCTGGACGCGCAGCGGGTCGGCTGGGGCGCGTCGGGGCGCAATGGTGGGCAGCTTCACCCCGGTTTCCGGCAGGAGCTTTCCTGGTTTGCATCCAGGATGGGCGATGAGGTCGCGCATCAGGTCCTGCAGGCGGGCAAGGATGCGCGCGCCCATCTGGACGGCCTGATTGGCGAGCATGCGATCCCCTGTGATCGGACATCGGGGCTGATTACCGCCTGCCGCACTGAGGCTGATTGGCAGGAGGAAAAGGAAGCGAGCGAGGCGGCGCACAGCGATTTCGGCGTACCGCCGCTTGAGGTGCTCGACCGCAAGCAAACCGAGGAAGCGCTTGGAACAGGCGGGCATGTCGGTTCGGTGCGAGACGTCGAAGGCGGACATCTGCACCCGCTGGCGTTCGTCACGGCTTTGGCGCAGGTTGCCGAAGCCACTGGGGCGGTCATCCACGACCAGACCCCCGTTACCGCTCTTCATCCCGGTGACGACCATGTTGGAATTGAAACGCCTTCAGGCACCATCCGGGCCGGCGAGGTCGTGCTCACCGGCAATGGCTATATGCGGGGGCTTAGCGCAAAGGCCGATGCGCGGGTGCTGCCGATAACCAACTTTGTTGTCGCGACAGAACCGATTGGCGCCGGACAACCAGGCGGCATCCTTCCCGGCAACGATGCCGTCGCCGATACCCGCTTTGTGGTGCGCTACTGGCGAGCAACGCCGGATGGGCGGCTTCTTTTCGGGGGCGGAGAGAAATTCTCCACGGCGTTCCCCAACGACATAGAAGGTTTTGTGCACCCCTATCTGACTGAGATGTACCCAGCGCTCAAAGATGTGCGGATTGATCACGCTTGGGGCGGAACGCTGGCGATCACGCCCTACCGCCTTCCGCTCATCCGAAAAGTGGCGCCACGGGTCACCGCAGCTGCCGGATTTTCCGGCCAGGGCGTCATAAACGCGCCCTTCGCCGGCAAGATCGTCGCCGATGCGCTCACCCATGATGCATCACTTCTGGATCTCTTTTCACAGTTTCCCTGCCCGCCTTTTCCTGGCGGAACGGCCTTTCGCGCACCGATCCTGTTCCTCGCCATGAGCTGGGCCACCCTACGCGATAGGATCGGATAGTTTCCTTTTTTGCGGGAAACCCTCTGCTTTGCGCGAAAATCGCAACTGGTTGTTAAAGGAGCTTCGCCTAGCGTAAGCGGCCATTTTTTTCGGCGGCTAGCGGGGGAGTTCTGTCATTCGCCACCCAATGACACATTTCTTGGTGCTGCGGGGCTGAGAGAGGCTATGCTGAACTCTTTACATCCTTTGGCCAAACAACAGTTGGACGAAGCGACCGGCTCGACGGGCGACATTGACGTCGAACGGCTGCTGGCCGCTGTGAGCGCCTGCTATGAAGCCTCCAGCGCCTTGGCCGAAGATGTTCTGGATGCAGCCTTGAGCGAAGATCAGTCATCTGTCACGGCCATGGCATCCGCCACTGCCGGGGGTGGCTTCGCGTGGGATGCTATCCCCAACACGCTTTTTGACATTTTGGGTGATGGCGTTCTGCTGGTCGACGGCAACAACACCGTCCGACTGATCAATCACGTTGCCTTCCGCCTTTTGGGCGAGATTGCCTGTTGCCCGCGCGCTTCGATCGTCGGTCAACAAGCTGACGAGCTACTCGGCCGGCTTTACCCCAGACACGCCTCGCCGGACGTTGTCGACTACCAGACCTTTGCCACCAATCCATCGTCGCGCCGCGATGGCGTAAGCCTGGTCTGTGACCTTGTCGATGGCACACCTGTTCAGGTCAGTTTCCGGCTCTTCGCAGATGGACAGGCGGGAACGGCGTCAAGTTGCGCCATCCTTCTGCGTCCGCGCGAATCCACCAGCGAGCAAGAACGCCAACTGCGCGTGGTGGAGGAAGAGTATCGCAACCTGTTCGACAATGCCCTGATCGGCATCTATCGCTCGACCATCGATGGCCGCCAGCTGCGCGCCAATCCGGCCCTTGTTCATCTGAACGGGTATGATTCAGAAGATGAGCTGCTGCGTGCCGTCAATGACATCGCCGATGAGTGGTACGTCAATCCCAGCCGGCGAGAAGACTTCATTGAAGAGATGAACCTTCACGGGCGAGTCACGGACTTCGTCTCGGAGGTCTATCGCCACAAAAGCCGAGAGCGCATCTGGGTGTCTGAAAATGCCTGGTTGGTGCGCGACGATGAAGGCAACCCGCTCTTTTTCGAGGGCACCGTGGTGGATGCAACGGTGCGGATCGAAGCGGAAGCGGAGATCAACCATCTGGCGCATCATGACCACCTGACCGGCCTTCCGAACCGGCTGATGCTCTTGAAGCGTTTGCGCGAGGCGCTTCTGCAGCCACAAACGGCGTCAAGCGTTGCGGTACACTGCCTCGATCTTGACCACTTCAAAGACGTCAACGACACGCTGGGCCACCAGGCCGGCGATCAACTCCTCATCGAAGTTGGTAAGCGCCTGCGTGCATCCATCAAATCAACGGATGTCTTGGCGCGGCTGGGCGGTGATGAATTCACGATCTTGCAGTTTGGCGTGCGCTCTCCGGCCGACATGGAGGCATTGGCTGGACGCATTGTGCGCACGCTCAACAAGCCTTTCTGGATCGATGAAAACCAGGTCAATGTCGGCGTGAGCGTCGGTGTTGCGCCCTATGCCCGGCAGGAACCGGCTGCCTTTTTGCGCGATGCGGACATTGCGCTTTATGAGGCCAAGAAGAACGGACGACAAACCTTCGTCGTCTACAGCAGTGACATGGGCGAAGCCCTCCAGGAACGTCGCGCGCTGGAGGAGGATCTGCGCCAGGCGATCGAAGAGGGCGGATTTGACCTGTTTCTTCAGCCGATCATCAATTCAGAGACCGAAGAAGCGGTTGTTTATGAGGCGTTGCTGCGTTGGCATCATCCCACGCGCGGCCTTGTCTCCCCATCGCGCTTTGTGCCGCTTGCTGAAGAAGCAAGCATGATGATTGCACTCGGAGATTGGGTGCTCAACGAAACTATGGCGGCGGCGGCTTATCTGCCCGAAGGCCGGCGGATTGCCATGAACTTGTCACCCTTGCAGCTGCGCGACCCGGGATTCGTAGATCGGGTGGGCAAGGCCATGGAACGCTTTGACGTGACGCCAGATCAGATTGAGCTGGAGATCACCGAAACTGTCATCATGTCGGACGATGAGTTGACCGTTGGCGCTCTTGGTCGACTGCGTGAAATGGGGCTGCGGCTTGCGCTTGACGATTTTGGCACCGGCCATGCGTCGCTTAGCTATTTGCAACGCTTCCGGTTCGACAAGATCAAAATCGACCAATCCTTCGTGCGACGGATGGTGGATGATCCCATCAGCGCGGCCGTGGTGCGCGCGGTCACCTCGCTGGGCGCCGACCTTGGTGCCGTTGTGGTGGCCGAAGGTGTTGAAAGCACAGCACAATTTGAAGCCCTGAAGCGCGAGGGCTGCACCTTCTATCAGGGTTACCTCTTTGCCCAACCACAGCCCTGGTCTCAGGTGCTGGTCGGCGATGCGGATTTGAAGCTGTCGATTGGCTAGCTGCCGCCAGTCATCGCCGCTGACGGCGACCCCTTACCTCGGTAATGACATTTAAGAGGAACGCTGTGCTGAGGCCGAAGTTCAAAAGGCCTGACACCGCCGACATGGCCGCAAACACCCGGAACTCTTCGCCCAGAATAATGTCGCCATAACCAAGCGTCGTGTAGCTGGCGATGGCGAAGTAGATCGCTTCGGCGAACGACGTCAGTGCCCCGGCCCACACCAACGCGACGGCCCAGAGCCAAGCCTGGATCGTGTGTGCTGTCACAACCGCCAGGAACGCGAGAGCAAGGACGATCATCATCCACGAAAAACGGTCGCCGCGCGCATGGGAGCGTGTTCGCTCCTCCAACCCGAACAGGGCGCTGGCAACAATGACAATCTGAATTGCCGCACACAGGCCGACCAAAAGGCCGCCCCAGACAAGCTGGCTGAACAATCCGCCCATGCAAGACCCTCCTGATGGCCGATAGCGGCCATCCGAGAAGGTGGGTCACGGGCGGCCTAGCTGTAGGTCAGTTCACGCGCCTTACCACGGAACACAGTGTAGGAAAGCGCCGTATAGCCGATGATGGCCGGCAAGACGAACACTGTTCCAATCAGGATGATCAACAAGCTTTCTGGTGCGCTCGCCGCCTCATAGATGGTCAACTGATCTGGCACCACAAAGGGATAGAAAGAGTAGGCAAGACCCGCAAAGGCCAGAATGAACAGAGCGATGGCCCCAACAAAGGGCACAAAGCTCCAGCGGTCGCGGCTGTCTGGCAGATGGCGCAGCGCCAACCAAAGCACGGTGATGAGAACCGCCGCCATGATCGGCATGGGCGCGAGCAGCACGATTTCCGGGAAGGCAAACCATTTCTGGAAGATGCGCGGGCTGGCCAGCGGACTGGCAAGCGAAATCGCCGCCATGCCGCCGACAACGCCGACGAGACCGCGCTTTGCCCATCTCACCGCTTTGGCCTGCAAATCCCCTTCGGCTTTCATGATCAACCAGGCTGCGCCGATGAAGGCGTACCCAGCCGCAAGAAAGACAGCTGTTAGAAGGGCAAAGCCCAGGCTAATGGCATCACCGGCCAAGCCCAATATATACAGGCCAAGCATGAAGCCTTGCGACAACGCCGTGAGAAGAGAACCCAGCCAGAAGACGGTATCCCAATGCGGTTTGAACCTGGGCGGCGCCTTGACGCGAAACTCGAAGGCGACCCCGCGCAGGATGAGGCCAATCAGCATGATCGCAACTGGCAGATAAAGCGCTGTGAGAATGGTGCCGTGGGCAGCCGGAAAGGCGACGAGCAACAGGCCGATGGCGAGCACCAGCCATGTTTCGTTAGCATCCCAGAACGGCCCGATAGACGCGATCATGCGATCTTTCTCGTCCGGTTGGGCAAACGGGAAGAGGATGCCAACGCCGAGATCGAACCCGTCCAACACCACATAGATTAGAATGGAGGCACCCATGAGCACCGCGAAGGTGATGGGCAGCCAGACGTTGGGGTCGCCGAAGAGGGTCAAAAGCGTGTCCATCAGCCTTACTCCGCTGGAATTGCCATGGGGGTGGCCGGTGCATGGTGTGGGGGTCGGGGCTCGCGCCCGGTTCGTGCAGCGCGGCTGGCCAGATAGAACAGGACGCCGATGTAGATCGCGAGCAGGGCCGCATAGGTCGCGAGATAAGCAATGAGGGTCGAGAGAACCATCGGTGCTGGCACATTGGCTACCGCCTCGGCGGTGGTCAGCACCCCATTTACCAACCAGGGTTGGCGGCCAATTTCGGTTGTGTACCACCCAGAAAGCGTCGCCAGCCAACCTGAGAACGTCATGGCCACAAACCCGCGTAGGACCCAGGGGTTGAGTGTCTGGCGCGGCTCCGTGGCATCTGCGTTTCGGCGGTTGCGCCAGAGAAGGAAGGCCGAGGCCCAAGACAGGGCGAGCATGGCCAGCCCGACGCCCACCATGATGCGGAACGACCAGAAAACCAGCGACACGGGTGGGTGCATCGGGGTGCCATCTTCGGCTACAAAATCATTGAGGCCGGGCACCACGCCATCAGCATGGTGTTTGAGGATCAGGCTCGCGCCATTGGGTACGCCGATTTCAAACCTGTTTTCGCGCGCCTCCTCGTCCGGCAAGGCGAACAGGAGAAGCGGGACGTTGCCGCGCGTCTCCCAATTGCCTTCCATGGCCGCAACCTTCTGAGGCTGATATTCCAGCGTGTTGAGGCCATGCAAATCGCCGACGAATATCTGAACGGGGATCAACATCGCGGCCAACACAACGCCGGTCTTCAAGGCCGTTCGCACCGACTTGTCGCGGTCGCCCAAGAGCAGCCGGAACGCCGACAGGCCAGCAATGAGGAATGACACCGTCAACCCGCTGGCGATCAGCATATGGGTCAGCCGATAGGGCATGGACGGGTTGAAGATGATCGCAAACCAGTCGGTGGCATGGGCGACGCCGTCGCGCAGTTCAAACCCGACAGGCGTGTGCATCCAGGAGTTCAGGACCAAAATCCAGAACGCGCTCATCGTGGTGCCAAAGGCGACAAGGAACGTCGCCAAGGTGTGCAACCAACCCGGCACGCGGGAGAAGCCGAACAGCATGATGCCCAGGAACACCGCTTCCAGGAAGAAGGCGGTGAGCACCTCGTAGGCGAGCAGCGGCCCGGCAATGTTGCCGACGCGCTCCATAAAGCCCGGCCAGTTGGTGCCGAACTGGAAGCTCATGGTGATGCCCGACACAACGCCGAGCGCGAAGGACAGGGCGAATACTTTCACCCAGAAGCGGTAGGCATCCATCCAGCGTTCCTCGCCGGTGGCGTTGAAGCGCAGCTTGAAGAGCAAAAGCACCCAACCCAGCGCGATGGTGATCGTTGGGAAAAGGATGTGAAAGGAAATGTTGGCGCCAAATTGAATGCGCGACAGAAGAAGCGTTTCCATAGTGACCAATGCTCGATCGAACAGGGCCCGACATGGGCCGTTGAGGCCTATGTGATCGCTCTTTGGATGCGTTCCAATGTGGACGTTTGCCGCTGCGTCCTTAGAACGCGCGACATTCTGGCTATCAGCGGATGGTCATCGCAGGCGGGAAAATGGCACCGCGCACGTTCGAGCGTCCTCCCAAACTCCCAAACGGCGCGGTGCCGGGACGGCTTTGGATGTTGCCTGGCACCGTCCCATCAGATTACCGGCCGGGGGCGGCCGGCAACCATTATTGCCCCTGTCCCAGCGAGTAGCCGCGCTCGCCGTCAAAGGTGTAGAGGTTCTCGGTCTTCACGACCTCGATGCCGGCGCCGCTAAGGGCCAGCATGAGTGCCGGGATCGCCTTGGCATCGGCAGCGCCATCGAACAGGAAGCGGCAGCGCCAATGGTCGGTGACCATGGTTTCTGGCAGGCCGTTGGGCCAGACTTTCACGCCGCGGTTGGAGATCATATCGAGCTGCGGAAGCCCTGCGTCCTTGACCTGCTTCAAGGCGACCGCAAGTTCGTCCGGGTTGGTGCCGCGCCAATGGACGAAAAGATCGGTTCCAACCAGGACCTTTTCATGGGTCCGGGAGCGGTCCGGCACAGGTCCGGCAGCGAGACGGGGTGTCGCCTGGTAGCGGGCGACCGGCAACGAAGAGGGTTCCTCGCCCAGTCGTGCAATGACCGCGTCGGCGAAGCTGTTGGTGCCGACCTTGTGCGCGCCGCTATCCGGTTGGAAGATGTCAGCGGTGTGCACCCCCTCTTCGATGGTCTTCGCCCACGCATTGTGAACGGCTGTGGCAATGTCCGGCTGGCCGACATGGACCAGCATCTGGACACCGGCGAGCAGAAGACCTGATGGGTTGGCAATATCCTCGCCGGCAATGTCAGGCGCTGAACCGTGAATGGCTTCAAACATTGCGCAGCTCGGCCCGATGTTGGCCGACGCGCCCAGACCAACGGACCCGGAAATCTCCGCGGCCACATCGGAGATGATGTCGCCATAGAGATTGCCGGTGACGATGACATCGAAGGTTTCGGGTTTCGCCGCCAAACGTGCCGTGCCGATATCGATGATCCAGTGATCGGTCTCAATCTCAGGATACTCGACCTTGATCTCATCAAAGACCTTATGAAACAGACCGTCGGTCAGCTTCATGATGTTGTCTTTGGAGAAGCAGGACACCTTTTTGCGGCCGTTCGCCCGGGCATACTCAAACGCGTAGCGGATAATCCGCTCGGTGCCCGGCCGGGAGACCAGCTTCAGGCACTGATAGACCTCGTCGGTCTGGCGATGCTCCACGCCGGCATAAAGATCTTCCTCGTTCTCACGAACAATGACCACATCCATGCGTGGATGTTTGGTCGCCACATAGGGCGCGAGCGCCGCGCAGGGCCGCACATTGGCATATAGGCCAAGGCTCTTGCGCACCGTGACATTGAGCGATTTGTAACCGCCGCCCTGCGGCGTGGTGATCGGCGCCTTGTAGAAAACACCGGTCGAGCGCAATGCCTGCCAAGCGTCTTTCTCGATGCCGGCGGTGACCCCGCGTGTGTACACCTGCTCGCCGATTTCGATGATCTGCGGGTCAAGGCGCGCGCCGGCCGCTTCCAGGACTTTCAGGCTGGCGGCCATGATCTCCGGTCCAATGCCATCGCCATAGGCAACTGCGATGGGAACGGCAGTGTCCGATGCGGTCAGCGGATGGCTGGGCTCAGCGGTCTCGGTCGCCGTTTTGAAGGAATCGGGGGCGTGAAGGTTCATCGCATACCTCGCGGGCGGGCCGCTGGAAACCGGCCCTTAGGTCAGAAAGTGGGGGGAGACGACTTGGGGGAGTCAGCTGGTTTGGGGGTTCCAGCACCCTCTGTTTACGGAACCGGCTTGCATCTGATAAATGAATTAATCACTGGTCTTTTATGAGAAAATCTCATGCATGATGTTTTGGACCCGGTTCTGGTCCGCAGCTTCCTTGCGGTAGCGCGCACGGGCAGCTTCACGCGCGCCGGCGACCAGCTGTTGCGCAGCCAGTCGGCCATTTCGCTCCATATCCGCAAACTGGAGGAGCAGCTTGGCTGTCAGCTCCTGCGTCGTAAAACCCGCCGTGTGGTTCTAACGCCGGCCGGCCAGCGCCTGGTGCCCTATGGTCAGAAGCTCATGGCACTGCACCTGGAAACGATGGATGCGTTTCGCGACGAGGAACTGGCCGGCATTGTGCGGCTTGGAACGCCAGAAGACATCGCGACGGCCTATCTGTCGCCTGCCTTGGCGCGTTTTTCACGCGAGCATCCGGGCGTCCAGCTGGATGTGACGTGCGACCTCACCTTGAACCTGCTTGACCTGTTTCGGCGCGGGCAGCTTGATATCGCGCTTCTCAAACGCGAGCCGGCGGCAACGATTGATGGCCAGGAAGTCTGGACCGAGCCACTGGTTTGGGTCGCCGCACAGGAGAGCGATTTCACCGCGCCTGTTACGCAGTTGGTGGTCAACCCCGAGCCATGCGTCTATCGACGCCGCGCCTTCGGCTCACTGCTTGGCGAAGGACGTGAAGCGCGGGCGGCCTATGTGTGCGCGTCGCTTGCCGGTACGCTGGCAGCCGTGCGCGCCGGTCTTGGTGTGACCGTTCTGCCCGCTCCGATGGCGCCCGACGATCTGGCGGTCGATGAGGGCGAAGCAATGCCAAGGCTTTTGCCGACCGAAATCGTCTTGCAAACAGCAGCTGAAGCAGGCGCCCCTGCCCGGCGCCTGGCGCAGCACTTGGCGCAGGTGCTTGAGGATGACGCGCACCAGAAACCGGACCTTGTCCGGCCACATCTGCCGGCGAAAGCCCCCTAAGCTGCTACTGAACCGCGAAAACCCTAGACAGCACTGGAATGCTTGGCGCGCTCGCCTTGAAGGTAACCGTCAAAGCGGGCGGCGACGATACGGGCCAGAAAGCGGGCATCAGCCGGGATGCTCACGCGTGAGCCCAAGATGGTGCAAAGTCCGTCCTCGACGAGATCGTCCAGGCCGATGATCTGCTGGTTGATCCAGCTTTGGCCCGGCGCAATGCCCGCGCGCCGTTCGGCGAGATCCACGCAGAAGTTGGTCAAGAGATCTTCGATGATCTCCCCACGGAGCCTGTCTTCATCAGTCATCTCAAAGCCACGCACGGCGGCCAGCTCACCATCCAAGACCCTGCGCGCCCAGCCCGGCGTGTCCGGCGCGTTCTGCACGTAGCCTTGGGGCAGTTTGCCGATGGCGGATGCGCCGAAGGCGATCATGGTTGGTGCGGTATCGGTGGTGTAGCCTTGGAAGTTGCGCCGAAGGGTGCCGGCCTGGACGGCTTTTGCCATCGGATCGTGCGCCTGGGCAAAATGATCGAAACCGACCGGAAGATAGCCCAGATGATGCAGCGCCTTGTGAGCGGCGCGCACCTGCTCCAGCCGTGCGCCAGCGCTTGGCAAGTCTTCTGTCTTGATCAGCTTCTGATTGGCCTTCATCCACGGCACGTGGGCGTAGCCGAACAGAGCGATGCGATCAGCGCCGAGCGCAGCGCAGGCTGTAACTGACCGCACCACATCCTCAAGCGACTGCTGCGGCAGGCCGTACATGACGTCCATGTTGACCGCGTTGTGGCCGGCATCGCGCAGCGCCGCGACAGCCTTGTCCACCACCTCCAGCGGTTGAACGCGGCCAATGGCCTGTTGCACCCGGGCGTTGAGATCCTGAACGCCGAGGCTAACGCGGTTCACGCCCTGCTCCTTAAGAGCGCGGGCGAGCGGTGCATCGACATGGCGCGGATCAAGCTCCATGGCGTGCTCTTCGATACCGTCCATATCGAAATGTCGATCGAAGGCCGCCAAGACCTGATCAAATAGCGGGCGCGGCAGAAGGCTGGGCGTCCCGCCGCCCCAATGCAAATGCGTGACGGTCGGCCGGGATTTGAGCTGCCGGGCGACCAGTTCGATCTCCTGCAGAAGCGTGTTGCCGTAGGCGACAATCGGTTCATCGCGCTTCGTCGCTTTGGTCATGCACCCGCAATAGGCGCAGATCGAGCGGCAGAAAGGCACATGCACATAGAGCGAGGTGGAACCCTTTTCGGGTAGCTCGCTCAGCCAGGTCTCATAGCGATCGGGCCCAATGGACGATGAAAAGTGCGGCGCCGTCGGATAAGACGTGTAGCGGGGAACGTTGGTGCTGACATACCGGCTAAGGTTTCGGATGGCCATTTCAGGCACCTTTGTCGGGCGCGCGCCGGAGCACCGATGTGCCAGCGTCGCTTTTGAGGACGCTTCTTCCGACCACACCATTTCGTGTTTGCTCTGTTTGACAGCTTTCTCAGCGATTGGTCTTGATGGGGATCAAGGGTGAACAACTGAGGTGTTGGTGGAAGCGATGTTCGTGCCTTAAGACGGTGCCATGATGTCCTTCATACGCGGGTCTCGGCGTCATGACCGATCTTAAAGCCCCGCTCCCCATGCCCACTCAACAGGCTCGTTATGGCCGGCTTTGATCGTCTGGTCTTGCGCAGCCTGGCTATTGGTTTTGCAGGTGGCGGCGCGCTAACGCTTGCCGGATTGCCCGGCGGTTGGGTGGCCGGATCGATGTTGGCCGTGGCGGTGGCGGCGCTTTCGGGCGTCAAGGT
>ERZ1740060.627-NODE-627-length-16686-cov-5.472491_pt1 | contig 16686 bp, 10 predicted proteins | sample MGYA00581743_ERZ1740060 | MGnify/ENA primary metagenome ERZ1740060 (study PRJEB43018, sample SAMN04849235) | marine metagenome | isolation source: floating plastic debris | place: Pacific Ocean | collected 2008-08-27 | study: EMG produced TPA metagenomics assembly...
CGGCGTAAGCAACAGCCTCCTCGCCGTTTCCCCGGCCGCCGCGGCGGCGGCGGCCACCACGGCGGGAACGCCGCCGTTTTTTCGGCTCGCCGCCATCCTCATCGGTTGCGTCGTCGCTGGCCTCGGCTTGGTCGCCGTCGGGCTCGGGCGTACCCTCAACTTCCTGCGCTTCGACCGTTTCGGAAGCGTCGTCCGATCCGGAACCACGCCGCCGGCGCCGACGACGGCGACGTTTGCGGCCATCGTTTTCGCCATCTGACTTTGCGTCATCCACCTCGGCCAGGATGTCGGCCTCGTCCTCTTCGGCGATATCGATGGTATCAGGGTCAACGCTCATTGGCTGAACAAGCGCCTCGCTAGCCGCGGCGATTTCGTCCGGATCGGCCGCATCGCCTCGGCCGACGACAAAGCCGTCAGCCGCTAGGCTGGCATCCACAAGGAAATTCACCTTGCGGCCATAACGGGCTTCAAGGTCAGCAAGTATGGCCCGCTTGTTGTTGAGAATGTAGAGCGCTGTTTCTGAGCGAAGTGACACCTGCGCGTGGTGATTGCGGTGGCGCAAGAGCTGAGCTTCCGCCTGGCGCAACACCTGCAGCGCAACAGCCGAAGGCGCACGGACAAAACCTGTGCCCGAGCAATGCTCGCAAGGCACCATCGTGCTTTCCAGAAGCGATGTGCGGATACGCTGACGCGACATCTCCAGAAGACCGAAATGCGAGATGCGACCCACCTGAATGCGCGCGCGGTCGCTTTTCAGCGCCTCTTTCATACGCTTTTCGACCGCCCGGTTGTTACGCTTCTCCTCCATGTCGATGAAGTCGCAGACCACCAGGCCGGCCAAGTCTCGCAACCGCAATTGGCGGGCAAGCTCATCGGCGGCTTCCAGATTGGTCTGGAGCGCCGTGTCTTCGATGTTGTGTTCCTTGGTAGATTTGCCCGAGTTTACATCAATCGCGACCAAGGCCTCGGTCTGGTTGATCACCAGATAGCCGCCCGACTTAAGCCGAACGGTTGGCTCGAACATGGAATCAAGCTGATCTTCTACGCCGTGGGCCGTGAACAGTGGCGTCGGATCGCGGTAGGGCTGCACATTGCGCGCATGGCTCGGCATGAGCATGCGCATGAAGTCCTTGGCCTCACGGTAGCCGTTATCACCTGCGACAAGCACTGAATCGATATCCCGCGAGTAAAGGTCGCGGATCGACCGTTTGATTAAGCTGCCTTCCTCATAAACGAGAGCTGGCGCTGCGGATTTCAGTGTCAGATCACGCACCGTCTCCCACAGCCGCATCATATATTCAAAATCGCGCTTGATCTCGACTTTGGTGCGGTTGGCGCCGGCGGTGCGCAGGATGACGCCCATTCCGTCTGGAACATCCAGATCGCTGACAATCTCTTTCAGCCGTTTGCGGTCCGAGGCCGAGGTGATCTTGCGCGATATCCCACCGCCACGAGGCGTGTTGGGCATCAGAACAGCATAGCGGCCGGCCAGAGACAGGTAGGTTGTCAGCGCCGCGCCCTTGTTGCCGCGCTCTTCTTTGACGACCTGGACCAGAATGATCTGACGACGCTTGATGACCTCTTGAATCTTGTAGTGGCGGCGGTTGGCGCGGCGGCGCGGACGCGCTTCCTCAAGCGCATCGTCAGACCCGCTCTCGTCAACATCCTCGCTCTCTTCGCTTTCAGAATCAGCATCATCGCTGACAAAAAGCCCGGCTGTCACAGCGGCCTTCTGGCTCAAGCCTTCAGCATCATCCTCAGAAACGTCGTCAACGGTCGCGTCGTTTTCTTCGCTTTGCGTTTCAGCTTCCTGTTCAGATGCCTGTGGAGCCTCGTCGTCACTGGCCTCTTTTTCTTCGGCCAGCAGCGCATCGCGATCGGCCTGTGGGATCTGATAATAGTCTGGGTGAATTTCCGAGAAGGCCAAAAAGCCGTGGCGGTTGCCACCATAGTCGACAAACGCCGCCTGAAGCGACGGTTCGACCCGCGTTACCTTGGCCAGATAGATGTTGCCGCGAAGTTGTTTCTTGGCTGCGGTTTCGTAGTCAAATTCCTCGACACGATTGCCGCGTTTGACCACCACTCGGGTCTCTTCCCGATGGGTGGCATCGATAAGCATTTTCGATGACATTAAAACGGTCCTTAGGCCTCAAAGCCCGGCGCAGCGAAGCGCGGCTATGGGAGGAGGCCAATTGTGAGATACGACCGGAAGGGCTGGCGCTGTGCCTCGGCTCTTTTCGAGCAGCGTGCACCGCACGGTCTTGCGCGGGCGACAGTCTTCCAATCGAAAGGAAAGGGAGGACATTGGTCTGGGACGCTGAAGAAATGGCCGCGTGTTGGAGCAAAAGCTGCCCTTCGTTCGAAGGACGGCGCAGAGCGGAATGCACGAGGCGCGTCACCATGGACCAAATCCGGTTTGTCAAAGCCGGCAACACGCAACCTGTGCCGAGCTTCAAAAGTCTTTGACTTGCCAAAGGCGTGCAGCGTGCGCTGTCACGAGGGGCTCCCTGGCTGCGACCATGGGTCGATCATCATTGTGATGGACATGCCGCACCGAGGGTCGGGGCTTCCCGATTGCCCAACAAAGCCGATGGAACCCGATCATGGGAGCACACGAAACCTTGCAAGCTCTTTCGCATGTACGCGTCAAATCATGGATTTGCAAGGAGCGAACAGAAAGCCGGCGGTCTTTGGCGTTATGTGCGCTAAAGAGCACAGGGACCGCAAAACCGCCTGTAAGGCGGCTTTGTCGAACCTGTTTGACATTGGTTTACCATCAATCGATAGGCTAGGTTTTTGAAGGTATGGCAGGTCCGACGCGTCGGCCGCTGCCAAGAAAGCAATCGGGCCGGATCGTTGGGCATCTCCATCACCAGAGACCAGCACAAAATGGGCAGCGTGATCGCCCTCGCGCGCCTTTTGGGCGCAATGGTCTGCGCGGTGATGGCTATTGTTGGGTTCGCGCCCTCTGCCAACGCCGATGACGGCGCGTCGTTCGACCAGCTGCCTTTGGCAAATGCCCTGGCTGCACGCGTTGCCGGCGATTTGGAGCGCACCCGAATCGTGGTGGATGTCGAAGGCGAGGTCACGCCGGCGGTTTATGTGCTGCCACAACCCAACCGGCTTGTTCTTGATCTTCCTGGCCTTTCTTTTACTCCAATGAACCAGTCCGAAGTGGAAGCGCGCGGCTTGGTTAGTGCCTTTCGTTATGGGCCGTTCGCGCCCGAACGCGGGCGTGTTGTTGTTGATCTTGCGGACCATGCCGTCATTGATGACGTCTTAATGCTGGCCGCCATTGATGGGCAGCCGGCGCGGTTGGTTCTTGATCTGGTGCGGTCAGATGAAGCTGGCTTTGAGGCTGAAGTTGAGCGCACCCGCGATGCATTCCTGGCAAGCGTTGAAGCACCCAAGGAAAACCGACTGGACATGGTGTCGGGCACCGGTCGGCCAATTGTGGTCATAGATCCTGGCCATGGCGGCATTGATTCGGGCGCTGTCAGCCGCTCCGGCGTGTTGGAGAAATCAGTTGTTCTGAACTTTGCTCAGGCCTTTGCGGATCGTTTGCGCGCTTCTGGGCGTTTTGACGTGCATATGACCCGAGATGACGATGTGTTCATCCCGCTGGCTGGTCGCGTCCGCTTCGCTCAAAGCCTGAACGCCGATTTGTTCATTTCAGTCCACGCCGATTCGCTGGTGCGCCATCGTGATCTTCGCGGCGCAACCGTCTACACGCTGTCAGATCGTGCGTCTGATGCGATTGCCCAGCAATTGGTCGATAATGAAGCCCGCTCGGAAATGTTGGCCGGCATGGATGTGCGCGAGACGGCGACAACCGAAGTGGCCGACATTCTAATTGATCTGACCAGACGGGAAACCACACGCTTCTCCCTTGCTTTCGCCGAGAATGTGGTGAGCGAAATCTCGACCGCCACCCGTATGGTCAACAATCCGCACCGCTCAGCGGGCTTCCGCGTCTTGAAAGCGCCGGAAATTCCCTCGATTTTGCTTGAGTTGGGCTTCCTGTCGAACGAAGACGATGTGCGCCTTCTGATCGACGAGGATTGGCAGGCGCGAACTGTTCAGGCGCTGAGCACCGCTGTTGATCGTTTTTTTGAGCAGCGTGTGGCGAGCGCGCCATGATCGCCTTGTTGCGATCAAAGGTTGATGCAAACAGGCGACAGTGCCGTATTGGCGGCTGATCCGTCGCCAACACATTGGAAACCCGCCCTATTTCTGCCGCATGCGGGGCTCTAGGGCTAAGGTCATAGAAGGCGGGCCAAGTGCCTGCGGTCACCATCTCACGGCTTCAAGCCAAGCGGTGGCAGAGAATTCGCACAGATCCCACCCAACCGGTTCGAACGGTAGGGGGACGGAAGGACACAATGTTCACACGGCTTTTAGGCTACCTGTTTGGTATTGGCGTTGTTGGCGCGGTTTTGGCTGCCGCCGGCGTAGCCTATGGCATCCATTACTATTCGCAGGACCTGCCAGCCTACACGGTTCTGAGCGACTACGAGCCGCCCGTGATGACACGCGTCCATGCCTCTGATGGGGCGCTGATCGCCGAATATGCCTCCGAGCGGCGCTTGTTCCTGCCGATTCAGTCCATGCCCGATGTTGTGCGTGCCGCCTTCCTGTCTGCCGAGGACAAGAATTTCTATGATCATGGCGGTCTCGATTTCACCGGCATTGCGCGGGCGGTGGTCGTTAATCTTGAAAATCTGGGTACCAACCGCCGTCCGGTTGGAGCCTCGACCATTACACAGCAGGTCGCAAAGAACTTCCTGCAGACCAGCGACGTTGCTAATGAGCGCAAAATTCGTGAGGCCATCCTCGCACAGCGGATCGAGCGCACCTTCTCCAAGGACGAAATCCTGGAGCTTTATCTCAACGACATCTATCTGGGCCTTGGCGCATATGGCATCGCCGCCGCGTCGCTCGTGTACTTCGACAAGTCAGTCCACGAGCTGACCTTGGCAGAGGCAGCCTACTTGGCCGCGCTTCCCAAAGGTCCCAACAATTACCATCCCTTCCGCCAGACAGAGCGGGCGATTGAGCGCCGTGACTGGGTGCTCGAGCGCATGTTCGACAATGGCTACATCACGCTGGACCAGATGGAATCCGCGCAGGCTGAAGGGCTTAATGTGCTGCCCCGCTCGACCGGGACTTTCCTTCAGGCATCGGACTACTTCGCTGAAGAGGTACGCCGTCAGATCGCCCAGCGCTACGGCGACAACGGTCTTTACGAAGGCGGCTTGTCTGTCCGCACAACGCTTGATCCCATTCTACAGGGCCACGCACGGCATGCCTTACGCGGCGGCTTGGAAGAGTATGACCGCAACAGCGGGTGGCGTGGCCCGGTGACAACGGTGGATGTGAGCACCGATTGGGGCACCACTCTCGCCGAGGTCGATGGCCTGTCTGACATTCAAGAATGGCAACTGGCCGTTGTGCTTTCGACCTCCGAGGAAGGCGCAGAGATCGGTCTTGACCCGGCACGGCTGGCCTCCGGCGAGTTGGCGCCTGAGCGGCAAATTGGTTTCATCCCACTCGCTGAAATGAGCTGGGCTGAGTGGGCAACTGGCGACCGGGCAGGGCAGTCGGTCTCCTCGGCAAGCGATGTCCTCAACATCGGCGATGTCGTCTATGTGCGCCAGCATCTTAATGAGGCAGGCGCCGCCTATTTCAGCCTAAGGCAGGTGCCGGAAGTCTCCGGCGGCATGGTGGCGATGGATCCCTATACTGGCCGTGTGCTGGCAATGGTCGGCGGGTTCTCGTTCGCTGACAGCCAGTTCAACCGGGCCACACAGGCACAGCGCCAGCCAGGTTCTTCCTTCAAACCGTTCGTCTATGCTGCTGCGCTGGATAATGGATACACGCCCTCCAGCGTGGTGATGGATGCGCCGATCGAGATTGATCAGGGCGCTGGTCTGGGCATCTGGCGACCGCAAAATTACTCCGGCGATTATTACGGCCCGCAAACGCTGCGCGTTGGCATTGAACGCTCGCGCAACGTGATGACCGTGCGCTTAGCACGCGATATGGGCATGCCGCTGGTCTCAGAGTACGCCCGCCGCTTCGGCGTTTATGATGATCTTGATCCGGTGCTGGCCATGTCGCTGGGCTCCGGCGAGACGACCGTTATGCGCATGACGGCCGCCTATGCGGTGCTCGCCAATGGTGGTCGATCTATTCAACCGACGCTCATTGACCGCGTGCAGGACCGCTATGGCAGCACCATTTTCCGTCATGACGCACGCCTGTGCGAAGGCTGCCGTGTCGATAGCTGGCAGGGCCAGGACGAGCCGCTTCTCATCGATGAGCGCGAGCAGGTTCTCGATCCAATGACGGCCTATCAGGTCACCTCCATGATGGAGGGTGTGGTGCGCCGGGGTACAGCAGCTGGTATTTCCAGCGATCTGTCGAACTGGGCTGTTGCCGGCAAGACCGGGACCACCAATGATTACCGAGATGCCTGGTTCGTCGGCTACTCCCACGACATTGTCGTCGGCGTTTATGTCGGCTTCGATACACCGCGTCGTATGGGCCGTTCAGCGACCGGTGGCGGTCTGGCAGCGCCAATCTTTTCAGAGTTCATGCAAGCCGCTCTGGAAGGCCAGCCACGCACCGAGTTCCAGGTGCCGCGCGGTATTTCGCTGATTCCGATTGACCGGCGCACCGGATTGCAGGTCGCAGCCGGTACGGACGGCTCCATCCTGGAAGCCTTCCGTCCGGGAACCTCGCCGCCATCCTCCTACTCCATCATCGGCTTTACCGATGATATGGGACGCCAGTTGACGGTCGATCCACAGGCGGACCGGGCAGTTGTCTCCGGTACGGGCGGCCTGTACTAGTCTCACCAATATGCTATTTCGAAGACGCGCCCGTTTCGGGCGCGTCTTTCGTTGAACCAAGGACATTTCTTCATGCGCGCGGAAGCTCAGCGCCTCGTAGATGACATTGAGCAGGCGCTCAGCCTGCTAAGGAGGCATCTTTGACTGGGATGCTGCCAACAAACGCTTAGACGAGTTGAACGCGCTCGCCGAAGACCCGCGCCTTTGGGATGACCCTCAGGAAGCCCAGGGGCTGATGCGCGAACGCCAGAAGCTTGATGAAGCCATCAATGGCCTCACCAGCATGGGCACCGACCTTACTGAAACCGTCGAACTGATCGAACTTGGCGAAGCCGAGGGCGAGGAAGATATGGCTGACGAGGGCGTTGAAGTCCTCAAAGAGCTTTCTAGCAAAGCCAGGCGTTTGCAGATCGAAGCCCTTCTGTCCGGTGAGGCCGACGGCAACGACACCTATGTGGAGATTCACTCGGGGGCAGGCGGCACGGAAAGCCAGGACTGGGCCTCTATGCTGGCACGCATGTATACGCGTTGGGCCGAAGGATCTGGCCGCAAAGTTGAGCTTCTGGAAGAGCAGGCCGGAGAAGAGGCGGGCATCAAGTCAGCCACACTCTTGGTCAAAGGCGATGATGCTTATGGCTGGCTGAAAACCGAAGCAGGCGTCCACCGGTTGGTTCGCATCTCACCTTATGATTCCAATGCGCGGCGGCACACCAGCTTTGCCAGCGTGTGGATCTATCCGTTGATCGACGACACGATCAACATCGAGATCAACGAGAGCGATTGCCGCATCGACACCTACCGCGCCTCGGGCGCTGGTGGTCAGCATGTCAACACGACCGATTCAGCGGTGCGCATCACCCATAACCCGACCGGGATTGTGGTGCAGTGTCAGAACGAACGTTCCCAGCATAAAAACCGCGCCACCGCATGGAACATGCTGCGCGCCCGCCTTTATGAGCTGGAGCTGCAAAAGCGCGAGGAAAAGGCAAACGCGGAGGCCTCCGCAAAGACCGATATCGGCTGGGGCCACCAAATCCGCTCCTACGTGCTGCAACCTTATCAGTTGGTCAAAGACTTGCGCACCGGCCATGAAAGCACCGCGCCCTCAGATGTGCTCGACGGCAAGCTTGATAGCTTTATGGAAGCCACCCTTGCTCAGCGGGCCTATGGCGGGACTGCCGAGGTTGAGGATTTGGACTAGACCTAGCCGGTCGATGCAGCTGCTTGGCGACGCAGGGTGAGGAACATCATGGTGTGATACGCCATGGCGAACGGTACCAAGAAGTACGGCAAAAGTGCGAGTGGTAGCAGCGACATAAGGTGCGTTTCGTCGCGCGCCAACAGGTTCAGTACAGTGCCTTCGGTGCTCATGAAGCTGAGCGTATAGGCGACCAAAAAGTCAGCCGTTCCGAAAATGACAAGTGCGTAGAAAGCAAACTTGCCTGGCCTCTCGCCGGCCCACATTTGCAGCAGGATCAATGTTGCGATGATGGCTGCGGCGAAGTCGCCGAATCCTGCGGTGTAGGCGAACACTGTTCCGGTGTGGCCTAGGACATTCTCCAGAATGAAAAGCACGCCCATATAGCGAAAAGCCTGCGGTAAGGTGAGCCAGGCCAAAGACAATCCGTTCCCAACGAAATAGTCGCGAAAGATAAGGACGATGATTGAGGGCGCTGCAAAGTTTGCCAGAACAAGCACCCACACCACCGTCGGACTGGAACCCTCATACTGACCAAAGCGTGCGAACAGCAGAACAGCGACGCCCCAAACCGCCACGCCAAGCGCAATCTGCAAGGCTTTACGCAGCGGCGCGCCAGACCCCCAATAGGTGCCAAAAGCCAACAGCGGAACGACCAGAGACCCTCCGATTAGGATAAACGAGCTAAGAGGGTGCGCAGGCACAATGTCCATGGACCTTACCTTCTTATCGAGTTGGTCGAGACCGCCTGACAGATCGACGCGTCACAAGCTTGCAAAATACAAGTATGATAGCCGTCTAGATCGGTGACTTGCAAATTGCAAGTCCAATTGGTTGCATTCTAGGAGGCGTCGTTGTCGCTCGACTGGAGCCGGAGAGCCGCAGCAGCAGCAAATCCAGCCTTGTCCGCTTTCACCTTTGTAAGAATGGTTTGGACATGCTCCGGGATTGGGTAGTGCTTCTCGGTCCAAAGATAGACCTCAAGCATCATCGGCAGCATGTCGATGCCCTTTTGCGTGAGGTGATAGCCCTTTGTGCCTCGATCTGGCGAACCCGACGCTACGATGATGCCGACCTCCTGAAGGGACTTTAGACGCGCCGCCAAAATGTTGGTTGAGATCTTTTCCGGTGACTTCAGAAAGTCTCCATAGGTCCGTTTGCCTTCGAACATCAGGTCGCGAATGATCAGAAGGCTCCATTTGTCCCCCCAAGCTTCGAGGGACAGATTGATCGGACAGTCTGATCGGTTGGTCTGTTTGGTCATGATGCGGCGCTGAGATCGGTACTTGCAACGCGCAAGTATGCTCTTGCTTAAACCTGCAACAGATTGACCTCAAGCAGATGCGGGGATGTCGTTTTTGGTCGCTGTTAGTGGCAAATGCCTTGGGGACTATGTCAATCGGTTCAAAGGATATCCGCCAAGGCACTTCCCGCACGCACATAGGGCATCGGATCAACGGCACGCGTGCCGCGACGCACCTCGCCGCGCAGACGCGCCCCGGGGCTGCGTCCCGCTGCGCCGATCCGCCCACTCACCTCGCCAGCACGCACCTGCGCACCCACGCTGACATGCATGCGGCTGAGATGCGCGAACCGCGTCGAAAGACCGTGTTCGTGGTCAAGCTCAATCATCAGCCCATATCCTCCACGGCGTGCTGCGCGCGTCACCACGCCGTCGGCGGGTGCATAGACCGGCGTTCCACGGGGCGCAGCGTAATCGATGCCGGCATGAAAAGCCGTGCGGCGCGTGAAGGGATCGCGGCGATTTCCAAAGCGCGAGGATAGCCGAGCGCCGCGCGCCGGTGCCAAAACAGGGACCGCATCGACCGCGTTGCGCACCTGCTCAAGGTCCTGCAGCGCCCGCAATGCATCCTCAGCATAGGTGTCAAAAGGATCGGTTGCGCCTCGCGCGGGCAACAAGGGGCCGCCAACAGCTTCACCGCCGGACAGTGCCTCGGCGGAAACAGGCGCGTCCGGCGCGACCCGCGGCAGACGAATGCCAAGCGCAGATACCTGGTCGGCAATCACATCTGCCTCGCCACGCGCCTCCAAAGCCAGACCGGCCAGGGCGACAAGTTGATTGTGCGCGCGGGCCTGCACAGAGCCATCGAGATTGGTCAAGATGCCAGCCGGATCGGCCACCGCTCGTTCCATAGCGCTGAGACCGCGATGCAGCGGGAGTTCCGGCACACTGCCTGTGATCAATTCGCCATCCGGTATGGCCGGCAGGACCATTGAACCAAGGCTTGCCTGCTGGTTGGGCGGAATGACGGGAGACGGTGGTGCCGGACGTGGCACCAGTCCCAGCGAGCCTGCCCGGTCCAGCAGAACGTTGAGACGCGCACCTTGCTCATAGAGTTGGACATGCTCGGTGAGGAGCCGCTCAACGCGAGCCTCGTAGCTCTGCTGATTGAGGAGCTGACGGCTGGTTATTCGGTCGATCTCTCGACGCAGATCGGAAATGCGATCCTCATAGGCAACCTGAATTTGGTACTGGCGCTTGATGCTGGCGGTGAACAACTCATCGCGGAAAAACAAATAGCTGGCCGATCCAATGACAGCGACTGCGCTCGCTGCAACCATCAAAAGCAGAAAAAAGCCCATCCACGGTGCAATGCGGACGACCTGAACACTGTTACCATGCGCGAAGATGATGCGCCGGTCTTTGGCCTTGCGACGGTCCGCACTTGCCTGCGCGGACGACCTAAAGTCGTCACCCGAGCCCGATTGCCCCATTGCAGAACCCATATCCACTCACCGCAAAAGCTTGCTACCTAAGCGTTTTTGCCGGACGCATGGTTAATGCTTGGTTGAATTGTGAAAAACAAATGCGTTTTCAGGGCTTTATAGCTTACGGGAGAGCAGCGGGGCTGTCAGTGTCCGGAAAGTGGCATCAGCGGTTTATAAAATCCCGGGGTTAGGCCAGCTTCAGCCCGCGCCCGATCATTGGTTGGCGGCTTGATCGCGCCCTTGAAATGCTTGCGCACCAGTTCCTGGAAGGTTGGCTCAGGCCGAACTTGATCGCGATCGCATAGATAGCGGAACCATTTGGCACCAAACGCCACATGCTTTTTTTCATCGTGATAGATGGTGCGCAAAATGTCCGCGCTCTCCTCGTCGCCCGACTGCGAGAGCGATGCGACCGTGGACGGTGTAACGTCCAACCCCCGCGCTTCGAGCACCAATGGGATGATGGCCAGACGCGCCTTGAGATCTTGACCAGTGGATTGGGCGGCTTCCCACAGACCGGCATGGGCGGGCAGGGCGCCATAAAAAGAGTCCATACTTCTCAAGCGGTTGGCGAGGAGTTTGAAATGTTTGGCCTCCTCCAAACCAACCTGCACCCAGTTGTCGAAGTAGGAGCTTGGCAGGCGCGTTCCGGCTGAGCGTGCAATCATATCCCAGGTGAGATCGACCGCATTGAGTTCTATATGGGCAAGGGCGTGGAGAAGAGCCGCGCGACCTTTCGCACCGCCCTTGGAGCGCCGCGGCATTCGGCTTGCGGGCATCAGAACTGGTTGAGCCGGTCTGCCTGGGTTCTCCGGGTAGGTTAGCCGGGTGCCAGAACCCAATCCAATCCGGCGTCCAAACCAAGCCTTGGCAACGCCATAGGCAAGGTCGGCCTTGGCATCCAGATCAGCGGTGGCAACAATTGCCACCGCTTCTTCTGCGAGCGAGCGCACTGGTCAGAGTGCTTTGGCGGCATCCAACACAGCGTCGACATGGCCGGGTACTTTGACCTTGCGCCATGCCTTGGCGATCACACCGTTCTTATCGACAAGGAAGGTCGAACGCTCAACGCCCATGTACTTCTTGCCATACATGCTCTTTTCCACCCAAACACCATAGGCTTCAGCCGTTGTTTTATCTTCGTCCGCAGCCAGTTGGATGGCCAGATCATGCTTGGCGATGAACTTGTCGTGCTTGGAAACCGAATCGGGCGAGATGCCGATAATCGTCACCCCAAGCGCGTCAAAGTCTCCCTTGGCTTCCGTGAAACCAATGGCCTGCTTGGTGCAGCCAGACGTGTCATCCTTTGGGTAGAAATAGACCACGACCGGATGCCCCTTTAGGCCTGAGAGGGTCACAGATCCATCGCCGTCCGTTGGGAGCGAAAAGTCCGGTGCGGACGCGCCTTCTGTGACGGTGGCTTGAACGGTGCTGACGTCGGTCATGAAATCGCCTTTGGTTGGGGGTTGTGTGGAGTGTCTGCCAAAGCCTACGGCTTAACGCAACGGACGGATTGCCGCTAAGCCAGCTTTGGCATGCTTGCCTGGAATCAATGCCTCGTGCACAAGCTTGGGCAACGAACAAAACGGGTTGTCGGCCAGGTCGAGTTGTCGTCCTAACGGCGATGCTTGCATCGCGAGGATCTATGACTGGCGGGCCGTCGCCAGAGTAAAACTGCACCATCGGTTTGCCGATCGGGTGACCCACCAACCGGGAGCGTCGAAACGCTGTGACGTCCAAGTTGCCAGCGCGTGGCCAAGGGGTCGATACCATTCTTCAGGAGCGTGCGGTTAGCCAAACGGATAGCGACCGCGACGCGCCCGATGAGGCAATGGCTGAAGCCCCGGAGACAGCTGCCCCGCAAAGACGGTGGGTGAAACGCAGCCTTGCAGGTCTCTTAATCGTTGTCGGATTGGTTATCATCCTGCCGGTAGCCGCCATCCTGACCCCGTTAGGGCAGCGATACGTGGAACGCGCCATCGAGGCACCGCTGCTGGCCGCACTTCAAGGAGCGCAACCTGGCAATCTGGCGCTTGATGCTGATGCGCTCGAAACACGTGTGCGTCCAAGTTCCATTGGCGTGTCTCTAGTTGGCGCTCGGCTTACTGGCCTTGGTCTGACAGTCGAACTGGACGAGGTGGATATCCGAGTCCGTTACATAGATGTTCTGCGTCGCAATTTGGCACCGCGCAGCATTGTTGTCGGAGAGGCGCGCGTGACGCCCTTGGAACCAGCCGCAGATTTGGATCGCGCGTCGGCAGTTGGCGCTGCAACCATCGACGGCGTGGAGGTATCTGCAACACAGGGAGCCGCAACGACAGGGCAAGCGCCATCAAGCCGGCGCATGAATGCTTTTCTGGAATCGGTGACCATCGTCGATCAGTTTCTGACTGACATCACATTGGAGCCGGTTTGGCAGAGCCTTCGCACCATAAACGTTGCCAACATCATCGTTGAGCCCAATATCGACGCGTCTATGCCGTTGCTCCGCGACCCGGATCCCCTAACCCTAGCAATAAACAGGGAAAGCCAGACAGAAGTTGTGGCGCGGCTGACCACACAAGGTCGGCCCGATCCCATCCGTATCGTGGTTCGCCATGCCGAGGAGGGGGTTCCCGAAGGACCGGCGGCTCTAGCCGAGCGCGTGGGCCTTACGCTGCGCGACAAGGCGTTCTCTCATTTCCTGCTCTTCGGTCTTCGCGTCAGTGACCTGACTGACGCTTTTACTGGCAATGGCCCAGTGGTTTTCGATTCAACGCTGGCCGCCGAGGCGGTCGTAACGCGTGAACCCCAAGAGACGCGAATTGATGAGATCGCCGCTCTCTTCGAGGTAGATGCAGGCTATCTGGTCGCCAGCCAGAAAGATGCGACGATCTTGGAGTTTGTATCCGTCCCAATGATCTACTCTCGAGAGTCCGGTCGCTTTGACATCATATCGGCTCGCGCCCAGTTTCAGGAGACGGGCGGTGTTTTCGACGGCACGTTGGGACCGGAAGTACGCAATGGCCAGGCTGGATTGGCATTCCGATTGGAGGCGCCACGTTACCGATTGGCCATTCCTCCCGAGCCTAGGGTCGGGCGAACCTTGCAACGGACCACCGCCAACATCGCGCTTGATGCCTTTGCGCCCGATGATCTGCCCCAGATCGACTTATCAAGTCTCGAACTCGCGATGGGCGATGTGCGTGTTTCTTACTCCGGGCTCCTGGAGATGACCGAGCGCGGTCCACGCGTTTCAGCCATAGCCCAGTCGACGCCCATGCGTGCCGTTCATCTTGCTGCGATCTGGCCGCTGCCAATGGCGCCAAACGCCCGTATTTGGTTCCTAGAGAACGTCGCCGAGGGGCAGATTGGCGAGGGAAGTTTTTGGTTTTCCGCCTATCTCAATGACATTGAGGTGCGCGATGGCAGAAGCTTCCTCGATGATGAGATGATGATGGTGTCCATTCCGTTCGAGAATGCGGTCATGCGCACCGTCGGGGATTTACCGCCGATCTTTGGCGTCGATGGCACGGCCACGGTCACCGGTCGGACCGTCAGAACGGTCGGTGCAGGCGGCGTCGGGCGTCTGCCCAATGGGGACGCCGTCACGGTGCGGCAGGCCGAGTTTTACATTGGCGATCATGCCCAACCGAATCCGATGGCCTCTTTGAATCTCACGCTGGAAGGACCAGTGTCAGCCTTCACCTATATGACAGCGCTGGACCCGATCAATCTAGAAGATGTGCCGTTTACGGCTGATGCCGTCTCCGGGCGGGCAGTGATGACGACACGCCTTGAGACGCCTCTGACCGACACAATCCAGCGCGATGCCGTCACCACAACGGTGGAGGCGCAGATTACCGATTTTGCAAGTGAAACGCCGATTGAAGGGGTGAGGGTGACCGATGGTCAGCTCTCGCTGACCTCCGACAACGCGGGCATGCGTGTTTCTGGTCGCGCCCGACTTGATGGTGTCGCCACTGATATTGACTTTCAGACAGGTGATGGTGCGTCGGCCAATTTCGCAATGCGCCTGAACGCCGAAGACCGTAGTCAAATGGGGCTCGATCTTGAGCCTTATCTAACCGGTACTGTTGGCGTGAACATTGGCGGCCAGGACTCCGAAGGGCGTCGCCTTTTCACCATCGATCTGGCCGATGCCCAAATCAACATACCGGAGCTGGGTTGGACCAAACCCCCGGGCCAGCCAGGGCAAGCAAGTTTCCAGATGTTGGAGGACGGCGAACGGATCCAAATTCGCGACCTTACGCTGGCGACAAACGGGCTGGCTGTTCGTGGCAACTTGGACCTTGATGGCGGTGACCTGCGTAATGCCGATCTGGAAAGCGTGGCGATTGAGGGTATCGGGCGTTTCGCACTCGCCCTGACGCGCAATGCGAGCGGCAGCGCAGCCAGGATTACCGGCGAGCGGTTTGTATTGCGCCCGGAACTCCTGCGTGGTGATCGGGAGGATGCTGGCAATCTGACCTTGGACATTCGCCTTGAAGAGTTGGCAACTGCAAGCGGAGCCGCTCTTCGAGATGTCAGCCTAACCTATGCTCAGTCCTCAGACCGAATAACAGCCTTCGATATGCGAGCCCGTCATACTGATGGAACGGAACTGGTCGGCACGCTTAGCGACCAAAACGGCGCGCAGAACCTTGTAGTGTCCTCTGGCAATGCGGGCACATTTTTGCGCTTTTTGGGACTCTATCAAAGAGCAGAGGGAGGCCGTGCGACACTGGTGCTTGATCCGGCTTCCGTTGGTGGGCGTTTGGCGGGCCAACTGCTGCTCAGCGACTTCGTCATTGTCGATGAGCCAGCTATGGAATCACTTTTCTCCAGTGGTCGAGCTGACGCCAATGCGGGCGACATTGTCCTGCCAGGGGAATTTGAAACCGCCGAACGCGTTGAGATTCAGGCAACACGCATTGCATTCGATCGGACACCGGAGCGACTGGAACTGACACAGGTCGAAGGCTGGGGGCCGTCGCTTGGCGCTAATGTTCGTGGAACGATCGATTACGAACAGAACCGTGTCAATCTGCGCGGGACATTCGTGCCATTCTTCACGATCAACAATGTGTTTAGCCGCATCCCAATCCTCGGCGCGGCGCTAGGCAATCGCCAGACCGAAGGGCTTCTTGGGATTACCTTTGAAGTTGTTGGCCGACCTGATGCACCGCAGCTTCGCATCAACCCGATGTCGATCCTGGCGCCGGGCGTAATGCGCAACATCTTTGAATTCCGCGATCAGGGCGGCTGAGCCTTTACCAGTCGCGGCGCTTTAAACCGGCTTGATCAGCACGTGCTTTTTCTTGCCGAGCGACAGCTTGATCACGCCTTCGACCAGATCACGCTCCGTCAGTACCCGACGCTCATCGGCGTTCGGCGCGTCGTTGATGCGCACCGATCCACCTTTGATGTGCCTTCGAACCTCGCCGTTGGAGGAGGCCAGGCCCACAAGCACATAGGCATTCAATACACCTAAGCCGTCGGCAAGATCGCTGGCAGCTACTTCAACAGTCGGTAAATCGGCCGAAAGACCACCTTGTTCAAAGGTCGTTTCAGCTGTCGCAGCGGCTTTATCTGCTTCCTCGCGACCGTGCAGGAGCGCTGTGGCCTCGTTGGCAAGCGTCTTTTTGGCCTCGTTGATCTCGGACCCTTCAAGTGCCTCCAGACGCGCGATTTCGTCGATCGGGAGTGTTGTGAAGAGCTTCAGGAAACGACCAACATCCGCATCTTCGGCATTGCGCCAAAACTGCCAGTAATCGTAGGGGCTGCGCATCTCGGCATTGAGCCAAACGGCACCTGCCTCTGTCTTGCCCATCTTTGCACCGGACGCCGTCGCCAACAGAGGCGTAGTCAATGCAAAGAGCGATGCATTTTCCATGCGCCGGCCTAGGTCTACGCCTCTGTTGG
>ERZ1740060.628-NODE-628-length-16685-cov-3.600361_pt1 | contig 16685 bp, 11 predicted proteins | sample MGYA00581743_ERZ1740060 | MGnify/ENA primary metagenome ERZ1740060 (study PRJEB43018, sample SAMN04849235) | marine metagenome | isolation source: floating plastic debris | place: Pacific Ocean | collected 2008-08-27 | study: EMG produced TPA metagenomics assembly...
GGCACCGCTGCGGAAGGCTGCCAATTTGCTCGCCCGAGCGGTGTCGACACCCCCGAGTGCTTCGATGACGATGTCTGCCCCACAGCCGGCAACCTGAACAGCATCAGGAGTCGGCGACGGAATCCCAAGACTGTCGCACCACGAGAAGTGGACCTCAGGCTGTCGTGCGGACGTCGCCACGATTTCGAATCGATCGGGCATCTGTTGAAGAAGCTCCGCCACACCACGGCCGACAACACCTAGTCCTAGTAACGCAACGCGAATTGGCGGCAGAGCTGGAACGGGTGGCTCAACGCGGCTCGACTCGTGCCCAACCTCGGTCGCATGCAAGCCCACCAACCCGCCCACTTCGAAGGCAAGGTCATTGGCTTGGGCAAAGCGAACGGCCTTGTGCTGGACGATCGAACCATCGAGCCGGAGCGCATCCGCGTACGTGATACGCTCGTACCGGCCAGGGGGCGGGCCCTCGCTCGCAGGATCACGATCGTACAGCCCGTCGACGTCTTTCACGAGCCGACATCGATCAGCATCGAGACCATCGGCGAGGACCAGCGCGGTGAGATCCGAGCCACCAGGCCCCAGGGTGACCACCCGACCCTGCGAATCGCTCGCGATGAATCCCGGCACGATGACCACGCCCGCGCGCTGGAGTGCTTCCGAGACGAACGAAGCATCGAACCTCGAGGGATTTGCATCGAGCGGCGGGCCGTTCGCTTGCAACCCGATCGCAACCGGATCAAGGAGCGTTGCCGTGACCCCGACACGATCGAGGCAGGCCACGAATTGAGCCGCGCTCTCTCGCTCGCCGCAAGAGAGCAGCGACGCCACCGAGTATGGATCAGCCTAGACCCGGTCGCGGGATGCCTGCTCGTACAGATCGTCGGTGCGCCCAGCAAACGCCGACACGACAGCCACCACATGCCATCCATCTCGCCGCCATCGATACACCTCGTGGACGGCCAGACGGAGGCTCTTGGCGTCGGCGAGAATCGAGCCACCGAACTTCAGCACAATCACGCGGGCGCGCATGTCGCCACCTCCCGCGAGATCACCGATGCTTCCGCGTAGGCGATGGCTTGCTCAAGGTCGGCGATGATCGCCTCAACAGGCTCAAGCCCCACACTGAGGCGCAGGAGCCCATCGGCGATGCCGCACGCGAGCCGATGCTCACGCGGAACGTCGGCGTGCGTCATCGTGGCGGGATGGGTCACCAGCGTTTCGACCGAGCCGACATGTTCTACCAGCGTGCACAGATCGAGTCGCTCGGCAACCCGGCGTGCGGCTTCGAGCCCACCGCGCAACTCGAAGCTTACCACCGCTCCTTGGCACGGCTGCTTCGATCCCAAGATTCCTGAGTGCTGCCGCTCCACTAGTGTTCGGCTTGCATGACGTAGGCCCGGATAGTTCACGGTCTCGACAGATCCATGCTCGCTGAGCCACTCGGCGATGACGCTGGCCGATTCGCTCTGGCGGGCGAGCCGGAGAGGCAAGGTCTTCAGGCCATTGATCGTCGCCCAGGCATTGAACGGCGTCTGGATCGCACCGGTGCACTTGCGCACGAAGCGGATACGCTCGAGTAACGCACTATCCCGCGACACGATTGCACCGCCCAGTGCGATCGAATGCCCGTCGATGAACTTGGTGGTCGAATACACAGACACGTCCGCGCCAAGATCCAAAGGCTGCTGCAGTACGGCGGTCTGGAACGTGTTGTCCACCGCGACCAAGGCGCCGCACGCTCGGGCTTCGGCGGCAATGGCTGGGATGTCGCTCAACTCGAGCACCGGATTGCTCGGCGTTTCCACAAAGATCAGCCGAGTGTCGGACGTAATCGCCGCCCGGACATCCTCGATGTCGGTCGTATCGACAAATGTTGAACGGACGCCGAGCCCCGGCAGGATCTCCCGCAGGAGCCGCACCGTGCCTCCGTACACCGACCTTCCGCAGACGACATGATCGCCGGCTCGAAGCACCGACAGGAACAGGGCCGTCTCGGCCGCCAGACCGGTGCTGAAGCACAAGGCGGGCGGCGCGTGTTCGAGTTGGCCGAGCGCGTCTTCGAGCGCGGCGACCGTCGGATTGCTCACGCGAGAGTACTGGTGGGCGGGGTTGGAACCAACGCCATCTCGGCAGAACGTCGTGCTCTGGGCGATCGACAGTGTGAGCGGGTCGCCGTCGTGCCGGCCCCGCCCAATACTCGGGCAGAGGAGCCCCGGGTCGGCATGACCGGCAAACGGTGCGGATTCTGTGACCTTGGAATCAAAGACGTGTCCCATGCTGTGAACTCCTTCACAGCATCGAGAGCTTCCAGTGCTGGCGTGGACTGCGGCGAACCTCGCCGCTCGTTTGCCGAGTACCGCCTGTCCCGTCGCCGGGTGGCAATCTCGACCGCATCGCTCCCCACGCCGGGGCTGGCCTCGGCACCGTGGCTGGGTGGATACACCCGCTCGGTTGCCGCCCGGGACCTTGTGAGGCATCCCAGGACTCTTGATGCATGTCAGACGGAGCTTAGCCAGCGATATTGGCTTGTCAAGGGCCACCGCTCGACTTCGCCCTATCCTCTTGCGTCTCGCGGAACGCGCGAGAGAACAAGGGGGCTGTTCATGAGACAAGCGACCAAGCGAGCAACGCTGGCCTTCGCATGTATCGCGACCTGGCTCGGGCCGGGCGTCGCAGCGGCTTCACACCAAGCCGGCGACGTCGAGCAGGACGAAGAGCTGGTCCAGACCGGCCTCGAGCTCCTTCGCGCCGCCGATTCAGCCTTGCGCAACGTTGACGCCATGTCGTTCACAATCCACCGTGAGGGCTCTGGGGCGCAAGCCTCGCGAGAGCCCACGACTGAGGCTCGCGTAGTCATGGTGCGTCGCGAGGATGCGACGAGGGCGGGCCTCCAAGACGACGCCGCGACCCCGCAATGGAACATCGCCGCATTCGGACGCATCTCCGAACCAAGCGGTGAGGGCGAGTATTGGCCGTTCGCGTTTGCTGTCGATGGCACGCATGCTCGCTATGCCGACCAGGTGAAGGTCGCGCTTGTTGAGGCTCCACTCACGAGCGTCGCAGCGCTCGTCCAGGACAGCAGCGCCTGGGCCGCCTTGGACTGGCTCTCTGAATGGGAGACTCTCGTCGCCGAACCGATCGTTGACAACACGCCGCGTGTTGCACCCAAACGCGACGGCACCGTACTCATCGGCGATGACTCCACACACGCGGTCTATGTCGATCTCGCAGAGTTTCCGGGGACATTCGCGTTTGGTGCGTGGTGGTACTTGAGCACACGCGATGGCTTGCCGAGGCGCCTCGAACTCGTGTACTACGACGTACGCGACGATGACAACAAGAGTGTCGGCGATGGCATCTCGCGCGTCACCATTTCCGACATCGAGATGCTGAGCGGGGCAACGGATATAGCCGATGCGGTCAAGCGCGCAGCTGGGGTCTTGAACGAAACGAACTGGCTCCAACCAGGCGACCCGCCGCTCGCCGACCTCTTGGACCTGAACGAACCATTCAGGCTGCCCGCCCCCGAAGGCTTCCAGACCATCGGGTACGAGCCACCGGTGGATGAGCGGGCGTTGCAACAACAAGGCGGAGTCGCTGCCGCGCCTCAGGTAGACATCCCAGCTCCGGACTTCACGCTGCTCGATCCCCAGGGCAACGAGCACACCCTCAGCGACTATCGAGGCCAGATCGTGGTGCTCGACTTTTGGGCCACATGGTGCGGGCCGTGCCTCGCGGTGATGCCCGAACTCCAAGCCATACACGAGCAGTACAAAGACCAAGGCGTGGTCATGGTCGGCGTGAACGCCTGGGAAAACGGCGACCCCCACGCACTGATGGCAGCTCGAAACTGGGACTACCTGCTCTTGCTCGACGGAGACCGGGTTGCCTCAGACTTCCAGGTCACGGGCATCCCCACGATGGTTGTCGTGGACCAGAACGGCATGATCATCCAGCGACAGGTCGGAGCGGGCCCGAACGTCCGGGAAGAGTTGGCCTCCACGATCACCGTGCTCCTCGGCGAGAACTAGGACGGGGACTGCTCTTCGGGCAGAATCTGCTCCGCTCACCCCCCTACCCTTGCCCCTTTCCAGCATCCGCCGGCACGTAGGTGTGCCACAAGTCCGCGAAGGAGCCAGACCATGGAGACGACCCTCATCATCCTCAAGCCCGACGCCGTGCAGCGCGGCCTCATGGGCCGGATCATCGGCCGCTTCGAGGACAAGGGCCTCCAGATCGTCGGCTGCAAGCTGATGACCATCAGCCAGGACCTGGCTGCCACGCACTACAAGGACCACCACGGCAAGCCGTTCTATGACGGACTCGTGCGTTTTATGACGTCTTCGCCCGTGCTCGTCATGGCCGTTCGCGGCATCGGATCAATCTCGATCTGTCGCTCGATGATGGGTGCGACCTTCGGCTCCAAGGCCGACGCCGGCACGATCCGCGGCGACTTCGGTGTCTCCAACAGCTTCAACCTGATCCACGGCAGCGACAGCCCCGAAGCCGCCGAGCGCGAACTCGGCCTGTTCTTCGGCGACGGCGAGGTGCTCAACTACGAGCGTGCCATCGGCCAGTGGATCTACGATTACTCCGGCGGCGCGCCCGAGTAAGGAGACTCTCAACACCAGGGGAGAGCACGGGACGGTGGCCATGTGGCGACAGATCGCCCTCGCTCCATTGATTGCAGGCGCAGCGCTGTTCGTCGCGTGTGCTGCGCCTTTGGAGCGCCCGAGATTCCTGGAGTCTCCGTTGGTCCTCGTCCCAGGCCAGGCCCTGATGACGCCCGTCGATCTCCCAGGGGCACCAGAAAGGGTGGAGTCTTACGAGCCACCATCGCTCCGGTTGAGTGACGGCCGAACACTCGAGACGTTGCTCGTCACGCTCGAGCCCGATCGCTCGACAACCGTCAACAGTTGGCTCGCGAACAACAGCACCTGGCGTCGAACGAGTATCGAGCAAGCTTCAGCGAGGACACTGTTGCTCGCCGATGTCCCTTTCGATGCCCTCGGCCTTGACCTGTGGGTTAGCGGCAACCGGGTACCGAGTTCCTGGATCGTGCCGCCACTTTCCGAACAAGCCGCTTCATATCCGCTTGAGCAGGCACTCACTGCTTCCCAGCAAGCAACACTGCTCGAACTCGTGAAACCCGAAATGGAAGAGCCAAGGCTTCGATGGCGCGCGATGCTCGCGCTCCAAAGGCTTGGCATCGAATCGACGAGCGGTGCTTTCGCTGACCCGGCACTAGAAGCCTGGGCATACCGATGGCAAGCGCTCGCCGAGGCTGCAGAACGCCGGTTGCGGTCGGCCGATGCAGCGCTCGCCGATCGCTGGATTGAGGCTCTCACACGTTGCGTGCGCACGTCGGACGCCGTGCTTCCCATGTGGCCGACCAACACCGAGGACATCACTGAGACTATTCTCACGCTGCTCACACCTGAGGCTTCCGACGCCTCGGTCGTGCGCTCGGCAGAGGCGTTCTTAGACCGCCAACCGCAGTGGCTTTCGTGGGTCACCGAAGATGCCGGCGGAGAGGTCGGCGGATCGATGACCGTCGTGAACCTTTCAGGAAAGGACGCCTTGCTCTCCTCTCGGGCACCAGGCGGGCAATGGACGGCCCACGGCATGCTCGCACCCAGCGAGTTGTTCGAGATCCCGGCGACGACGAAACCTGACAGCGCTACGACGAGTGTCTGGCAGGTTCGCCTCGGAGGACGTACACGCTCGCTGCCGATTACCACTGGAGTCATTCCGCTTGAGCCTCCGGGCGCCGCCATCGGTCCCTTCTGGCACGACTGGACACTGCCAGGACTTCAACGCAGTACCGTCCAGTCGCCTGCTCCAGGCTCGGTCGGGTGGATCGGAGGGCTCGTTCATCGTGACCCGCGGCTCGAAAGACCACTGGCCGACGCCAGCGGGAGGGCGAGCTACGTTGAGGTCCATCGGCCGCCATGCGAATTGCCTGCCCCGGGGATCTCCGCGCGATCCACAGATGCGATCCGCGTGGCGTTTGGCCCGACCGAACAAGCTCGCGCCGAACTGACGATTCGCTGTACCGGCGTCACTTCGGTTGATTCGCTGGGCCCGCTCGCGATGGAAGGCGAGCCCGCCATCATCAACAAGGGAAACGATCGCTGGGCGTTCACGCTCCCAATCGACCTCAGTTGGCTGGAGCCCGATGGAACGATTCTCATCGGCATGCAGTCGGCTCCGGCGCAAGGCCTGCGAGCGACGTGGCCGCGCCCTCTCTTGCCCGGGCAAGCCGAGTTTGGACGCGTGCGTATCGATCCGTCTGCCTGGGGTCTTGCACCACAGCAGGCGTCAGCTAAGACTCGGCCACCAGTGACAACGAGACGGTAAAGCTCGCGCCCGGGCGAACATCATCGAGCGAGAGGTCGCCCCCTTCCTGCCTCGCAAGGCCGCGTGCGAGCGCAAGCCCGAGCCCCAAACCATCTGCTCGCATCTCATCCCGCTCAGCACGATGGAATGACTCGAAAATGCGTCGCCTCTCACGAGGCGGAATGCCCGGGCCCCAGTCCCTCACGGTGATTCGAGCCACCTGCCCACTCATGTCGATCCTGATCTCGACTTCATCTCGCTCTCTGGGCGTCGCATACTTGCAGGCATTCTCAATGAGATTCCCCAAGATCCGCACCACGACTTCCGAGTCTACGTCAATGGTGCGACCTGCGTCCCCGCCGCTGACTCGAACCCGAGCGTCGAGCCCAGTTCGCTTCAGCGCTGCCTGTTGATCTTGCAGCACGCGCTCGATGGTCTCTGCGACCGTAACTCTGCGGGAGGTCCCTCCCTCGTTCGATCTTCCAAGACGAGCATACACCAAGACGTTCTCGACAATGTGTGCCAAGCGCGCCGACTCATCGCGAAGCATCGACACAAACCGAGCTCGGCGATCTTCGTCGTGCGCAGAATCGCTCGCTAAGAGATCGGCATACAAACGCAAGCTCGTCATCGGCGTCCGAAGCTCGTGGGTCACCGCGGATACGAATCGCCCTCGTCGCTCGGCAAGGTTGGTTGCGATTCGCAAAACGACGCCGATGGCGATCGTCGCCAAAAGAGCGGCGAGCCAGGTCATGACGAGTACGACACCCAACGGTGAACGGAGCTCATCCCAAGTGCTCCCGGAAGCGTCTTCCTCGAGGGAGACAGGAATCGTCGTGAGTGACCGAACATCGCTGCGAGTTGGCACGAGCCGGGCGGTGGGCATCACGTCGTCAACCTGCTCGGTAAGCCAGGCGTCGAGAGAAGGCCAATCAAGCCACACGCCCTGTCGGAAACTTGTCTCGCCAACTCGGACACGCCGCACGAGGACGAGTTCTCCTACCCCAAGCCACGAGGCCACTAGCGGACCAAGGACGACCTCTTGAGGGCGAAACGCGGTCTGCGTGCTCGGGATCTGGCGCTGCTGCATGGCGGGGATGGGCTGGGACGGAAGCTGGAAGGCGCGAGCATCTCGCTCAACGATCGACTCGGACTCCAGACGTTGCGACGACATCGATAGATCAAGCCCAGCAGATGCAGACTGCCTTGTGAACGACTCTGGGACACCATCTTGCAGTCGCCCGTCCGCGATGAGTTCGGCCAGCATGAGTCGGAGGGCTTCGGCTGCGATGACATCATCCGCAGCAACGTACTCGGACTCGGCAAGATCCCGAAGATTTCCATCCGGCGCCTGGGGGCTCGTGACTATTCCCGTATCACTCACCTCGAAGTGAAGCCTCACGAATGGAGGCACCTCAGTAAGAAGGGGACTGGGAACGAGCACCTCTCCTGGTTTGATCGGACCAAGCATGGCGCTGTACGCACGTTCGGCGGGATGGAACGCGCGATAGTGAAAGTAAGGCCGAGCACTTTCGGCAGCGAGTACCGCCGAAAGCGCGGCATCCATGCGCGCAAGAGCGCGCTGCACGGCCTGGTCACCCCTCCGTTGCCTCTGAAGATCGAGGGCCTTGTACGCGGAGTACCCCAAACCTTCGAGCACCGCGAGGGCGCACACGAAGTACAGGATCCAAGGCAGGACGCGTCGTGTCCGCAGCTATGGCGCAGCCTTCCCTGGAGTCACAAGCCCTGAAAGCATGTATCCCTTGCCACGAACGGTCACGATGACACGCGGGTTTGCTGGATCGTCCCCAAGCTGTTCGCGAAGCCGAGCGACCGCCATATCAACCGTTCGAGTCCTCACCCCTCGTGGATCCAGTCCCCAGACCCTGCTAAGGAGCTCGTCTCTGGAAATCGCACGCCCAGGGCTCGCGGCAAGCTACCCCAGCAATGCAGCTTCCTTCTCGGTAATTAGATGGGATTCCTGGCCGTGGCGATGGACCTCTCGCCTTTCCAGATTCACGACCAGACCTTCAAGGCGGACTTCCTCCCCCGCTGCTGGTCGCTCCGCACTGCGGCGCAAGACTGCCTCGATGCGCGCCATCAGTTCCTCGGCGCCGAACGGCTTCACGACATAATCGTCGGCACCGCCCCGAAGCCCACGCACGCGTTCTTCGCTTTCGCCTCGCGCGGTCAGAAAGATGACGGGCAACCCAGGCCGTGCACGTCTCAGCTCGGCCATGACCTCGTGCCCATCCATGCGCGGCATCCGCACATCGAGCAGCACAAGATCGAAGGCTTCGCCGAGCGCGCGTTCCAACCCCGCCTGACCATCGGGTGCATCGGCCGAGTCGTAACCAAAGGCATCGAGCACCTCGGAAACAGCGGTCCGAACTCCAGCGTCATCCTCGATGATGAGCACGCGTGCGCGGGCCATCACGGAGCCTCGGCACCGGGCGCACGCACGAGGAGAATGCGATCAGCGCGGTTCAGCATCACATCGCCGTCCAGGGCGAGCAGACCCTGGCGGTCCTCTGCCGCCAACTCTTCGGCCAGCTCGAAGTACCGCTCACTCGCAAACTCGATGATCTCGTCCACGTCGGCATTGTTGCCATCAACGGCTTCGATGAGCGAGGCATCAATCCACTGGCCTCCCCGCCGAAACAGCGTCTGATCGGCGATCTGACGCATGCCGCTGAGCACGATCTGGGCCCCACCTGCAGTCTGGAGGCGATTCGACATGACCTGAGCAGATCTGGCCTGGAACAGGTTCATGGCTTCTTGTTGAACAGCATCTAAACCCGTCCGCTGGCTCATGCTCGCGGCGAGACCACGAGAGGCTCGCACCGGTGCAGACTCTCCAGGCATGGCATCGGATGCTGCGACTTCGCGCCTCAATCGCCTCATGCCATCCCGATCATCGGCCTCGCTTCCGAATCTCATCTGTTCGTCGACATCGACGCCGGGCTCGATCGCGAGGAAGGCGGTGTACTCCGTCAGGATGCCCCATCGTGTGCTCAGTTGAACGATCTCTTGCACCAGTTCCTCGTTCAACTCGGGCTTGCCATCGGCACCAGCTTGCCGGATCGCCTCGACGAGCTGCGCGATGCGACGCTGTGCCCACAGCCGCGGCACGAACGAGTGCTCGATATTGGCACGCGACGGATCGAACGCTAGCTCGAACTCTCGTTGGGTGTCGCCCGAACGACCTGCCAGTGTAAACCGCAACTTCTGGTCTTCGTTTGAGTAGCGACCCAACACGAGGATCTGATCTCCCTCGAATACGTCCGGGAGTTCGCCGGGCAACATGTCTTTGATGTGTGACGGATTACTGGGTGTGAGCATGGGCGAGGCGAGCACCGGGCCGGTAAGGCGTTTGAACACCTGACCGACCTTGACCTCAACGTCTTCCTGCGGCAGGACAAACGACGGCGCACCGCGCGTCGCACGGCTGACTGCGGTGAGCAGCGGCGCGTTCACGTCATAGCCAACACCGAATCCAAAAACCCGCCGATCGTGGGCGTTGCCCTTGGCCACCGCATCTCGGATCGCGCCCTCTTGGGTTACGCCGACCGTCGGCAGCCCATCGGTCAGAAAGATGACCATGGGCAGCGTCCCCTCTGCCGGCTCGGCGCGAAGGGCTGCGAGCAGGGCGTCGTGGATATTCGTCCCCCCCACAGCATTGATGCCACGGATGAAATCGATCGCTTGGGTCTGGCTTTCATCGGTCTTCGTGACAGCACGCTGCGCAAAGCGATCGATCGTATCTGAGTACGCGATGATATTGAACGATTCTCCGGGATTCAGACCGCTGATGACCTGGATGGCCGCTTCGCGGGCCTGTTCGATCTTGTTGCCGCGCATCGAGCCACTTTTGTCAATGACGAGTGTGACTTCCCTCTTGGGTGTCGGCCGATCGCGAGGTTATGCGGGCGGTCCGGCCACGAGCATGAAGTACCCGCCGCCATCGGCCTCGGGATACGCAATGAATGAACTCGCGAGCATGCCAGCATTGAGCGGTTCGCGGATCCAGCCGACACGCAGTGCGCCGGGCGCGCCGCTGAAGGCTTCCGCTCCGACGGAAACCCGGACGTTGGTCGGCGAGGCACGCTCGCTCGTCAAATCGTGGGTAGGCGAATACGTGGTCGCAATCGAACGAGTGCCACCGATGTTCATCGTGAAGGACCACGGCGCCCCCTGAACCATGAGTACTGCCGATCGCGGCAGCACATACTCAAGACGATTGCCGTCGGCCTCGAGCGTGTGGTCATAGGTCATGCTCACGACCTGCTCTCCCTGGGCGGGCACAGGAAAGACGCTCGAGCGGAAGAGGCTGGTGCCGACGAACTCGAGCAACGCGGTGGCACGCATCGACGCGACAATGCGGTTGTAGATGCCTCGAGCCTTCTCCGCAGGCATGATTGTGGCGATGCCGGATTCACCCAAACCTTCGAGGCGCAGGCCGCTCACAGCAGCGCCATTGGGTACAGGCAAAAGCACTTGCGCTTCGGCCATCTGGCGTCCGTGATTGAATAAGGTCATGCGAATCGTGGTGCTTGCGACCTGCTCGGTCGCGGTGGCTGAGACCTCGACCGAGCGGATCGCGATCGCTGAGCGAGGCTGCCCCTGTTGCCACACGCGGCGCTGGGGGACCACGATGTGGACATCCGGCCGAAACGTGTCGTCGTCGTTCTGTCCGTGTGCCTTCGGCGCACAGATCAGAGCCAGGATGCATAGACCGAGAACGCCTCCGAGTAACCGCGATCGAGACCTGGGCATGAGAGCCTCCTCTGGAAACGGGTGCTCCGTCGCACCTTGTCACACAGAGATACGTCGAAGCCACGCTTCCTGGCGCAACATCTGGGTAACGCTGCTCTGGAGGCCCTCAGGCTTCGCGGCGGGCCGCCTGCTCCAAGATGGCATCGGTCGCGGCCATCGAAGCCTCGAGCCCATCGAAGCGGCCTGCAATATTCGAGAGGTACTGACGCTGCTGCTCAAGAACCGCGGAGTTGGTCATCAGCTCACGAGCCGCGGCGGCGATGGGCTCGGCTCCATTGAAGTGCGGAACGAACTCTGGCACAACCCGTGTTCCCGCGATGAGATTGGGCAGCGTGAAGTACCGGGTCAGGACCACCCATCGGCCAATGAGGTTGTACAGGAGCTTGTTCGACTTGTAGAACACGACCATTGGACGAGCCTGGCGAGCGATCTGTAGTGTGACCGTACCACTCACGACGCGCGCCAGTTCTGCCCAGCGGACCGCTGAGTCTGTGTCTCCCGCAATGAATGAAACACCCTCGGGTACCCCGCCGTGCTGGGCGGCCAACTCACGGAGCCGCTGCTCGACGGCGTCATTGACGGCCACGATCATCGCTACGGGCGGATGCTCTTCACGATGGCAAGCCTCGGTGTTCACCAACTCGCGAAACGCTCCAAGAAGAAGCGGCAGGTTCTTCTCGAGTTCGCTCGGACGGCTACCAGGAAAAAGCCCCATGCGCCACGGACCCGCGGCTTCGCCGTCATTGAACTCAGGCAGCTTGCGGGCCATATCGAGCACGCGTTGCGGATCGAGCTCGTGGTCAAAGAGCGGGTGCCCGATGAATCGAGCAGGAACACCCCTGGTTGTGAACCACCCTTCCTCGAAAGGCAGGAGGCAAAGCACGAGGTCTGTCAGTCGACGAAGCTTGTTCACCCGCCAACGGCCCCACGCCCAGACTTGGGGCGCAACCAGGTGCACCACGCCCGTCTCCTGGCTCTTGGCCATCTTCGCGATCGGAAAATTGGCAGCAGGCGAGTCAACCGGGACGTGCAACACCGGATTGTGGGACACCATCCAACGCTTGATCTTGGCGTTGATCTGCTTGTGCTCGCGAATCTTCGCCAGACCCGGAAGGCCCATGACGGCATCATCGCCGGTCCGCTCAATGACCACGGCCCCGGCCGCCTCCATCTTGGGCCCACCCCAGGCGTATACCGGTCGCTCGGGCTGGCGCCAGATGATCTCCGCGATCACCGGAGCGGCGTGGTCGTCGCCCCAGGGCTCGAAGGCGGGGAAGAGAAAGGGCCGCTTCGAGTGGGAGCCGCCGCGTGCGCCCGACGATGCGTCGGATTCCGCCATGAGCTCGGCGGTGGGCTCTCGGTTCGATGATGTATGGGCCGGCTCCTGCACGCCCCAGTGAAGCCCCCGCGGGGTTCCAGGTCAACTACCAAGAAGACGCTAATCTACATGCATGCAGCCCATCACCATCGCCACCGCGAACCCAGGCAAGATCACCGAGCTAAGACCCATCTTCGGCCAGCTCGACATCCAGGTCGTGGGCTTAAGCGATCTCCATGAAACCACAACCGAGCCTGTGGAGCACGGGAACACCTTTGAGGCCAACGCCACCATCAAGGCCCTCTCGTACGCGGAGCAGCCCGGAACGCTGTGCCTCGCCGATGACTCGGGCCTCGTGGTCGATGCGCTGGGCGGTGCTCCGGGCGTCATTTCGAGCCACTACGGCACCGATGGCGCGGAAGACAGCCGGCCACGAGCCGAGCGAGACGCCTCAAACAACTCGCGGCTGCTTCGCGAGCTTGCCGACGTGCCGGACGAGGATCGGATTGCTCGTTTTCTGTGCGTGATGGTTCTCGCGGCCCCCAATGGCCAAGTATTGGCGACAAGCCAAGGCACATTCGAGGGGAGAATCGCACGAAGTCTTCGCGGTGAAGGCGGATTCGGGTACGACCCACTATTCCTGGTCGGGCCAGACTTTGAACGGACGAGTGCCGAACTGTCGGCCGCAGAGAAGAACTCCATCAGCCATCGCGCCAAGGCCGCACGAGAGATGGCCAATGCCCTCGTCTCCCTTCCCGCGTCGACTACTTGGACGAGTGCAGACCAGTAGCTGTGTGTGCTCCCTCTAAATTTCTCACCTGCCCTACGCTTAGCCGCGAGCGAGGCTGAACTGCTCGCCCACGGGCCCGTGGCGGAATCGGCAGACGCGGCGGACTTAAAATCCGCTTGGGTAAAACCAGTGTGGGTGCGAGTCCCACCGGGCCCACTAGATCCATATCAAAACTCGAGTTGTCTCGGTCTCTAGCTCTGTCGATCGACCCGAGCAACCGATATCTGTCTGTCCACGGCAGGGGGATTCAGGATTGAACCCTCACGTCTGTCGCGGTACAACATGGCGGCCTTGATGCCGTTTGCCTGCATACTGATTCCGAGAACCGGCCAGATCGATCCTTTGGAGAGACGAATGCGAATCCGATTCCTTGCCGCCGTCCTGCTGTCTGCCGTCCACGCGATGGCCTCAAACGATTCCGTCGACCCGCCGGTGACGGTCGCCGAGCGCAGCGGCTATGAAGAGACCAGCACGTCGGCGGATGTCGAAGCCTTCCTGGAGACGTTGAACAAGCAGAGCGAGCGGACTTGGCTTGGGTCGATCGGCACGTCCAACAACGGTCAGGATCTACCGTTGCTCGTCGTAGCCGATCCTCCTGTGTCTAGTGCGGAAGAGGCCCGCGCTAGTAACAAGCTGGTCGTCCTGCTGTTTGGCAATATCCACTCGGGCGAAGTCTGCGGCAAGGAAGCGCTGCAGATGCTGGCGCGCGAGCTCGCGCTTGGTGAGTGTGACGCACTCCTTGACGATCTGATCATCTGCTTCGTGCCGAATATCAATCCGGACGGCAACGACGACATGGCTCACGACCATCGTCCCGGCCAAGATGGGCCCGCGGAAATGGGGACTCGCCCCAACGCACAGGGCCTCGACATGAATCGCGACTGGATCAAGCTCGAAGCTCCGGAAGCCCAGAGCATTGTTCGGTTCATGCGCGAATGGGATCCGGCAGTTGTCGTGGACACGCACACCACCAACGGCTCGCATCACCGATACGTGCTGACCTACCAGGGGCCCAAGCACCCGGCGAGTGATCCGAGGCTCGTCGAGTTCGCTCGAGATACATTCCTGCCAGAGATCGACGATCGCTTCGAGGAGGAGACCGACTACAACGCGTTCTTCTACGGCAACTTCGCCGACGGGCACACCAAGTGGACGACCTACCCCGCATCGCCACGATACGGCGCGGCGTATCGCGGCTTGCGCAATCGCATCTCGATCCTGTCCGAGGCCTATGCGTACGCAACGTTCAAGGACCGCGTGCTCGCGACACTTGAGTTCTGTCGTGCCGTTCTGTACGAGTCCGCCGAGCATAAGGACGTAATCGAAACCACGATCGCGCAAGCCGACCGCTTCAACGACACCGAAGAGCCACGCGAAGTCGCACTTCGGGCACGTGCGAAGGCGTTCCCCGGCCGCGTGTCCGTGATGGGATACCAGGAATACGACGCCCAGGGCAATCGCATCGAGGTCACCGACGAAGAGCGGGACTACGAGGTCGAGTTCGTCAATGACTTCGAGGCCACGCTCTTGGTTGATCGGCCCTGGGCCTACATCATCCCATCGGATTACGCGAACATCGCCCACCATCTCCAACTCCACGGCGTCGAGATCCACGAGATTCGCGAAGAAATGGACGCGGATGTCGAGGCATACCGGCTCGATGAAATGAAGCGGGCGAGCCGGTCCTTCCAAGGCCACCAGGTGCTCAATATCCCGAAGGTGACGGCGCTCAGCCGTGGGGTGCGTATCGAACCGGGTTGGTTCCTTGTTCGCACGGAACAATCGCTCGGCAACCTCGCGTCATACATGCTTGAGCCGCAGGCGACCGACAGCCTTGCAGCCTGGAACTTCTTTGATGGCGTGCTTGAGGAAGGCGGCGAGTATCCGATCTATCGGCTGCCAGAACCCCTCACGATCCTGGCGCGGCCTGCGCAAGCACTCGAAGAGGACAGGCTGCAGCCAAAGCGCATCACGTCGGACATGATCGTCCATCGGCGCGATATGCCGCGGCTCAATGGCCCGGGCACAGCTCGGCTGCGATGGCTCGATGACGACCACCTCAGCAAAACAGTCCCAGGCACAAGTGGCACTGTGCGTGTCAACGCGACGACTGGACGCATCATCGATGACGTGCGAGACATGGACTGGGAACGCGTCGCGGATGTCATCGCTGAACTTCCGACGATCGATGACAACCGCGCTCGGCAGATTGCTCGTCAGAGCTTCCGTTTCGGTCGGGATTCGGGCCTTGTGTTCGAGCACGCGAGCGATTTGTACTACGTCTCAGCAGACGGCCACAGCGCCGTTCGGCTGACCGCTACTCCCGAGCGTGAGCAGACTTGGTCGATGAGTCCTGACGGCAAGTTCGTCGCGTTCATCAATGACTACGACTTGCATGTTGTCGACATCGCGACCCAGACCACCCGAGCGCTCACTACCGGCGGTACGGACGTCGTCCGCCACGGCATGGCGAGTTGGGTGTATTTCGAAGAGTTGTTTGGTCGCAACTGGAAGGCATACTGGTGGAGCCCGGACTCAAGCCAGATCGCGTTCCTGATCACCGACAGCTCAGCGGTTCCCGAGTACACCATCGTCGACAACCAGCGACGCGAGCAACGCATCGAGGTCGAGCGGTACCCGCGACCTGGAGAGCGCAACCCCGAGGTCGAGCTCGGCTTCGTCAGCCCACACGGCGGTTCGATCCGCACCGCGGACCTCTCGGGCTACGACGACGGGCTCTTCTTGATCAGCGGCGTGTCTTGGACACCCGACAGCCGCAACTGCGTGCTGCACGTGCAGAATCGCATCCAGACTTGGCTCGATGTGCTGCACGTCTCACCCCGCGGCGGCACACCCAAGAAGCTGATGCGCGAGACGACAGAGGCTTGGGTCACCTCGCCGGGCGCGTTTACATACCTCGAAGACGGTTCGTTCCTGATGCCGTCCGAGCGTGACGGCTTCGAGCACCTCTACCACTACAAGGCCGACGGCACGCTAATCCGCCAGGTGACGTCCGGCGAGTGGGAGTGCCGCCGCCTGCAGCACGTCGACGAAGAGAACGGCTTGCTCTATTTCACCGGCACCGAGCGTTCGCACATCGGCAACGACCTCTACCGGATCGGGTTGGACGGCACGGGCCTTACGCGCCTCTCGCACGAGCCGGGCACACACTCGGTAAGCCTCAACCCATCGGCGACGCTGTTCATCGATTCCTGGTCGAGCCTGAACGAACCTACCCGGTCCGTTCTGCGGAACACCAACGACGGCGCGATCATCCGATGGCTCGATACAAACCCGGTCTACGAGCGAGAGCAGTACCAACTTGCGCGAGTCGAGCACGTGAACATCCCGACGAGGCACGAGGGCATCGAGCTCGAAGGCATCGTTCACTATCCGCCGGACTTTGATCCGTCGCAAACCTACCCCATCTGGGTCATGACCTTCGCCGGACCGCTCGCCCCC
>ERZ1740060.629-NODE-629-length-16670-cov-21.133735_pt1 | contig 16670 bp, 16 predicted proteins | sample MGYA00581743_ERZ1740060 | MGnify/ENA primary metagenome ERZ1740060 (study PRJEB43018, sample SAMN04849235) | marine metagenome | isolation source: floating plastic debris | place: Pacific Ocean | collected 2008-08-27 | study: EMG produced TPA metagenomics...
AGGAAGGCGGAGACGTTGATGGAGGCGGCGGAGAAGACCGCGAGCAAGGGGACGGTTTTGGCGAGCGGGAAACGCTCGGACTGGTAGGTCCAGAGGGTTTTCAGAAGGCTCATCGCCCGCGTGCCAAGCTATCGTGCGCGCGGGTGAAATGGCCCGCGGCCATGGCGGCGACGATGGAGATTTCACCGCAGAGGCAGAGGGCGGCGGTGACTTCGGCCAGTGCGGCGCCATGGCCTGCGCCTTTGAGGCCGAGGATGTTGAGGCCTGCGGTTTGGGATGGCAGCGAGGTGCCGCCGCCGACGGAACCCACAAGGATGTTGGGCATGGTGACGGAGCAGAACAGGCCGCCCTCGCGACGCTCCATCCGCGTGAAGCCGACGGCGGATTCCGCGACGCAGGCAGCGTCTTGGCCGGTGGCGATGTAGAAGGCGGCGAGGCCGTTGGCGTAGTGAGCTTGAGCACCCAGTTGGCCGGAGAGCAGCGCGCCGAGATTGGCGACGCGGGCGTAATCCAGCATGTCGTCGGTGGTGGTGTGCAGGGCCTTTTCGATCAGCGCATCGGGGAGCGTGACGGCGGCGGACACCTTGCGGCCCCGGCCGGTGATGGTGCCGAGGGAAGAGGCTTTCTTGTCACCGGAAAAATTGCCTTCGACATACCAGCGTTTGATCGGGACGGGGCAATGTTCCGCGATGGTTTCGCAAAGGGCATTGGTGGCGATTGTGACCATGTTCTGGCCAGCGGCGTCACCGGTGGTGTAGCGGCAGAGCAGGAAGGCGACGTTGTTGTCGATGACGGGTTCCAGCGAGGTGAGTTTGCCGTGGTTCGTGGTGGCCTCGGCGGCCTCTTTCAGCAGGCCGGTGTTGCCGACAACCCAGTCGATGAACATGCCCGCCTCAAGCAGGGTGTCGAAGGTGAAGGCGGGGGTGCGCAGGACGCCTTCGTAGAGGACGGCGGTGGAGATGCCGCCCGCCTTGGTCGCGACATAGGCACCGCGGGCATAGGAGGCGACGAGGGCGGCCTCGGACGTGGCCATGGGGATGTGGTAATCGCCGTCGGCGTAAAGGCCGTTGATGCGCAGGGGGCCTGCGATGCCGACGGGGATTTTGACGGTGCCGATCATGTTTTCGATATTCGCGGAGTAGTGGTTCGCATGCGAAACGGTATCGGCATCAGCGATGGCGGCTTTGTCGGCCTCAGACGCGGAGCCTTGGATCAGGCGGGACCAGTAGCGGTTGATCGACGCCCCAGAGGCGGTGCGCACGGGGCGCAGAGTGGTGAAATCGTCGTCCTTGGGGAGCATGCGCGTCTCGCTCCCCTGCTCGAAAAAGCGGGCGCGGACGCGTTTCAGCATCTCGGTGACGTGGAATGGAACGACCATACTTGTGACCCCTGCCCCGTTGTTAACCTTGATATTACACCGCTTTCGCCGGAATGGGACGGGAAAATGAGGCATTAACGGATTGCTCATCCGAGGTGGTTTCGCACGCGAAACCGGGTTGGCGACGGCATTGACCTGATTGGGAAAATCCGTTTCAGCGCCAGTATTATGTTATATCTCAGGCGTGCGGTGCGTTAAGAAAGATACGGTTTTTCAGAGACTTACAGGTGGGCAGTCGCAAGAGTCTGCCGAATTCTTGGCAACACAGGCGCGCATGACCGATATTAAAGGGGTGTTCGCATAGGAGCCGCCCGGATGATAACGGTCAATTTCACAACCCCGATCTCCGCCCCCCGCCGCGCCGCGTTCGAGCGTGCCGCCCGGCGCTGGGACGAAACGCTGAATACCAGCTTTGCGCCGGTGACCGTGGAGGGCGTCACGATCGATGGGGTGAACATCGACGCTGCCGTCACGCCGATTGACGGTGAAGCGGGCGTGCTGGGGCAAGCGGGGCCATCAGTGCTGCTGCCGGGCAGCGAATTGCCCGCCAAAGGCGTCATGGAGTTCGACACGGCGGATGTGGAGCGGCTAGAGGCCGAAGGCAGCTTTGAAGATGTGGTGCTGCACGAAATGGCCCATGTGCTGGGGTTCGGCACGCTGTGGAACCGCTTTGAGCTGATCGCGGCGAGCGGGACGAACAATCCACTTTTCACCGGGGCCGAGGCCGCGCGGGAATTTGGCGCGTTGGAAGGCGGCAGCGCGCGGCCCGTGCCGATTGCGAACACCGGCGGGCCCGGCACGCGGGAAGGCCATTGGCGCGAGCTGATCTTTGGCGACGAATTGCTGACCGGGTTCCTGTCGGGCACGAACCGCCCGATCAGCCGTATGTCCTTGGGATCATTCGCAGATATGGGCTATGAGGTGGATTACGCCGCCGCCGATCCGTTCGAATTACCCAGCTTTCGCAAGCTGGCCGAATTGGGCATCACCGAGGCCGTACGGATCTGTGATCTGTGCCGCATGGGGCGGCCTGAGCCTTGGGTTTTGGACGATGCGGCCTAAGGGCCGGTTTTCGCACAAAGCGGGTCTTGTTTTCAGGCGGGACGGCCCTCAAATCGGAGGAAAGCGCGCGGGAAACCTTGTTGCTTTTCAACGATAACGCCTGATCTGCGAAGGACCCTCATGCTTGAATTTACCGTATCGGGACCTCAGGCAGGTCCGCGGATCGTCTTTTTGCACGGCGTCGGGATCAGCGCCTGGATGTGGCAGGCCGTTGTCGCACATCTGCCCGAGCATCAGGTCGTTTTGATCGACATGCCCGGGCATGGGAAAAGCCGGGATATTGCGTGGGTGTCCTTGAAGGAAACCGCCGCCGCAGTGAACGCGACAGTTGCGAGCCTGCCCGACGCGCGGGAGACACATTTGGTGGGCTTGTCGCTGGGTGCCTATGTCGGGCTGTTGGCGATGGCGGAGCGACCCCACGCCTATAAAAGCGCGTTCTTAAGCGGGATGCACGCGAGCGGGATGAAAATGCGCTGGCTTTATAAGGCGATGACATGGCTCATGGCGCCCTTGGTTCCGATGCCGTTCGTGGCGCGCAGAACCGCGCGTGGCTTTGGCGCCGAGGTGGCGCCGTTCGTGGCGGAAGCTGGCAAGACGAAAGCGCGGGCCTTTCGGCGGGCGTTCAACGAGGTGGTGGATTTCGCGCTGCCGCGTGGGTTGGGCGATATCCAGACACGCACGGTCTTTGCAGCAGGTGCGAAAGAGCATCCGTTGATCCTGAAGTCGTTGGATGAATTGGCAGCCGCGTTGCCGAACGCGCGGGCCATGACGGTGCCGGGGCTGGGCCATGGGTGGCCCATCGAGGACCCCGCGCGGTTTGCGGCGATGCTGCAGGGGCAGTTTGACGAACAGGGCGTCGGGCGCGATCCCACGTGACCTGCATTGCGCGCCCTTATAACTCTCGCGTTTTGGGTGGCTGTCGCGACTTTGACCCGATAGGGTCGCGCTGAATTCAGTCCAGAAAACCACTTGGGAAACGGGGTAAACCATGACGGACAGCAGACGGATCGTGCTTTCCAGCGACCACGCGGCGATTGAGCTGCGCCAGGCGATTGCGGCGCATGTTGCAGCGCAGGGGTTTGAGGTGACCGATATCGGGCCGGTGAGCCCTGAGAGCACGCATTACCCCAAGCATGGCGAGGCCGCGGCGCGGCGTGTGGCGACGGGTGAGGCCGATCTGGGGATTGTTGTCTGCGGGACCGGGCAAGGCATCATGATGGCCGCGAACAAGGTGAAGGGCATTCGGTGCGGGGTGTGTTCAGACACGTTTTCCGCGCGGATGATCCGGGCGCATAACGATGCGAATATGCTGGCCTTGGGCGCGCGGGTGCTGGGTGAAGGGCTGGCGCTGGAGATTGTGGATGCGTTTTTGGGCGAGGCGTTTGAGGGGGGACGGCATGGGACGCGGGTGGAGATGATTATGGGGATTGAGGGGTAGGATTTTCAGGGCAAGGGCCGGATGAGGGACAAATCAGGCTTTCGCCGCATTTGCGCCAATACCGGCCTTTTTGATTACTCATCAGAGGGCTTCTCAGACCTCACGGGTTGTATGCTGATAGATCAGAAAAGTGCCTCGATTGGAGTTATCCTCTTTGCGGACCAGCGTGGCTCCTAGTTTTTCTGCAAGGCCTATCGACGCGGCATTGCCTTCCGAAATACAGCTGAAGACCGCATCCCAACCGAGTTCTTCGTAGGCATATTGGCGTGCTCGGAGGGCACCTTCGTAAGCGAAACCTTTGCCCTGCTTTTCTGGCACGATGCTCCAGGTAATCTCGCGCTCTGGCCAGCCTTCTGGATGCCAAAGCCCGATCATTCCGCAAAACTCACCCGTCATCTTTTCCTCAACAGCCCAAGTGCCAAAGCCGCGGATAACCCAATGTCCCATCATCGCCGCGGCTGCGCGCCACGCCAAAGATCGATCAAGCGGGCCGCCATAATACTTGGTTTGATCGGTCGCATAGAAATTTGCATAAGCGTCAAAGTCTCGTTCCTGTTGAAACTCCCTAAAGATCAGGCGATCGCTTTCGATTGTTGGGATTTCAAATTTCGTCATTGATCCATCTCCTATGAAATTATGTGCTCGCGGCGGTCAGGACGCCCGCACCGACAAGCCAACCTGCGCCACACCGTGAAACCAATCGCTGGGTTTGTGGATTTCTGAGCCGCCGCACCGCCTGAGCCGCCAAAAGGATCCAGGCTGTGCTCGAGAGAATGACGAGACCTGTAAAGGTCAATTCGAGAAGCAAGATTTGGGGAAAGACTGGTTGGGTCGGGTCTATGAACTGCGGAAGAAAAGCAACGAAGAACATGATGTCTTTTGGATTTAGGGATGTCACCAAGAATGCATCGCGCAGAATGCAAAGTCGCGATGAATTATGGCCGAAGTGCTTTGCTGATGTGGAAGCACTCGCGCCGGTCCAAAGTTTCAGACCCAGAAAGATCAGATATGCCGCGCCCGCAAGCTTCAGTGCAAAAAAGAGGTATGCAGAGGTCTGCAAGATCGCTCCCACGCCCAGAAGCGATAGGGCCATCGCGACCATATCGCCCAAAACGACACCTGGAATTGCAACGGCAGCAACCGACCGACCGCCACTGACTGTGTAGCCCAAGAGAAGCATGACAACCGGCCCGGGTATAGCCAAGAGAGCGGTTGTTGCGGCCACGAATGCCAGCCAAACTTCGATATTCATGAAAGCACCCTTTGTTCTATTGCTTACCTTCATATTTCTTTGGTACTTTTCGAGAAATCAAATTTGTATAAGTTCACAAATCGAAGTTGAGATACGATATGGATTGGAAAGACATTCCGTCCCTGCATGCTTTGCGCGCCTTTGAGGCGGTTGCTCGCAAAAAGAGTTTCACCACGGCCGCGAACGAACTCAACGTAACAGAAGCGGCAGTCCGCCAGCATGTGCGTGGACTTGAGCAATGGTTTGGAAAAGACTTGGCGGAGCGCAATGGCAAGGGGCTCGCACTGACCAAGAATGGGGAACAGCTTGCGGCGGTCACGTCTGACAGCTTTCAGACGCTCGCCCGGGGTGTAACCACCCTCATGCGGGGGGAAGAGGGCCGTCCTGTCACCATCGCGTTGCCCCCTGCATTTGCCGAGATTTGGTTGATGCCCAAGCTGGAAGGGTTCTGGAAAGAACATCCACAGATTGAGGTCAACCTCGCGCCAAGCCTGAGTTTGGCGGATCCCCGTAAGGACAGCTTTGACCTTGCGATCCGGTATGGACGGGGTGACTGGTCGGGGCTTCAGGCTACTCCAGTTGCCTCTGCTGAATATGTCGTCGTGGCAAAACCGGGCCTGGTCGACGCCGCTGATCGCACTCAACTGAAAAACTTGAAACGCTATTCTTGGCTGTTTGAAACCACGCGGGACGAGCATCGCGACTGGGCTGAAGGACACGGCTTTAACTTCGACGCTCAAGCGAACCGCCATTATCCGACCAACTCGCTGGTCATCGCAGCAGCACGCGCCGGACATGGGGTGTCTCTACAATCCCGTGCTTTGGTGCAAACTGATCTGGATCTGGGGGTGCTCGAAGAGCTTTACGCCGAAGAAAACAGACCTTTGGGATACTATCTTGTGACCCCATCAGAATTGAGACCTGAGGCCAGAGTATTTGCTGACTGGATGCTACGTACGTCGAACCGGACCTGACATAAGGTAATCTGATGCGAACTGGAAACGGACGTTCGGGACCATTCAGGACAAGATGTGTTTACTCAGACCATGTGTCACGAAACTGAAGCCAGTACCTCTTTGAGATCGGCTACTTTCTGCGCGTTGTCCCTGGCCACAGTACCGGAGCTGCGTATCGTCGAATTTTCAAAACCAACCCGACACTTCCCCCCCAGCGCCACGGCTTTTGACAAGCATTCAGTTTCCGTTGCACCGAATGCGCAGACGGCCCAATCTGGATGGATCCCTCGGTCTTTCAACCAATGCATAAACGGCGCAAGGTCGGCAGGATCAGCGGCTGACGTTGGACTGTGTCGTCCCAACACAAACAGGACTTGCAGCGCAGGGTCGGTGAATACGCTGTGCGATAATGCGCTTTCCAGCAAGGTGCAGTCGGCTTTGTCATAAAGGATGTGTTGGATCGCGATGCCTTGGTCGGCACAAGTCTTGTAGAACGATGCCGCTGTTTGCGTTCCGGCGCGACAGATTTCACGTGTCGCAGCGGAGACCATCGTCGCGCCGGATCGCAGCGCGACATCCATTTGAACATCCACATCGTAGACGCCGACCGCCTCTGTGGTAATCTGAACGGCCATTTCTGGCAGGGCTTCTTTGAGGGCCCGCAGCAGTTTTCGATACGCCTCAACGTCTAACAGATGCTGGCCCGCATCATCGCGGATATGCGCATGGATGCCATCCGCACCTGCCAAGAAACATGCTTTTGCACAGGCAACGATTTCCGCCTGTGTCAAAGGCACCTCGGGGTGGTCTGTCTTGAGAAGTCGGGCTCCATTCGGGGCCACCATGATCTGAGGCAGTGGTTTCAAATCACGGCCTCAACACTTTTTTGAAGCTTGCCGACCAACTCATCAATCTGGCCTTCAGTGCAAATGAATGGCGGCGCCAGCAGGACGTGATCGCCGTTCTGACCGTCGATTGTTCCGCTCATCGGATAACAGATCAGACCGTTTTCCATGGCTTTCGCCTTCAAATGCGCCGCCATCTTCTTGCTTGGGTCAAAGGGCGCCTTCGTCTCTCGGTCGGCAACGAATTCAAGCGCGCGAAACATGCCGCGTCCGCGTATGTCACCCACATGGGGATGCTGTGCGAATGTCTCTCGCAAAGCCTTGCCAAAGTACTCACCGATCTGCGCGGCACGTGCCGTCATACCGCCGTCTGTCAGTTTTGTCACAACGGCATGTGCGGCAGCGCATGCGACGGGATGGCCAAGATAGGTGTGGCCATGTTGGAAGAACCCACTGCCATTCTCGATGGCAGTGTAAATATCCGCGCTGCACAACATCGCCCCGATTGGCTGATAACCCGCACCAAGCCCTTTTGCGATTGTGACAATGTCGGGGCGCACACTGTCCTGCTCGCACGCAAAAAACGTGCCAGTGCGGCCCATCCCGCACATGACTTCGTCAAGGATCAAAAGGATACCGTATTGGTCACAGATTTCGCGAATGCGTTTGAAGTAGCCGTCAACAGCGGGAACAGCGCCTGCGGTTGCGCCGACGACGGGTTCAGCCAGAAAGCCTATGACAGTGTCCTCACCCACCCTAAGCAGCTCTTCTTCAAGCTCGTTGGCAACACGTTGACCATAGTCATACGCGCGCTCTGTACTTGCGCGGCCACGGTATTCGAAACAGGCATTGATATGACTGGCGGAAACCATCACAGGATCAAAAGGTTCTCGCCGCCACAGGTTTCCGCCGGTGCCCAAGGCGCCCAGGGTATTCCCGTGATAGCTTTGGCGACGGGAAATGAAACGCGTACGCTCTGGCTGGCCGATCTCAATCATATACTGGCGGGCCAGCTTTAACGCCGATTCGACGGCTTCTGACCCACCGGAAACCAGATAAGCGCGATCAATTCCTTCGGGTGCATTTGAAATCAGCTTGCTTGCCAAAGCTTCGGCAGGGGCTGATGTCAGAAAACCCGTATGCGCAAAGTCCAGGGAATCAAGCTGTGTTTTGATCGCGTGAATGACGTCTGGATCGCTGTGACCAAGGCAGGACACAGCAGCCCCACCCGATCCATCAAGATAGGCTTTTCCGTCTGTATCCATGATATAGATGCCATTACCCTTTTGGGCGACGGGTAGCTTTCCCTTCGTGTGACGCGGAAATACGTTAGACATGGTAAACCTTGCGCTTTTGAGCTCGCACGCAATGAAACAGATGATTCATGTGTTGACAATATGTGAAACAGTTTGAACAGTGTACCTGCCTTGGGGGATATGGTTTGAACGCGACGTTCGAAACACGGCTGCAAAAACGATATGGTGATCTAAGCGGCTCGCTTCGGTCGGCTGCTGATTTCATTACCCAAAACCCAATTGACGCGGCGACGCGTCCGCTCCGTCGGGTATCAGGCGAAAGCGGTATTTCACCGGCTGCATTTTCCCGCCTTGCGCGGGCGCTCGATTACGATGACTTTGCTGAACTGCGTGAAGAATTACGGTTGAAGATCTCAGACCATGTGAACCGGTTTGCGGACCGCGCTGAGCAATTGCACCACGATCACAGCGCGCAGAATGAGCAATTCATCGATGCGCATCTGGCGGCGTGCCAACTCAATCTTCAGGCTCTGGTGCGCGACATCGACCGTGACGCCCTTGATGTGGCCGTCGATCGAATTTCTATGGCCCGCAAAGTTCTTTTGCTGGGTGCTTTGGGGTCGACCGGGGTTGTTGAATACCTGTCTTATCTGGCAAATTTCTGCGCCGAGAACTGGACGATGGCATCCAGGATGGGCGCGTCGCTGGGTGGTGGTCTTGCTGGTCTCGATGAGCGCGATGTCCTGCTGATTGTCACGAAACCACCTTTTTCGGGTCGCGCGCTGCGGGCGGCGGAACTGGCGAAATCCCAAGGTGTCTACGTTATACTCATCACGGATACCCACAGTTGCCCCGCGTTAAAACATGCGGCCGTGTGTTTCATTGTGCCGACGAACAGTCCGCACTTTTATTCGTCATACGTCGTGACGGTGTTTCTTGTTGAAACACTGATCGGGGTCTTGGTCAGCCGGTCCAGTTCGGATGCGCGGGCCAGGATCGCGGACGTAGAGAATGCAAACAGGATCCTGGCGGAGGTTTGGGATCTTTAACCAACCACGAGCTTCATACTAAGGGAGAAAGAGAATGTTCAATAAACTTAAAACAACAGCAATGGTGGCGGCCGCCACCATGATGATGGCCCCGGCCGCATATGCGGAAGAGTTCATCACAATCGGCACAGGTGGCGTCACCGGCGTTTACTACCCAACGGGCGGCGCGATCTGCCGCTTGGTAAACCAGGGCCGTCGCGATCACGGTATTCGCTGCTCTGTCGAATCCACCGGTGGGTCCGTTTACAACATCAACACCATTCGCGAAGGCGAGCTGGAGTTTGGTGTGGCACAGTCGGACTGGCAGTATCACGCATTTAACGGCTCATCCCGTTTCGAAGAGGCCGGTGCTTTTGAAGATCTGCGCGCCGTCTTCTCTGTGCACCCAGAGCCCTTTACGGTCGTTGCGCGGGCAGATGCAGGTATCACAAGCATCGAAGATCTTGCGGGCAAGCGCGTCAATATCGGCAACCCGGGTTCCGGTCAGCGCGGCACAATGGAAGTGCTGATGGAAGCCCTTGGTTGGACAACTGATGACTTTGCACTGGCGACCGAGTTGAAAGCGGCCGAACAGTCTGCAGCGCTTTGTGACAACCAGATTGACGCAATGGTCTACACTGTTGGCCACCCTTCCGGCTCTATTTCAGAGGCAACGACAGCCTGTGATTCCGTGCTGGTCGAGGTTTCCGGTGAAGCTGTCGATCAGCTGATTGCGGACAACTCGTTCTACCGGTCAGCAACAATTCCGGGCGGCATGTACCGCGGAAACGACAATGACGTCACAACATTTGGTGTTGGTGCGACTTTTGTAAGCTCGGCATCTGTGTCCGAGGACGTGGTCTACACGCTTGTCAAATCTGTCTTCGACAACATCGACGACTTTAAAGGCTTGCACCCCGCGTTTGCAAATCTTGATCCGGCAGACATGGCATCCGCTGGTCTGTCCGCACCGCTGCATGATGGGGCTGCCAAGTACTACAAAGAAGCTGGCCTGATCGAATAATTCCGATCACTTTGGCGAAATAGCCAAGGGCGGGTTTTCCCGCCCTTGGTCTCTACTCAAGCAGCTGGAAACCGGCGACCGGGGGGCACATGACCAAGACAGAAAACCGCGCGCTGAGCGAAGAAGAGCTTCAGGAGCTGGTCGCCGCCAGCGACAGTGGTGCACGCAGCCCGACCGGGGCCATAGGAAAAATGATCGCGATTACCGCGCTTCTATGGTCCGTCTTTCAGGTTCTTCTGGCGTCGCCTGTCGGGCCCTACATCCTGCCCGCTGATCTGATTAACAACTCTCGCCAAATCCATCTGGCCTTTGCGATCTTCCTGTCTGCCATGGCCTATCCTTTGTTCAAGAACAGCCCGCGTGACAGCATTCCGTGGTATGACTGGATTTTGGGTGTTGGTGGCGCGTTTCTAGCGCTTTATGGATATTTCTTTTACGACAAAATCGTCGCCAACGGCGGTCTGGCGGATGCGTCAGACGCCTATTTCGGTCTTGCCGGTCTGATCTTTCTCTTTATCGCAGCCTACAGAACCCTTGGACCCGTCATGGTCGTTCTTGCTGTTGTGTTTCTGGGCTACGTCTTTTTCGGATCATCGGAAGTTGTTCCGGATCAAATCCGATGGGCGGGCGCAAGCCTCCGAAAGGCGATGAGCCATATGTGGATCACATCTGAGGGTGTGTTCGGCATCGCGCTGGGTGTTTCCACGCGGTTCGTCTTTCTTTTTGTTCTGTTTGGTGCCCTGTTGGATAAAGCTGGCGCTGGAAACTACTTCATCAAAATGGCGTTTGGTGCGCTTGGTCACCTGCGTGGTGGCCCTGCCAAGGCTGCTGTTGTTGGCTCTGCCGCGACGGGTCTGATCTCGGGCTCTTCGATTGCAAATGTGGTGACAACAGGCACATTCACGATCCCGCTGATGAAGCGCGTCGGCTTTAGCGCGGAGAAGGCAGGCTCGGTTGAGGTTGCGTCATCCGTGAACGGCCAGATCATGCCGCCCGTGATGGGTGCGGCGGCGTTCCTGATGGTGGAGTATGTCGGCATTTCCTATGTCGAGGTTATCACGCACGCCTTCTTGCCCGCGATTATTTCTTACATCGCGCTGGTCTATATCGTTCACCTCGAAGCGGTGAAGAACAACATGCCGACAATTGGCAATAAGGTCGTGAACCTGTTCAACACGATCCTTGGGATGTTTGGCTTTTTCGCGGGTTTTGCCTTGTTGTGCTATGCAACCCAATATCCGGTGGCCGCTGTCGTGGCGCTGTTCCCGGAAGGGTCTGGCTGGATCCTCGCCGCACTTCTGGGTTTGGTCTATCTCGCACTGGTCTATCTTGCCGCACAGACAGATGACCTAGAGCCTGATGATCCAAATGCAGAGGTGGTCGAGCTTCCCGATTTGGCGAAGATCTATAAGTCGGGTCTGTACTATCTGCTGCCGATCATCGTTCTCGTCTATTTCCTGATGATTGAACGCAAGTCACCCGGTCTGTCGGCCTTTTGGGCGACCTTCCTGCTGTTTGGTATCTTGATAACGCAGAAAACACTCAAGGCGATGTTCCGTGGTGAGGCAAACGCCATTGGACGCCTTTATGATGGTTGTGTTGATCTTGTCGACGGCATGATCGACGGCGCCCGCAACATGATTGGCATTGGCCTTGCGACAGCGACAGCGGGCATCATCGTTGGGACGGTGTCGCTGACAGGTATCGGCCAGGTTATGGCTGATTTTGTCGAATTCCTGTCAGGCGGCAACCTGATCCTGATGCTGATCTTTGTGGCGATCCTGTCGCTGATCCTGGGAATGGGTCTGCCGACGACGGCGAACTATATCGTCGTGTCATCGTTGATGGTCGCGGTTGTTGTCGAATTGGGCGCGCAGAGCGGCCTGATCGTGCCGTTGATCGCGGTTCACCTGTTCGTCTTCTACTTCGGGATCATGGCGGATGTGACGCCACCAGTGGGACTTGCCAGTTTTGCGGCAGCCGCTGTTTCGGGCGGTGACGCGATCCGTACCGGCTTTACCGCGTTCTTCTATAGTCTACGAACCGTCGCACTGCCGTTCGTGTTTATCTTCAATACGGATTTGTTGTTGATCGATGTGACATGGGCCCAGGGCATCGTCGTCTTTATCACGGCGACGATCGGTATTTTGGTCTTTACCGCTGCCACGATGGGGTGGTTCCTGACCAAGAACCGGATTTGGGAAACCTTCGCCATGCTGCTGATCGCGTTTGCGCTGTTCCGGCCAGGGTTCTTTATGAACCAAATCCAGCCGCCGTTCGAAGAGATTGCGCCAGCAGCGTTCACACAGGCTTTGGCAAACGCGGAACCGGGCAGTACTTTGCGCACAATTATCTCAGGCCCTGACTTTGATACATTCGAAGTGAAAGACGTGACTGTGCCGCTCACCATCCCCGATGTTGAAGGCGGCGATGCGCGGCTTGACGCATTGGGCATCATTCTGGTGCCAAATGGTGATGTGCAGCAAATGGACGAGCCCGGGTTTGGCACAGAACTTTCAGAGACCTTGTCATCATTTGATTTTTATGGAGATGAGCCTGTTGCGATCACAGGTGTTCAAGTTGCGTCCAATCAACTGCCAAAAGAGTTGATTTGGATTCCTGCGCTGCTGCTGCTGGCCTTGATCGCTTTCCTTCAAAAGGGGCGTGCAGCACCCGCGATCCGAGAAGGAGAAACGGCATGATAAAAACGGTTCTTTGTGCGGTTGACACAAACCGGCCCAATGAAGACGCAATTGTCGTAAAGACAGCGAAGAAGCTGGCTGACATCGAAGGTGCACAGCTTGATGTCATCACTGTTGTCCCGGACTTTGGGGCGTCAGTGGTTGGCGCGTACTTCCAGGATCATCATGTCAAATCTGCCCAAGACGGAGCAGCGGCGGCGCTCAATGACATGACCGAACAGGCGATCGGCAAGGATGCAAACCAAGCAGTCCGACACATCGTTTCGATCGGCACGGTATACGAGGAAGTGCTTAAAGCTGCCAAGCTGTCGACAGCAGATCTGATTGTGATCGGTGCACATAAGCCGGACTTTAAGGACTACTTGCTTGGCCCGAATGCGGCGCGTGTTGTGCGCCATTCCGACTGTTCCGTTTACGTTGTAAGATAGCTGTGAAGAGAACTGTGTAGAGCTCAGTTTGGCGTTCGTGCCTGACGAAAGTCAGTTGCGGCGCCGACAAGGCCGACATTGGGCTCACCGCCGATATGAAAGCAAACGCAGCACCTTGCCTGCGGATGCGGATGCGGATCATAGCGGTAAGAGCGGCCCGTTTGGACCTTGGGCAAGACGTTTGTATACTACGATTGCAGCCCGCTTTCCGGACTTTCGCCGCGAGCGCCTAATCTGATGACAATCGAACCCACAGTCTGCGGACAGGGCAGACATCGAACCCAAGCAGTTCAATGGCATCATTTCTCATTCTGCCTTGGTAATGGACAGCAATATTGGTTAAGGCCACAGCTTTCACTCCCTGGCCGACTTGTGCTGTGCTAAATGCGTTGCGGCATTGCCAAAAGCTTCTTGTGTCCGTTGAAGATCAGCTTCCGTTAAAGCGAGCGACGGATATAGTTTTCCGGGCGATTTGAAAGTGCCGTTATCGCGCAGGGCCGCGTTCCAGATCACGTTGTCTTGTGGATCAGTGTGTTTTGCAGTCCGGTAGTCTTTGACGTCCTGTTCGGTAAAGTAGATGTCAAAGAGGGTCGGATCACCACAAATCTGATGAGCAACGCCTGCCTTTGCGAGTGCGGCACTCTGCATATTCATCAGCTTTTGGCCAACCTCGCGCAGCCGATCATATTGCCTCGGGCGGCGTAGAATTTCCATCGTCTTGAGGCCCGCAGCCGCAGCTACAGGATTGCCTGATAGTGTGCCTAGCTGCATCAACCATTTTTCTGCACCCACGTGCGCCCGATCAAAATGCGCCATGATTTCGGCGCTGGCCCCAAGGGCGGCCAACGGGAAGCCCCCGCCGATGATCTTGCCTAGCGTGCAGATGTCAGGAATGACGTCATAGCGTTCCTGCGCGCCGCCATAGGCAAGGCGAAAGCCAGTGACGATCTCATCGAAGATCAGCAGCACATTATGCTTGTCGCAAAGATCACGAAGGCCTTGCAAAAAGCCGGGTGCTGCAGGGATGATCCGCTGCAAAGGCTCAGCGATTATTGCGGCTACGTCTTGATGCTCAGAAAGTAGAGAGGCCACGGCCTCAAGGTCGTTGAAGGGCGCGATCAGCATCTCGTCGGCCACACCTTGCGGAATACCGGCGCTGTCGGGAACAGCGGTGGGGAAGTTCACGGCATGTGTAGGGGCAAGGCTCATTTGAGCCTCGGCGCTCATACCGTGATAACCGCCTTCGAATTTGAGGATCTTGGTTTTGCCTGTATAGGCGCGGGCAAGCCGGATCGCGTACATGTCTGCCTCGCCCCCCGACGTTACAAAACGCACCTGCTCGCAGCAGGGCACGGCTTCGACGATCGCCTCGGCCAGCTCAACTCCCTTGGCGTTGTTGGCAAAGAAGGTCATGCCTTTGGGCAATTGTTCGAAAACCGCCTCCATCACTTCTGCATGGCTATGGCCCAGCAGCATCGGCCCCGAGCCGATTAGATAATCGATGTATTCATTGCCATCCTCGTCCCAGACATGGCTCCCTTCACCGCGCGCAATCACAATGTCCGCATCGAAATTACCAAAGCCTGCGGCCGGTAATACGTCACCGGCGCGGGCGATCCACTCGGCTTGTGTCTTCAGTTTTTGCATTCGTCAGTCCATATCAAAAATAGGCGATTCTACTTTGCAGCCTCTACGATTACATCCATCCGGGGCAATAGGCTTTGCGGATCATAGGCGGGTTCGCCCAGCACGCGCCCGATGCGGGGCTGGCCGTGGATGAAGACCTGCAATTCTGTGCCGGTGGCGGCGGCGTTGGGTTTAATATATGCAAAGGCAACGATCTTGCCGACGGTTGGGCTATAGGCCACAGACGCGGTTGATCCGACAACTTCGCCATCCAGCAAGATCGCCTCCCCGCCATAGCCATCAATCTTACCATCTGGCTCAATCGCAAGAGAGGCGCAAACCCACGCCATATCGGTGTTCAGTGTCTTGTCGCGGCCAAGGTATTCTTTGTCCGTGCTGGCAAAGCGTAACACATCGGCGCCCGTAAGCGTCACTTCATTGGTTAGCTCGCCCGCACCTTTGAAACCCTTTTCCATACGCATAACATTCATAGCGAAGCTGCCATAGTCGGTGATGCCGTGCGCCTCTCCTGCGGTCCAAAGGGCGGTGTAAACGTCGACCATCGCTGCGAAGGGCATATGCAGTTCCCAGCCCAGCTCACCAGCATAGGACATGCGGAAGGCCCAAACTCTATGCCCTGCGATCATGATTTCCCGAGCGGACAGCCAGCGAAACGACGCGTTATCAAGTGCCGCATCGGTACAGGCCGCAAAAACATCGCGCGATTTCGGTCCGTTCAGCGATAATGCCCCCACCTGCTGGAAAGCGCTGTCACCGTAGCATCAGCGCCTTCGCGGTACGTTTCCAAATGATCCAGCAAGCGCCGTTCAAAGAAGGCCGCGCGAACCAGTTGGAAGATACAGGTGACTGCTTTGCGTTCGAGATCGCAGATGAAAGCCTGTTTTGTATCAAAGGGCGCGACGGGGTGATCCGCACGTTCTACAACGTCTGCCAGCATCGTGCGCACCAGCTTGTCAGCGGTGAAGGGACGACCCGCATCGTCGTCTGCCCCTATCACGCCTGGACATATGAGCTAACAGGAGGCTTGCGTGCCACGCCAAATACCAAATTCGTCGAAGGCTTTGAAAAGTCGACGATCTGCCTCACTGCGGTTTAAATTCTGAACACTCTGTGATGCACCTGCAACGCTGGATGCGTGAGGCGATTGATGGCTAACATCAAGGAGTATTGGCAGAACTATATCGACGGTGAATGGGTCGATGGGGGCGCGGGCCGCATTGATGTGCTGGATCCTGCAACAGGCGCGGTTCTGGCCACCCATACGCTTGCAGATGCGCGCGACTTGGACCGCGACGTGCAGGCGGCAAAGCGCGTCCATGCGTCCAGCGCCTTGCGTGACATGCAACCCATTGAACGGGGCCGCTTGGTGCAGGGGTTTTGGGTGGGGCGACGATGTGATCGATGCCAAGACACGCTCTATGATGAACCTGTCGATGATCGGCGTTTTGGGCAAGATGGCCGAATGGGACACCCACTGCCGTGGCGCGATCAACAACGGTGTCACCCCCGGGCGAAATCCGTGCAATCATACACGTCATCGGCATTTATTGCGGTGTCCCTCAGGCGCTGGAATGCTTTCTACCAAGCGAGATCCAGGCAAACCGAACTTGGGCAAATGCCGTTTTTGCCAGCGCGGTATTTGATAAGTATTGGG
>ERZ1740060.630-NODE-630-length-16658-cov-15.957357_pt1 | contig 16658 bp, 8 predicted proteins | sample MGYA00581743_ERZ1740060 | MGnify/ENA primary metagenome ERZ1740060 (study PRJEB43018, sample SAMN04849235) | marine metagenome | isolation source: floating plastic debris | place: Pacific Ocean | collected 2008-08-27 | study: EMG produced TPA metagenomics assembly...
GGCTAACCAATTTACTTTGCATATTTTCTACGCGCAGAGTTTGCCAAGTCGTGTACCCACAGGAAAATCAAAAAGTGACGAAATCGTTTCATGGGAATCAACCTACAAGAATGGAACGTAGGGGCGTACAGCCGTACGCCCTGCTGAACTGGACGAATCAGAACACCTGAGCCACTTCAGGATTAGGTAATCGCCCGATTTCCCGGCGCAGATCTTGCTGCAGTTCCTGAGCTGAGGTGTTGTTAGGGTCAATCCGCAAGGATTCTGCCACTGCGACTCTGGCCTCATCAAAGCGCTCTAAAGCCGCCAGGATAGCGGCCTTGCGATACCAAGCCCAAGACCAATCAGGAGAAATTGATATCACCCGCTCATAGGCCGCCAAGGCTTCCTCATAGCGGTCCAATATTGACAGGGTATGGCCACGATACATCCAGCCCCAGCGCCCTTCGGGGGTCATAGCAGTGGTGCGCTCGAAAGCAACCAGGGCGTCCTCATAGCGTTCCAGCTCATAAAGGGCAATCCCTCGACCATGCCAAGCGCTGCTGACACCGTCATCTAAGGCCAAGGCTCGGTCAAAAGCCGTCAATGCCTCGGGGTATTGCTCTAGGGCCAATCGGGTTTGCCCGAGCTTCAACCAGGCCCGACCATAGTCTGGGTCCAGCTCAACGGTGCGCTGAAAATCAGGGTTGGCTTCGCTGTGGCGGCCTAACCTCATCAGGGTAATGCCCCGGTTGTAATAGGCTCTGGAGGCTTCAGAGTCAATTGCAATGGCACGACCATAAGCAGTTAAGGCGGCTTCCGGTTGGCCGCCATCGTCGAGGGCGTTGCCCAAACCCACCCAGGCATGGACTACTTCTGGGTTGATAGCTAAGGCCTGCTCGAAAGCCGCGATCGCCTCGGGATAGTTTTCCTGGTCGTCAAAGACATAGCCCTTACCCATCCAGGCCCCCACGTGGTTGGGGTTTTGACTCAATACTTGCTCAAAGGTTTGTAGGGCCGCAGCATAGTCGCGGTTATTCAATTGGTCAAAGCCCTGGCGCATAAGTTGCTCGATGGCATCGGTTTGGGCCAGTTGTACCGGCAAGGCATCAGCCATAGTAATGCCTTGAGAGCTAGGCTGCGTCGAGGGGCCTGCCTGGTAGAGGGACCCAGTGGCTTCTAGGGCATCTACCATACGGGAGGTGCCTTCAGCAGCGAAACTAGCTGGAGTAATTATGGCAATACAGGCGCTAGCGAGAGAAAAACTGAGTAAAGATGCGAATTTCATGGAAAAGTCCTCCAGGGGGCATTCATCTCATCTGTAGGCTTCTATTGCCGACCCCGGAGGACTTATTCACGTTTTGATCGATTTAGTCGTGCGAACTTTAAAATTACCGCTAATTAGGAATTAGACACAGGTTCTATCACCTCTATCACCACAGACAAGGCTGCTAGTTGGGCAGTGTTGACACTATATTGTTCCTGTCGTAGGGCCGGAGCTGCACTGGCGTTGCGATCAAGATCCCCAAGAATATCGGACACAATGCCGAGGCTACTCCCTCTCGGACCGCGACTCTGCTCCTCTTCAGGGGTAAAGGCAATTAACTGACCACGATCGCCTAAGGTGCGATCGCTCAACCGTCGCAGCGCTTGCAACGTATCACGCAGTTGTTCCGTACTGGCAATGACCAGCACTTCGAAATAACCTGCAGGTCCCTGAATCGGCAGGTAAAAGACATCATCATCCTTAGGAATAACCACGCTTTCGCCAGGGCTTAATTCTGCTTCTAGCTCCGCTACATTCCAGTGGCTTGGATGGTAAAGGTACATATCCCCGTCCCGCTCTACGGCCACTACGGCCACAAACAAAGACCGATCTTCGCGATTGGTAACGCGTAGCGACATCTCTTCTCCCACCTGCATCCGAGCAACCTGGGACTGCACTTGGGGCTCGGCTCGATCTCTGCCTCGACTACTCACCACCCCAACCCCGCCGCGCTGATTCGAAGAGACCTCTACCTGGACTTGGAGTGTCGTCGCATCCGTATTCAGAATGGTTCTGAGGGCACGATTCGCCAGCAGTAGGCGCAAGCGGTTTGACAGTCGCTCTAGGGCTTCGCCAACGCTCTCATACTGGGATGCAAACGTACTGGGCAAGGGGTCTAAGGCGTTACTAAACAGACCAATACTGCCTGGTTCAATCGATTGAATATCGGTGCGATTGTCCTGTCCCTGAAGCTGAACTTCTGCCAAGGCAATTTGATCAAATCGACCGAGCAAATAGTCCGTATCGGTTTGACCATCTGCCTCCACAACAGTAACGCGGTCAAAACTCTGTAAAATTTGGCGCACCAACGCAGCATCTGCCCCTAAAGACTCGTGCAGCCCCACTCGTAAGGTAATGTCATTGGGAATGCCACGAATCGACTCCCGCATCAACATTCCGGGCTGCGCCGTAAGACCATCCAAAGGCTGCCCCTGCCCCAACAGGCCCTGACGGCTGGTCTGTTGGACCTGCCCGAGCACATCACCTTGTTTATCAATCACCTCAAAGGTAGACACAGCCTCTTGTAGCCCATTGGCTGTCATCCCCCCCAACCAAAACGCGACGGTCTGATTGGGTCTCACATCACGAATTACAGCATCCGCTGCTGGGGCCGTAGCCGTTAGTAAATAAGGCGGCTGAGTCTCCAGGTCAGTCTCCGGTTGGGCAAAGTAAATGGGATTTTGGTTACCCCCAAGCTCATCCACCTCAATACGGGTGATCCGAGCTAGGTCGACAAATGAATCTTTAATCGGCTGGGCAACGGTGGTTTGCCATAAGTAGCGGGTTAATAAATGGGTGAAAATGCCTGCCCTAAAGCCTGCAACCGTTGCTTCTGCAGCGGTCTCTGTCGCCAAAGCAGAGGTCATCGCTACCCCTCTAGCAATGCCCGCTTGACGCAATTGACGGAAAAGATTGTCGTCGGTGAGATCTAAGTCAGCTCTCATCTGCGCTTGAAAGTTTTTCTCAAGCTGGCTCGGTCCCACCGCTGCATCACTCAAGGTGGCTCGATAGACTAAATTCCCTCGGACGCCTCCGCCTGCGTGGCAGCTATCTAGTACTAGGGTGACATTGTTCGTTTTGAGCGCACGACTCAGCAAAAAGATCGTGCTGCCCATAATGACATTGGCCTCCCCTGCCACCACTCCGTCTAAGGCATCTGTAGGGACAATCGCCCCCACTCTGCCGTCGAACCCCTCATAAGGGACCACGTTGGGAGCCGTCCCCAATTCGTTAGGGCCTTGAGAATAATTGATAGGAGAGGGATCTTGCACATAGGTGCCATGCCCCGAATAGTGAAAGATCACCGTGTCTTCTGACGCAGCCTCACCTAAATGGGTCTGAAAGGCATTCAGAATCGCTTGCCTTGTTGGGGTGGTGATATGGGCTTTGGCAGGCAGGTTAAGGGTGGCATCGGCCACAATCACAATATTTTGTGGATCAAAGCCGTAACGGTGTACCAGTAGCTCGTACTGCAAACGGACATCATTCAGACAACCACTAAGGTCTCCAATCGGTTCGGGATATTGATTGATGCCCACCAGCAAGGCTAATTTTCTACCGGTGGCTTGGGCTAAGGCTTGATGAAATTGCTCACCCTGGCGCAAGAAGTCAGTTTGGCTAAGGCCAATCGCGGCAAGGCTAGAGCCTGCCATTTGTAGAAAGTGGCGGCGACGAATTCGAGACATGGTGGGCTTTTGATTTAGGGATAGGGCAATTCAGCGCTACAGGGAAATGTACGACCGCAGCACCTAGTCGGGGTCTATTGCTGATGCAGCAGTGCTTATACATCCTTTAGTTAAAGGAAATACCCTTGCATCGCAAGGGTACTGCTCAAAGTTTTGCGGTTTGCACATCGCTGCGAGTGCAACCACAGCCTATTCGGCGTCACCAATTAGGGTGAAAGCCGCCCAGTCTTTCGGATCAGGATGGGTTTCCATCGTGATCAGCATTGCCTGCCTTAAGGCTTGGGCTTTGGTTTGCCCTTGAGAAAGCTGGTTGTAGAACTCAGTCATCAGATCTGCTGTTGGGGCATCGGGTACTGCCCAGAGGGAAACGATAATGCTGGGCACCCCTGCTGCAATAAAGGAACGCGACAGACCAATCACCCCATCACCAGTAATGCGACCACGACCGGTATCGCAGGCGCTAAGCACCACCAGATCCGCCTGCAACTCCATCTGCAAGATTTCGGTGGAAGTCAGCAAGCCATCTTCGCCATTGCCAGGGGCTAAGGCTACTGCTCCTGGGGTATCGCGGCTCCCGGTTTGGCGCGGGTCACCGTATTCCAACAGTCCATGGGTGGCGAGATGGATCAGGTCAGCTTCAGCAATTTGTCGTTTGATTTGGGCTTCGGTGGCTTGTTCGCCCACTAGAGCAGCAGTATTGAGGAAACCGGCTACGGCCTGAGCTTCTTGACGGGCACCGTAGAGGGGCTGCAGTTGCACGGATTCAAAGTTGCCTGCTTCCGAGAGGAACGTCACCTCTGGCATGAAGGGGTCACCGACAATCAAAGGATTTTCCCCCTGCAGGGGCGAATGGCCATTCGCCCTGTCCCCACCCGCCAATTCTTGGGTCAGCTGCAACACCTGTATCGATGGCGCAGTCAGAATGGTGTGGTTTTCGATCAGGTATTCGCCGTTAGCGTCTTTGAGGGCAGGGAAGGGGACGAGGAAGAGTTCACCCTGGGGGATAAAGGCGACCTTTTGGTGGGGATCGGTGGGGAGCAGAGCAGCGATGGGCTCGATCAGTAACTTATGGAGTTGGCTTAGATTTTCGCCAGCTTCAGCTTGTAGCTGGGCTAAGTCTGCGGGCGCAATAGTAGGAGGTGCACCAGCACGATCTCCCCAAATACCAATTGACTGTCGAGTATTAGTAACTAACTCTTTTAAGCTAATACCTTCAGAAGGGAGTCTGTGCGAAGTAATCTCTCCAGTTTCAGAAACAATGAGTTCGCTACGAGGCAAATTAGGAGCCAGCTCAACAGAGGCAAATTCAATATTGCCTGATGGTTGCACCACCCAAATATAAAGCATTGGATTGCTAGTACCAGCATCAAATGCATCAAGAATCGAATAGCTGACCAAAGTCATATTTCGCTGTTGAGCCACACGTCGAATTTCATCTATTTGAGGTCTTCTATCAGAGAAGAATTGTTCAGTGGAAGATGTCACTGCTTGTGTGACCAATGCCTCCACTAAAACCCGTGTCCGAGCTCTTTCGGATGCGACCAAAGCCTCTTCAACTCGTCCTTGAGACAGCAAATTAGTTTGCAAACGTATATAAGAATCTCTTTGAGTCTCGAATAGAGCTCGTTTATCTACATCACTCAATTCGCCCTCTCGCAAAGAATCCAAAAGTTCAAGTGCCTCTAGCAACATATTTTCTGCTGCCACCTTGAGTTCCTCTGCCGCAATTAATACTGACTCTTGAAGAGCATCATCTGTCCTTTCAACAGCTGTAGCTAGATTCCAATAGACACTCCCCAAACTTAGCAAAGCAGAAACTTGATTTTCAGGAGAACCAACCTCACGAGAGATATCAAGGCTTTGTTCAAAATATTCGAGTGCTTGTCTATAATCATTAGTCCTTTGGTAAATGACACCTATATTTCGCAAGGTAATACCTTCTTGTTGGCGCATACCTAAAGCTCTAAATAGATTTAACGCTTCTTGATAAGCATCAAATGCTTCTTGATATCTATAGGAGATTTTGACACCTCCATCTTCGATCAAAATACGTGGATTATTGAAATAGAAATCCCCTAAGTCTCCTAATGCTCTAGCTAGAGCACTCCTATTATTTAGCTGACGAAAAATATCAACACTTTGGTTGTGAAAATCAGGAAATAGAACAGGGTTTTGTCGATGCACCTGGGCTAAGTTTCTTAGTGCAAGTGCCTCGCCATGTAGATCCCCAGATTCGCGAGATAGAAATAAGCTTCTATCAAAAAGCTCAATCGCTTCTTCAATTCTGCCAATGCTACTGTAAAGAGCACCAAGATCATTTAAAGTTGACGCTTCTGCTGCAATGCTATTGATTTCTAATGCAATAGACAAAGAAGACTGATATGCGTCAATGGAATCTTGATATAGTCCTGCTTGAGAATAGATATCGCCTAGAGCGTTGAGAACTGCCGCTTGTCCTTCTAGGTCATCTGCTGAACGAAATATCTCTAGTGACTGGAACTTTAAATTTATAGCTAGCTGAAGATCTCCAGTCGTCTGATATATGTTGGCTAAGTTACCCAGTGCAGAAGCTTCAAGGTCTATATCATTCAAATCACGGGCAATAGTAAGAGACTCTTGATGAGAGCCAATTGCCTCATCAATCTTGCCACTTCTATAATAGGCAATGCCAAGTGAAATCAATGCTGAAGCTTCCCCTAGTTGATCATTGTTTTCACGCTTAATTGACAAAGATTGCTCGTAAAATTCGATTGCGATATCGAATAAACCCCAATCCAGAGCAGTATGCCCTAAATTGTCTAGAGTATCTTCTTCTTTTCTAGATAAATCGAGCTCACGCCAAATTTCAAGTGCTTCCTCATACACTTCAATTGCACTTTCATAGTTGTGTGCTCTTCGATATGTGTTGCCAAGATTTACAAGTGAAAAGGCTTCCCCATGTCGATTTCCCAATACCCGCTTTAAGGTTATAGACTGCTGTTGAAACTCAATGGATTGATCATAATTTCCCAGGCCATCGTAAGCATTGGCAATGTCTCCTAGTAATACAGCCTCCTCACGTGTACTAATTTCTGGAAATCTACTACGTACTGCTTCACTGCGATAAAACCCTAAGGCTTGTTCATTGATGCTGAGCGCCTCTTGATAGTTGCCAAGCTGATATTGCTCAGATCCTTGAAGTGATAGAGTTGCCGCATCAGATAGTAACAGTTCTGCGGTTTCTGACTGAGTTACATTAAGCTGATAAGAACCCTGAGCATTTTCCTCTTGGGTCGTCACCATGATGTCGTATGTGCCATCAGTTGGCAGTGTTGCAATTAGCCATACATCATTGGCAAGAGTGAGGGCGGGTAAACTTTTGGCAATGGCTGAACCTTCTTCAAGGTCGACCAGAATTAAGTAGGGAATAAACCCATTGCTTTCAATATGGATAGTTATAGTTTGATTAGCTTCTCCCTGGATTTGGTGGGTATTCACTAGGCGATTCGAGTCTGGAATTTCCCCGTCAAAGATTAATGTAAAAATCTCGCTACTCTCATCTAGAACGCCTTCTGCATTTAGGAGAACTACGTCACTTTCATTCGGCCTAAAAGATATAGAATCCAATTTGGAGATTATCCGTTCTTCTTGTTCTTGAAAGCCAATATCTTGTGCAATTTGTAACGACTGCTGTAAAGCATCAATCGCGAGATCAATTTGTCCGAGGCTAATATAGGTCTCAGCTAGATTGCCAAGCGTCAAGCTTTCTTTGTCGCGTTCATTGAGTTCACGGGCAATTACAAGGCGTTGCTCAAAGAGTTCAATGGCACGTTCATGTTCACCCAGCCCGTCATAGGCAAGGGCTAAATTCCCGAGTCTTGAACCTTCACCAGAGCGATCTCCCACCTCACGGGCAATTGCTATTCCTTGTTCTAGAACCTCGATCGCGTCTTCATAGCGACCCAATTCGCGATATAGGATGCCAATGACACCGAGTGCCAACCCTTCATCTCTTCGCAGCGCTGCACTAAATCCCTGAGATTCATAAATTGCATTGATTGCAGCAATGCGCTGATAGTTCACATCAATGGCTTGCTCATATTGACCTAGGCCACGATGGGCAACACTTAAATTACTTAAGGTTGTGATTTGGCCGTCCAAATCGCCGCTGTCCTGGTAAATCGCTAATGCTGCCTCCCAAGAGGCGATCGCCGCTTCAAATTGACCACGATTGTATTGTTGTCCCCCTTGGTCAAATAAGCGACCTGCCTCAGATTGAGAACCAATCGTCTCCTGAATCGTTATGATCCTGAACTGATAACTACCCTCCCCCGGCATCTCAGTTGCAGTGACCAGAAACGTATAAGGTCCATCCTGAGTGAGTTGATGGATAAGGGAAACTGTTCCCGCTTCTCCAGTTTGACGAGAGATTAGCTCCCCAGTTGTCTCATTGATAAGGGAAATGACTGGCGTAAAGGACGTGCTAGTGACGGTGATTTCGATGGTTTCACCAGCCTGTGCGTCAAAACCATAGGCATCAAAGCGCCGCTGGGTATCACTAAAAACCTGATCTCCCTCCTCTAGGCTTCTCTGAATAAAACCGTCTGATTCCGATGTTGCCTCAGACTGCTTCGAATAGAGGTTTAATGGCTCCACGTCTAGCTCTTGTGGCCTCTGTGCCAAGCCAGAAATTGCCCCAGCCAGAAAGAGAGCGATGGTGACAGTAGCTAGTCTCAGTAACTTGGCAGCTTGTAGCATCAGTAAAAATCCAGGCGAAAGGGCGGGCTTAAACCCATATATTTCTGGAATTCATCCACTTATTCAAGTTCATTTCTTTAAAGCAAGATCCATTCCAGTCAATGCCGCCCCTTGCTGAGGGAAACCATCCCTGACAACACCAATCCCATTACCCCTAAGCCCATGACAGTATTCGGTTCCGGCACCGATGAGGGCACTTGGCTAATAGTAGGTTTAGGACAGTGATAACCCTTAGCCGCCGTAACCTGGGCTTGCGATTGATTGCTCTCACTCGACTGCGACAGTCCATTAAAAATAGAGACAAACTGCTGGCTGGCGTCCCAGCTTGAGAATAGCGACACTGGTGATGCTCCCCATGGCCCCAGCACATGATCAGATCCTGGAACCAAAGCTGCAACTAGCGCCTGAGTAGCATTGCCCTGGGGTAGCAGCCATTCCTGCTCCACCTCAAACTCGGGCCAATTAATCTCGATTTGAGGAGAGATCTTCGTCAGGTTAACCTCACTGTTGTTGTCCACGTTAATGGATGGGTCCACATTGACTGCAATCTCCGGCAATACGTTCACCTCGGCTGGCGCAACCGTGATCACCGGCTCAAAATGGACAAAAATGGGAGAGGGTTCTGGCTGATCAGGAGACGGTGTTTCACGCTCCGCATCGGTTGCAGGTTCCGAGTCGGGCGACTCTGGGTTTTGACCGTGAGTCGAGAAATCAATATGCCAGTTGTTGAACAATTCCCAACCGTTGAAGAGGCGAAATTTATTCTCTGAAAAAAGTGTAGTGGTGAGCGCCAGGGCAACGGTCGCCGTTAACCCTGGCAACAGAAAACGTAGCATCGGTTTGGTCTGAGCCATCGTGAGGTATTCCCTGAAAAATGACGGCGGCAAAGGTTCAGTGACAATGGCCCTATGGGCTGTTATCCATCGCTGGCCGCTAAAAGGGAATACCGCTGACTCAGAACGACTTATTCAGTTTATTCAGCAGGGGGTGGTTCGCAGAGCCGTTCTGTCGCCGTAGCGATCGCCTCAGCCGCCACTTCAGACTGCGACTGCACCGCCATGACTTCCCGCCAAGCGTCGGCTTCCAGCCCCTCCGCCCAAAAATAATCTGCCCGTGCCAGAGCTCGATCCACTGATGAGCCTTCAGTCCCATCAATACCGGCTAAAGCCCAGGCAACCTCAACCTGACGTTCTAAGCTGATCAATTCCACTTGCCGCGTTTCGTAAATGGAGTTGGGAAAATCTTTGTGCTGTGCCCTTAGGGTATAGATTTGGCCAGGGCGCAGGGGAGGGCCGCCATAGGTGATGGTTTGCCGTTGATTGACAGGATAGGTCCAGATGGGCTGATCCGAATTTTCGGCAAATAGGACCAGGCTACGAGGGGCTCCGTCTATTAGAAAAACAGGGCGATCACTCCACAGCGGCACCACTTGGTTAGGCGGCAAAGACACGACACAATAATCGTCGCCCCGACCAGCACGGCCATTCTCCCTGGCATCTGGGGGCTCTTGTGGGCTGTTGCCGAAGAGCCAATCCAGGAAGTTGCCGCTTGCCGACGGCGGTGACTGAGCCATGGATGGCAAAGCAATGGGCAAGGTGATAACTAGGGTTATCAATCCGATCAATCGGTTGAACCTGCATCCAGTTTGATATCGATTAGTCATGGGTAGGGCTCCAGATAGCAGGTAGAAGATAAATCCAAACTGTGGCTGTGGGTAGTAGCCATGGCAATAGCAAGCTAGTATTAATGGTGCTCTGCAGTCCGACAAGGCCATAAACCCCACTGCCAATCAGCAGCCAGGCTACATTAGCCCCCCGTCTTTGAGACTGACCATAGCCTAGTAACACCAACCCTTTGCCCACAAACAGCGCTACCCCAACAAGCCACAGACTGGGAACCATGGCGACTTGATGCTGTACTAGAAGCTGATGCAGCTCGTAGGCAATAGACTCCACCCCGGCAAAAATGGCTTCGTCAGAACCGGGATCTCGATTCTGTTGACGCCAATAAGCCACTGCTGGCGGGAGTGGATGATTTTCCGACCAACCATCCCCCTGGGCTTCGGCATAGGCGACGGGACCAACCAAGACGACTGTGGCCTGACGAATGGTGGTCGCAGTCTCGTTAGGGTCCGCCAAGACAGTGTGGGCCGATACCCGCCGAAACACCTGGTCCGGGGGTAAGGAAAAGTCGAGGAAAGGTCTTAACCACCGCTGTTGCCAGCGATCACTCCACAAGGTAATCGGCAACGTTTGTTGCTCGACCAACCATCCCAAGTTGCCCTGCTCTGGCGGCATGGCACTGAGGGTTTGAAACAGGGCCGTCTTCAAGTCTTGGGTGCGCTCCACCTCGGGGCCAACCGCCGGAGTGCTCTGTTGGTAGCGGGCGGCAACCGCTAATAAATAGGCAAAGGGGCAGCTAATTTGTTTACAGGCTTCTGGAGACCAGGGCAAAACGCCGTACCATTTCGGCGCGTCGGTATAGCCCTGCATACTCCAATTAAAGTTAGTCAGGGGTTGAGCCGAATTCACCCCCTGTTCTCGGCCATTTCGCCAGTGGGAGGCAAAAATAAACCAAGTGTTTGCCTTCTCTACCGACTGCTCTAAGGTGGCAGCAAGGATTGGTCCTTCAGCACTTTGGCGATCTAGTAAGAAATCGATACCAATCACCTGGGCGTCTAAGGCGACTAGCTTATCTAGGAGCGTTGATAAATACTGCTGATTAATCGGCACTGGATTTTCAAGCAGTATCGATTGCTGCACCGATGAGTTGTCTACTTGTACCAGCACTACCTCAGGTGATGCTTGCGGCAGTTGACCAGTCAGGTTGCGATAGATGGCTTGGCTTAGCAGTCGCCCCGATAAAAAGGTTTCTCGCACTGCTGGAATCACGCTCAAGACCGCCACTGCTGCTAAAGCCACCCCTTGCCGACGATTGGGCAGCCACCGCTGTAGGTGATACCGCCAGTCGGTGCGCTGCAACCGAAAAGGCACCGCCTCTGGATGGCGAAATAGAGACGGGACTAAATAGGCCGAGGGGTAGGTGAGGTTTTGCGCCGACTTCAAATGGCGACAGGCACTGGCGATCGCATCCTGTACATCCTCGCCTTGCACCAAACCTTGCAAAAACGGCACCAGAAACTGCTGGGCTACCTCGTTATGGATCGGCTCCCGCATAATCGCCACTTGGCTGAGGCCCATCTCCACCAGGGCATCGGCAATAGTGAGGCCACTGCAGGAATTGAACAGGGCAAACTTCAGCCCCTGGGCCTGGGCCTTTTGCAAATAGGGGGCTAACTCTCGAATGGAAAGGGCCGTATTGGGGGCGATCGCCAGGTTGCCATCGACCACCTCGGACTCATTGCTATGGCCTGCAAAAAAGAGGATGTCCCAGCCTTGGGGGGCCGCGATCTTCTGGCAAATATCTTGCTTGAGCAACCGGGTGTCTTTACCGGGTTCCCAACCCACCGCTTCAATTTGAACAAAAGATTTGAGAGCCTCAAAAGCTTGGAGGTCACCCCCAAAATTCAGGCCGGTATCGTCCCCCAACACCAATAACACCCGTGGCTTTCCGCGTCGGGGTCGCAGGACTTGAGAGACCTCCTGCTGCACCGTATGGGAAACCCGAGCAATGCGACAGTGGCCTCCTCCGGCCTTAAGTTCCCAAGTTTCCCAGGGCAAGCGAGCTAAGAATAAGGAATTACAGCTCAGCAAGATATCGGGTGCATCACTCTGGGGCACGCTGCCCAGGACCTGCCGGATTTTAAAGAGCTGTTCATGGCGGAGCCAGCGGTGAAACTCTGAGAGCAGTAAGGCCTCAGCTTCAACCAAGCGACTGTGGCGATCAACCGTAGGAGAGGTCACCTGACCCGCTACCCCGACTCGTCCCCGTAATTCCTGTCGGTAAAAGTTGAGATAAGCCTGCTGCCATCGATCGTAGAGGGATTCAAGCTGGGGTAAATAAGGCAATTCAGCGTTGAGCCTGCGGCCTCGCCCCCAGGTGAGTTCAAACAAGCAGGTTTGCTGGACCTGCCGCACAGTTAGGGCGTAAGTCATGGGGTGCGGTCATTAGAACTATCAGGGTCGAAAGTAAAGCTCGGCAAGGTTAAAGGCGTTCCCCCTGGAGGCATCACATCTAGAGTGAACTGCTCATCCCAGCTCCCGAATACTTGGGCATAGAGATAGGTCGAATCGGTATCGGCAGCCAAGGTTTGTACCGTCAAAACCTCTTCCCTTTGTCGAATTTGCAGGCTCATCCCCACCGGCAGAGATTCTCCCTGGCTCGGGCCGAGGAATACTAAGAGGCTCCATTCTGGTGTACCGGTATCAAACACACTCCAGGTCAAGCCATAGAGACGCAAGGGCAACCCAGCGGCTTGAACATCAGTAAAGGCGGCCCGAGCCCGAGGCGGCACTTCGACGCCCTCAGGTTTCAATTCCGCCAAAATTGCTTCGAGTTCCTGGGTGGGGGAACGCATTGCCATAGCTGGAGTCAAGGGGTCCATCAGGGTCCAGGCAAAGGCTTCGGCTACTGTATCCAATTGGTTGTTGAGCCAGCGACCCACATTTAAAACCGGTTCTAGAACGGAACCTGGACTGGTCTCGGGGAGCAGAAGGGCCGGTTCTAGGTGATGCAAATAGAGCAAGACTCGCTCTGGGGGCAGTGCAAAGGCAGAGAGGGGCACCATGGGTTCCCCAGCAGGACTGGTACCGTTAGTGAGTTGGGGTAATTGATCGGCCCGCAGTCCGCCTCGAATCTGCACCTGTTCTAGTTCTTCCAGGACTTCCACCAGGAGCCATAGATGCTGGGCCTGGTTGCCTGGGGAGCTCGGTAATGCCACCGTCGAGTCAGGCACCGTAGATAAAGGCACTACCCCGAGACGAAAGCCCTTGACCTGCACAGCGGCATCGGGAGGCTGGGCCAGGTTCACCGTGGCTGTCAAGTCTGTGCCCCCCGCTTCGAGCCACTGCTGTACTCCCAGTAGCGCCAGAGATCGCAGGTAAGTTTGCCATTGCTGCTCAGCATCGCTGATGCCTTCACAACGCTGCACGGCCCGATCAATCACCTCAGGGGACAAGGGCACCAGAGCGGAGAGATCAGAGAAATCAGTCACGGGAAGATCTTGAGTCATAACGGGACAGGCATGGGCCGGGAGAGACAATAAGGAATGAATCATGACAGTTCAGGGCTAAACCCATGGGCGCTTTTACAGAGTTGACGGGCAAGGCGGCTGCGGGGGCGGCGCTTCTGAGGGCTTTGGGCTTCGGATTTGGCTTCTGCCACCAGCTCATCCACCGCCGCGGTCAGCCAATGGTTGAGAACATCAGCGATAGCCTCTAGCCGTTCAGCGGAGGTCACCGTAAGTACTTCAGCTTGGATGGCGGTTTGCAATCGGGGCAGCAACACATCCCGCACATCACTACGCAGGCGCTTTAAATCCAGTAGGCGGGTAACTTGAACTTGATCTTTAAGGCCAATTTGAGGGGCGATCGCCCCCAAACTTTCCCCCTCACAGTGGAACAGCGCCAAGGCTTTAAGAAACTGCTGATCTTTGGGGGAGCGCTTGCGAAACTTAGTGCAGTATTGCTCAATCACGGTTTCGACAGCTGCCGTTAATTGGGTTTGGAACTGCTGATGATAGGTCTCCAAAAAGTCTGCTTCGGCGGTTTCTAACTCGGACTGATCGGAAGCCACAGGTTCTACTCCCGGCAAGGCATCAAGGGAGTCAGCAGCGGGCAAGCCGCCGCGCACATGGATGCGATATTGCCGCAGCCAATGGGCCAAGTCTTGCAGGTGCGCCAGCACCTTCGCTGGCGGTTGGGTGGCATCCATACGGCTGAGTTGGGCTTCAGTGGGAATAGCACAGCGCCCCCCTTTGCCTTGGCGGCGCTGCTGGAAGCGGTCTTGGCGATAAACCCGATGATAGGCAGTCAATCGAGTTTGGGCAGCAGTGACCTCAGCATTACTCAAGCCGTGGAATTCCCCGAGGATACGGGCCACCTGCTCTACGGTGGTGTCATTCAGAATCGACCAATCCGTGGCTCGATACACCCCCTTTTCCAGCAAAAACTGGTTTAGCTCGGTGTGGTTGCGGGTCACATGCATGGCCCAACTCTCCAGGCGGTTGCGACCTTGCTGGTAACGCTCCAGAATATGCACCGTCAGCGGTTGATAAGCCCCTAGGGGACGACCGTCATCGTCAAGCCCATAGGGATAGAGGTCTTCGCTACGAAACTGGTAGGTGCTGCCAAACTGCTGGGCCAGTTGTTGGCAAGCTCGGTAGATACCGTGGGAAACGTAGCAGCGCAAACACAGCAGGGCCATGGTGCTATCCTCGGCCTCGGATTTGCCCCGGACGCGCCAGCGTTGCAGCAGCCAATTTTGCAAGAGCGTGTCTTCCTCATCTAGGGGAAGTGCCCCTTGGTCGAGTTGGTGATGCAACCAGGTGCGAGCGGCAGCGATCTGTTGGCGACCACAACGGCCTGCGCTGTCGAGGCGGAGGAGGGTCCAATAGCGGGAATCTAAGGTCATCCGTTTTGAAACAGGCTAGGTGGGAACTTTCCCGTTGCTATAGAAGTCTATTGCCGATGCGATTGAACTTATTCAATGAGATTCTCTTACTCTGCATTGCCAATCAAGGTGAAAGCCGCCCAGTCTTTAGGGTCTGGATGATCTTGCAGGGTAATCAGCATTGCCTGCCTTAAGGCTTGAGCTTTGGTTTCACCCTGAGAAAGCTGATTGTAGAACTCGGTCATTAGATCTGCCGTGGGCGCATCGGGTACCGCCCAGAGGGAGACGATGATGCTGGGCACCCCAGCGGCGATAAAGGAACGCGACAGACCAATTACCCCATCCCCAGTAATGCGCCCACGCCCCGTATCGCAGGCGCTGAGCACGACCAAGTCCGCTTGCAAATCCATTTGCAATATCTCGGTGGAGGTGAGTAAGCCATCCTCCCCAGCACCTGGAGTGAGGGCCACGGCACCCGGGGTATCGCGACTGCCGGTCTGGCGCGGGTCGCCGTACTCTAGCAAGCCATGGGTGGCCAGGTGAATGAGGTCGGCTTCGGTAATTTGTCGTTTGATTTGGGCTTCGGTGGCTTGTTCACCCACTAAGGCAACCGTTTCTAGAAAACCGGCCACGGCTTGGGCTTCTTGGCGGGCTCCGTAAAGGGGTTGCAATTGCACCGCTTCAAAATTGCCTGTGTCAGAGAGGAATGTGACCTCCGGCATGGTGGGGTCGCCGACGATCAGGGGATTGTCCCCCTGTAGGGGCGAATCGCCATTCGCCCTGTCCTCATCTGCCAATTCCTGGGTCAGTTGCAAGACCTGAATAGACGGTGCCGTCAGGATGGTGTGGTTTTCGATTAGGTATTCGCCGTTGGCATCTTTAAGAGCCGGGAAGGGCACCAAGAAGAGTTCACCCTGGGGGATAAAGACGACCTCTTGGTTGGGGTCACTGGGGAGCAGATCAGAGATCGGGTCAATCAGTAGCTGGTGAAGGGCAGTCAGTTTTTGGTCGGTTTCGGCGCGGCGTTGGGCCAGCTCCTGAGCGCTTTGATTGGGATCTAGGGTGGGGATGGCACTGGCGCGATCCACACTACGGACACCAAGGGACTGGCGGGTGTCGATGACCAGGGAGGTGAGGTCGATGTCGGTGAGGGGTTGTTGTCGAAAGGCAATGTTGCCATCGGGAGAGACAACCCAGATGTAGAGAAACGGATTGTCATCGTCTGAGAAGCCAATCAGCGAATATTCCACCAGGGTGGTTTGCTGTTGCTGAGCTAGGGCTTGGATGGCGGCGAGATTGGGCGGTTCTAAAACCACATCTTCCGTAGTTAGTTGCTGAGCCAACAACTCCGCGAAAGCTTGAGCGCGACCCCGCTCCGCAATGGTAAGGGCAGAGTCGTATTTGCCCTGGGCTACCAGCGCCTTTTGCAGCAGGTTAAAGGCAGCTTGCTGAGTGTCAAAGATCGAGACTTTATCGCTATCGCTAAGGTCACCCCTACGGAGATCCTCCCAAACCAAAATGGCCTCAAAGAGGGCGGCTTCGGCCAGGGCCGGTTGTTGCATTTGCAGATAGGCTGCTCCTAGATTATTCAGGGCAGCGCCTTCCCCTCGGCGATCTCCAATTTCCCGCGCAATGGCGAGCACTTGTTGAGAGAAATTGATCGACTGTTGATAGTTCCCCAGGTTGAGATAAGCAAGGCC
>ERZ1740060.632-NODE-632-length-16623-cov-24.787603_pt1 | contig 16623 bp, 9 predicted proteins | sample MGYA00581743_ERZ1740060 | MGnify/ENA primary metagenome ERZ1740060 (study PRJEB43018, sample SAMN04849235) | marine metagenome | isolation source: floating plastic debris | place: Pacific Ocean | collected 2008-08-27 | study: EMG produced TPA metagenomics assembly...
TGACGGCGTGTTGCCGCGCGAACGGGCTGGTGGAGCCGGAGGGGCTGACGGCTTAGAAGGCCGTCGCGCCGATCACGATCAGGTTCAGCCCGGCGACGGCGAGCAAGACATACGCGATGCGCAGGAAGGCCGCTTGCGACAGGCGTTTGTGCAGCGCAAAGCCGATGGCCACACCGATCAGCACGAAAGGTGCGAGGGTCGCGGACGCGAGAAGCCCATCGACAGAAAAGAGGCCAAGGGCGGCGTAGCCGACGCCTTTGGCGAGGTTCAGCGTAAAGAAGAAGACGGCGTTTGTGCCGACAAAGGCCGATTTGTCGAGGCCCATGCGAAGCAGGGTGCCTTTGATCGGTGGACCTCCGGCATGGGCGACAAAACCGGCAAAACCAGAGAGCGCACTGACAAGGAAAATCACGCTCTGATTGGCTTTGGGGGCGGGTGCGACCGTCTTGCGCCGGGGGCGGAAGAAGCGGGCGGCGAACCAAAGCGCCATGACGCCGATGGCGATGCGCAACAGGTTCGGGTCAATCCGCGAAAAGCCGATCATGCCGATCGCGATGCCGAGGGCTGCACCGGGCAGGAGTGTCAGGATCACGCGGGCTTGCCACGCGGTGCGGTATCGCCAGACCGACAGAATGTCGATGCCGATCAGAATCGGGAGCAACAAAACGGCTGCCGCCTGCGGGGACATGGTCAGAGCGACCAAGGGCACGCCCAAGACGCCGAGGCCCCCGGCGAAACCGCTTTTGGAGATACCGGTCAGCACAACAGCGATGGCCGCGACAAGATAGGAATCCAAGGTCATTTCAGGTTTTTAGGAGATCCGAGAGGATCACTAAAACGGTTTTATAAGATCAGATAAATCGTCTAATCAGATACTATGTCCTTTGATTTGAAACATGTTCAGAGCTTTGTCGCCGTGGCTGAGACGCTTAGTTTTTCGGTCGCAGCAGCGCAGCTGAACACGGTGCAATCTGCGGTAAGCGCGCATATCAAAACGCTGGAAGTGCAACTGAATCGGACCTTGTTGGATCGCGGACGGGGGCGCGGGGCGGCGCTGACGGCGGAAGGGACGGCGTTTCTGGTGCAGGCGCGCCGCTTACTTGCTTTGGCCGAGGAAATGGCGCGAGACCCGGGTGCTGCGCAAGGGGCCGCGCCCTTGCGTCTGGGCACCACGGTGACCTTTGCGCAGTCGGTTGTGCCCCGGGCTTTGAAGGCGTTTGCTGCAGGAAAGCACGCCACGCCTGTCACAGTTCGGACGGCGCGGAGCCATCACCTTATGGATCTTCTTGAAAACGGGGAGATCGACCTGGCCTTTGTCTTCGATCAGGGGGCGCACCCGTTGCGCCATGCCACGGTGCAAATTGGGCTTTGCTGGGTCGCGGCAGAGGGGGTGTCGTTTCAAGGCCAAAGCAGTCTACCGCTGGCTTTTCTTGAGGATGCTCGCGATCTGCGGCGTCATGCCTTTGCTGCTTTGGATCGTCAGAACTCCATCACCGCGTCCTTGGGAACCCATCCCGATCCGATTGGCTTGCGTGCGATTGTGGCGGCAGGGTTGGCGGTCACTGTCATGCCCGCGCCTGCGATCGTTGCGCCGTTTGAGGATGTGGGCGCGCGTCTGGGATTGCCGGAACTGGGGACAATGACGGTATCGGTCTATGTGGCGCGCGGCGGGCTGGACCAACCTGCCGCAGAGTTGGGGCGGGGCTTGGTTTTGGCGGCGCGGGGGTAGGGCGTTGGGGGTAAGGGTGACGGGACGCGGAAATGCGTTTGGGCTATCGCTAGTGTCTATCTGGGTTTTTTGGGGGAACGTGCCCTTACGGTGTTTTCTTCGAAATCACCTGACGGGCGACGCGTTTCTGGCGAAACGCTTTTGCGGACTACGCGTTTCTTGCGAAACGCTTTTGCGGACTACGCGTTTCTTGCGAAACGCTTTTGCGGACTACGCGTTTCTTGCGAAACGCTTGGTGGAGCCTAGGGGAGTCGAACCCCTGACCTCTTGCATGCCATGCAAGCGCTCTCCCAACTGAGCTAAGGCCCCAATAGCGCGGTCTTTAAGGCAAGCGCGGGGGGGATATCAAGCGAAAAATCCCCGCGCATGCGGTGCTTTCAGCAGACACAAGACGCCGTGCGCGCCGGTGTCGATTTAGCTGTCGTCGTCGTTTGCCGCGACGTCTGCGATCTCGTCCAAAGAGACGTCATCATTGTCGTCATCGTCATCATCAAGCAGATCATCGTCGAGCTTCACATCAGACGTATCGTCATCATCAAGCACTTCAGCCTCATCCACCACGTCATCATCTTCGGGCTTCTTGCTGGCTGGGTCGGCCTTGTCGGCGACCATGGTGCGGTTCTTGCTGACGTCGATTGTCACGACCTCGCCCGTGTAGGGGCTGACGATCGGGTCTTTGTTCAAGTCGTAAAACCGTTTACCGGTTGTCGGGCAAAGGCGCTTTACGCCCCACTCTTCTTTGGGCATGGGAATCCCTTTCGTATCCGTCGTTGCGGTGATCGACGCCAACTGCCACAGCTTGAAAGCGGTGTCAAAGCCAATTGAAAGGAAGCACGCGTATGTGGGGCAGGGGCTTGCCGACGCATCTGATTTTAGACGGGTCGCCCGCGATTGAGGTAGTCTTGAAACAGTCGTCTCGCGCCAAGCGGCTGTCGCTGCGTGTTTCGGGCCTGGATGGGCGAGTGTCGTTGACCGTGCCCAAGGGCGTGCGTTTGCGCGAGGCGGAGGCGTTCTTGCGCGAGAAGGAGGCGTGGTTGCGGGCGGCCTTGGCGCGCAACCCTGAACGGGTGGTCGTCAGGATGGGCGGCGCGGTGCTGTTTCGCGGGGCCCGTTACGCGGTGACCCCTGCGCCGGTGCGTGCGGTGCGGCTTGAGGGCAGCGCCTTGCTGGCTCCGCAAAGCGCGCCAGAAAAGACCGCGACACGGGTGGAGGCGTTTTTGAAGCTGCAGGCACGGCAGGTCTTGCAGGACGCGACCGATAGATATGCGGCGGCCCTGGGCCGGCCTTACGGGCGGCTGACCTTGCGGGACACGCGCTCGCGGTGGGGATCGTGTTCGGCCGAGGGCAATCTGAATTACTCGTGGCGGCTGATTATGGCGCCGCCCAAAGTGCTGGAGTATGTGGCGGCGCATGAGGTCGCGCATCTGGCCGAGATGAACCACAGCCCGGCGTTTTGGGATGTGGTCGTGCAGCTTTACGGACCCTATGAGGCCGAGCGCGGCTGGCTTCGCCGCCATGGGGCCGAGCTGCATCGATATCGGTTCAATGATTGACCTTGGCGGGATTTGTGATCACATATGACCCATGCTGATCCAGTCCCGCTCCGAAGCCACACCGGCCACCCATGATCGGCTCTACAGATCGCTGCGCACCAAGATCATGCATGGCGAGGTGATGCCGGGCCAGGCAATGACCTTGCGCGGGATCGGCAAGGAATACGGCGTGTCAATGACGCCTGCGCGCGAAGCGGCGCGGCGGTTGGTGGCCGAAGGGGCGTTGTCGCTGTCGTCTTCGGGCCGGGTATCGACGCCGGAGTTGAGCAACGAGCGGATCGAAGAGCTGGCCGCTTTGCGCGCCTTGATCGAGCCCGAACTGTCAAGCCGCGCCTTGCCGCGTGCGCATATGGCGCTGATCGAGCGGTTGGAGACCATCAACGGCGCGATTGGCACAGTCATCGCGCGCGGGGATTCGGTGGGATATATCCGCACCAATCTGGAATTTCACCGCACGCTTTATCTGCGCGCCCAGGCGCCTGCGATGCTGGCCACCGCTGAAACGATCTGGTTGCAATTGGGCCCGACGATGCGGGCGCTTTATGGCAAGCTGAAACGCACCGAGCCGCCGGTGCATCACAGGCTGATTATTGCCGCGCTAAAGGCAGGCGACGAGCCGGGCTTGCGGTTGGCGGTGCGCACCGATGTGACGGCAGGTCTGAAGATGCTGGCCGGTTAAAGCGGTATTTAAGGACAAAAGAAGCGAGTGTCGGAGCATGCACCCACGCTTTGGTTGTACGTTTGTGGTTAAAGCCCTTTTTTGGGGTCTATGAGGTGCGTTGGACCCCTTAAAATTATGGTAAATTGACATGTGCTGGGCTTATATACGGCACGGTGTGTCAAGACGTTAACGAGTTGGTTGCGAATGCAGAACGCGTATCAGTTGTACCAGGTCTCGGTTCCGAGCTTTGTCGTGATAACGGATGTCAGCGCCGATGACGCGGCAGAGCCGGAATTCATCATCTCGAATGAAGCGACTGGCAAGCATTTCAGCGCAAACCGGCTGACGGTTCAGTTTCTGGACGCGGTGAAGCGGACGGGCAGCCTGCGGGCTGCAGCGGCAGAGGTTGGATTGCTGGAGCCGCATTTCAAAGCGGTGATGGCCCAGCTGCGCAAAGCCGGGGTGGTGATCGAACTGGGGCAAACCGCCGAAGCGCCCGCACCCAAAGCGCCCGTCGAAAGCAAGCTGATTTCGCTGCGCAGCGATCTGATAAACGCTGCACCTTTGGCGCGCAGACTGGATCCGCTGGGGCGTTTTTTGTTCAGCGGTATTGGCTATGTGGCGTGGTTTGTCGCGGTGTTGGCGGCGGTGACGCAACTGATCGAGAATAGCGACAAGGTGCTGTTTTCCTTGCGTCAGATCCCGCAGCAGGGGCTGCAAAGCCTGATCCTACTTGTGCTGCTTTACGCAGGTGTGAAAGCCATCCACGAAATCGGCCACGCTTTGGCCTACCGGCGGTTCTGCCTGCGCGCGGGTTTTGATCCCGGACCGATCCGCATGGGGATCGCCGTTTTTGCGATGACGCCGTTTCCGTTCACCGATGTCACTGGCGCGTGGCGTCTGCGCAGCCGGTTTGAGCGGGTGATGATCGGTGCAGGCGGGATGTATATCGAGACCTGGCTGATCGCGATCCTGACATCGATCTGGGCGCATGTGCAGGCCGGTCCGGCGCAAAGCCTGATCCTGCAGGTCGCGGTTATCAGCGGCGCGATGACATTGGCGTTTAACCTTAATCCGGCGATAAAGCTTGACGGCTATTACATGCTGACCGATGCCATCCGGCGGCCCAATCTGGCGCAACGGGGCAGTCTGGCCGCGCGCAGTTGGCTTGCGCGCCGTCTGGGGGCCGCGTTGCCCGCGCCGGATCCGTTTGATCTGGGATATTGGACGCTGGCCTATCTGTATCGTTGGACCATTTTCGCGGGGATCTTCTGGCTGGCTTACCGGGTCGATCCCAATGTCGGTTATGGTGTGCTTGCGGTCAGCGCGATGATGTTGATCGTGCGCCCTGCGATGGCGACGACGCGCTTTTTGAAGACGCAAACGCTGAAACCTGTCCGTCTGATCGCGAGCGGTCTTGTCACAGCGGCGTTGCTGGCGGCTTTGTTCGTGCCGTTGCCAGACCGTGTTCTGGTGCCCGCGCATTACCTGCATCACGAGACGCGGTTCATCGAGCCGCCCGAAACAGCGCGCCTGATCGGCAGCGACAGCATGCTTGTGTTGGACAATCCTGCGCTGCTTGAAGAGCGTGTGACGCTGCGCTTGCGCCGCATCGCGCTTGAGAACACGATCCGTTCGGTGTCGGCCACGGCCGCTGAAAAGGCGCGTCTGCAAGGCGATATCGACCAGCTGATCGCTGTCGAGCACGAGCTGGAGGCACGTCTTGCGCGGTTGCGTATCCCGCTGCCTGAGACGGCGGTCTGGACCCCGATGGCCGCCGACACGCTTGAAGGCGCATGGGTCGTGGCGGCCTCTGATCCGCTGGGGGCGCTGTCTGAACCGGTCGCGCCTTTTTTGCGGCTGCGTGTTCCGCAATCGGCGTTGCAACGCGGTCTAGTGCTAAGTCAGGACACCGCCGTGCAGGCCCGTGCGCTGCATGATCCCGATTGCCAGATAGAGGCGACGTTGCGCACGTCCTTGGCGCAAGCCACGATCCTGCAGGACCGCGCGCTTTTGAACGCTGCACCTGCGCAGGCGCAATGCGTGCAGGGCCTGCCATCGGGCACGGCCTTTATGGTGCGTATCACGGCGCCTGATAAAACGCTCTTTGCGCGCGCGCGGACGGCGGCTTCGCGGTTGTTGCAAGACCGTCTTCCTGTCAATGTCGCTGCACTGAACTGAGGGGAGAGGACCCAATGGTGAAACGTCGTGCGGTATCTCGGAAAGACAAAGACATTCAGCCGGCAAACCTGCCGCTTTTGTATCAAACACTGGTGCCGCTAAGCCCGGAAGGCCAGGGCGCGCTAAGCTTTGAGGACACCCGCGATTACGGGTTTGCCGCCAAAGCCAATGCGATCCCGCTGACGGCGGACGAGTTTCCGATGGCCCTGAAGCACTATCCGATTGTGTTTTCGTCGGGCAAAATACCAACGCCGCTTGCGCTGGTCGGCATGCAGAAAGACCGCAATGATTTCGTCAACGACGACGGAACGTGGCGTGAGGGAGCCTATGTCCCCGCCTATCTGCGCCGCTATCCTTTTGCGATGGTCCGCGAAAGCGACACCGCCGAGCGTAATATTCTATGTGCGGATCTATCATCGACGATGTTCGCCTCTGGGGGCACGTCTGAGCGCAAGATCTTTGCGGATGGCAAGCCAAGCAAGTTGCTGAATGACATCCTTGAGTTCTGCAATCGCTACGAGGTTTCCCTGCACCGCACGCGGTTGATGATCGAAGGGGCGCAAAAGCATGATCTGATTGGCCCATCGACCGTGTCGGTGAGCCGCGAGGGAAAGACGCTCAAGGTTGAAGGGTTCTCGGTGATTTCCGAGGAACGGTTGCGCGATTTGTCCGATAAGGTGTTAGCCGATTTCGCCCGGCGCGGCGTGCTTAATATCTTTGCAGCGCATCACATGTCGCTGATGAACTTCTCGAGCTTTGGTGGGGCGGTGGCGTGATACGGGCGCTTGCGCTGCTTGTTGTGCTGGCATTGCCTGCGGCGGCACAAGAGACGGTAAGCGCGATCCTTGAGCCGTCTCAGCAGGTGGATATTCGCACGGCTGTCGCGGGACGTATCGCCACGCTTGAGGTGCGCGAAGGCGCGCGTGTTCAGGGCGGTGAGGTGCTGTTGTCGATCGACAGTGCGGTACAGCAGGCGCGTGTTGATCTGGCCCGTTTGGCGGCAGAGGCGTCGGGCGCTTTGCAACGCGCCGAGACGGCGCTGGCGCAGGCCGTAGCGTTGAAAGACCGCATTGCGCGGGCGCGTCAAAACGGGGCGGCGCAAGCGTGGGAGGTGATCCAGTCCGAGCAGAACGTCCGTTTGGCCGAGGCCGATCTGGTGGTTGCGCGCGAAAGTCAGGCGCGTGCCGGCGCGCAACTGGATCTTGAGCGGGCGACCTTGGCCGAATTCAGCGTGACGGCGCCCTTTGCGGCCACCGTGCTGGCCGTCACTGCCGAGACGGGCGAAACCGTAGACACGCAAGCTGTTCTGATGACGCTGGGCCGTTTGGACAGCCTGACGGCGACGGCGTTTGTGCCGCTCGACTGGCTATCGGGGCTTAGCGAGGGGGACCGCGTCGCGGTGACGCTGGATGATGGGCGCGATGACAGTGCAACGCTGTCGTTTATTGATCCGCGTGTTGATCCGGCAAGCCGTACGGTCCGTCTGAAGCTTGAGTTGCCCAACACAGACGGCGCGCTGCGTGTGGGGACGGGTCTGGTTCTGGGGCGGCCATGACGCAGGATGGATCAACGGCTCAGGCGGCGCCGTCGCTTTTGGATGCGATCCGGCAGGCCTATGCGGTTGAGCTGCACACGCCGCCTTTTCCCGACCGCCTGCTAGAGCTTGCCCGTGCGCTGATTGCCTGTCCGTGGGCTGCGATACTGGAGCGTGGTGCGGACGGGATCGATATTGCGTCTGGTCAGATACCTGAGGGTGACGGGGATCTTGTTGCTGAAACGGCAGACGCGTTGCTTGGCGATGGTGATGGCGGTGGTTTTGGCGCGGATATTGCGGTTGCGGGTGCTGCCATGGTGGCGCGCGTTGCGGTGCCCGGCGGCGGTGTTGTGGCGCTTGCGATCGGGCGCGCGCAAGGCGGGCAGATCGCGCAATCGCTGGCCTATGAGCGCTTGTCGCTGCTTTCGGCGCTTTCTTTTGCGCAGAATGCGCATCCCGACCATATGGCGCAGACCCGGATGATCGAGATGGTTCAAAGCGTGGCGGCTGATCCCAAGCCGGATGCGCTGCGCGCTTTGGCGGATCTGCTTGCGCGGCACATGTCGGCGGATTACGCGGCGGTGGGCCTTTATGCGGAGGACCGCATCACGGCGCTTGAGATTTCGGGTCAGGATGGGGCTGCGAAACGGGCCAGCCTTCCAGACCGCTTGCGTGTCGAGATGCAACAGACGGCCAAGCAGAAAACACGCTCGGCCGAACGGCTTTATGCAGCGGCGCCCGGGCGCGACAGCGGGTTGGTCTTTCAGATCGATGGGGCCAACCGGAACACCGGGGCCCCCTTGCTTGCAGGGGCGGTTTACGCGTTGAGCCAAGGGCGCAGCGTGCCGCGCCGCTGGACGCGGGCGCGGGTGACGAAACTGGCCGCCTGGGCGCTTGTGCTGTTTGGGGTGGGCCTTGTGCCCTTGCCTGACAGGGTCGAGATCCCGGCGACCGTTGAAGCTGCAGAGCGGCGCGTGCTGACCGCGCCCTTTACCGGGCGCCTTGATGCGATTTCTGTCACGGACAGCCAAACTGTGTCTTCGGGTACGCCGCTGCTTCGGATGGAAACCGAAGCGATTGATCTGGATCTGATCGAGGTACGGGCCGAGATGGCGCGCGCGCTGCTGGACCGTGAAGCAGCACGCGCCGCACGATTGGCAGCCGATCTGCGCAATGCAGAGCTTGAGGTAGAGCGGCTGGATGCGCGCATTGCGCGGCTGTCAAAGCAGATCGACGACGCGACCCTGACAGCGCCAATCCCCGGCCTTGTCATCGCGCTGGACCTGGTTGAAAAGCTGGGCACCACCGTGCGACAGGGCGACCCGCTGATCGAGATTGCGGATCCCAGCGCCATGCGTTTGGCCCTGTCGATCCCGGATGACCGGTTGGGGCTGGTCAAAACAGGCCTGATCGGCCGCTTTCGCCCCGACTATGACCCCACACTGACCTATGATGCGACGGTTTTGACCATCTCGCCTGCGGTTTCGATCCGTGAAGAGAGGCCGGTTCTGGATGGCCGCGCTGTGCTGGACAGCGCAACGGATGGTTTGCGCCCCGGCCTGCGCGGCGTTTTCGCACCGCAAAGCGCGTGGAAGCCTGCTGCGATACTGGCGTATGAAGCGATCCGCGACTGGGTTTTGCTGCGAGTCTGGTTCTAGCCCTAGCGCGATCCGCCCGGCATCGCTGTCGCCTCGGACAGGAATTCGTAATTAAAGCGGTTCAGGCTTAGCCCCAAAGGATCGACCGACGATTGGTATAGGCGCTCGACCGTGAGGGCGGCCGTATCGGCAAAGACCTCATCGACCTTCAAGACAACGCCGGTGCCATAGCCTTCGCCAACCGTGGCGGGGTTGAAGAAGGTCCGTGCGTTATGCATGCCTTGCGCTTCGGGCAGGGTTGAGGGGCGGTCTTGCTGCAGCTCAACCGAATAGCCTTCGTCCGCAAGAAGCGTGCCAATGGTCACCGTGCGCTCGGGCACCGGAATGCCAAACGAGCTGCGTTGCACAGTATCGATCGTATCCACAGGCGCATCGAAGATCTTAGTGCGCCCGTAAAATGACCAGAAGTCATCCTCGACCTGTTCAAGAGAGACCCGCGGGAAGAGCGCGATCCAATGCCCGCCTGCATCTGCCACGATATTGCGGACATATGACATCGATCCGTCCTGCCGATAGAGCGACACGGTCACATTTGAGCCCGGCTCGGCAGTGCCGGAAAAGATCGGGTCGATCTGTAGAACCGACAGAAACTGCGCATCATCAATGCCCAGATCCCCGAAACTGCGGGCAGCGTCATCGCCATCACCGCCGCTGGGGATCGGATCGGCCTGGATCAGCGCGATATCTGACCCGATCAGCGGACGGCCAGGCCCGAAAGGCGTTGTCGAGCCAAGGACCGATGCCGTGTTCTGGATCCCCTGGAGGACCGGCGTCGCATAGCCCACAAAAACATCATACTCGACCGTCAGGCTTTGGCCCGGCAGCAAGACAGGCGCGTTGACCACAAGCGTGGTGGCCCCGGACCCTGATAGCACATTGCCCAAGCTGGGATCGGACAGACGCGGCGCGCCGACAAGGGATAGATCACCCGGCAGCGCATCGGTAATCACCAGATTAAAGGCAGGACCTGTGGCGGTTGCGTCATTGCCCAGAACGACAGTGTAGGTGATCGTATCGCCAACCTGCGGTTCGGGATCGCTAACCGATTTCTGGATGTCGATCTTTGGCTCGACGACCTCGACGGACACGTCGTCTCGCTGTTCGACAAAGTCGAACCCGCCCGCCGTACGCACATTCAGCCGCGCGTCATTGGTCAGCACCGCGCCTTCGGTGGCTGCAGCCACGTCTGCGACGCGCACGACGACTTCGATGACGACCTGATCTTCGGCGTTTATGACGCCTTCATCTGCGGCACCGACTGCGAATATGTTGTCGACATTGGCAAAGCTGAACGTCACGACCTGCCCGGCAACACTGGCCGCCGTGGTGTCGCCTTGGGTGATCCCGGCTGTGATCTCGTTCCCGACGCTGACCACGCGGGACGAGACAAATTCGAGCCCGTTGGGAAGGGTATCGCTCAGCACAACAAGCTGGTCGTCCAGTTCGGGAATGGTCAGGGTCAGCCCATAGGTAATCAGTTCGCCGACATTCACATCCTGCAGTGTCGGATCGAACGCGCCGGTGCCGGTTTGCGTGATATCGGTACCAAGGATCACCTTTTCCAAGGCAGGGTTCGTGCCGACGCGGTGATCGTCGCTGACTTCGGCATAGACCTTTTGGTTCGGGTCATTGCCCGGCGCGCTGTCATAGTTGACATCGACCTCGTTGCGCAGCGTCGAGGCCGGGCTGACGCTTGTGCCGATTGTGGCGGTATAGGTGATCGTCAGAACTTCATCTGGCTGCAGGAACGCGAAATCCGCATCAAAGCCGGTGGTTGTTGCGGTCAGGCTGGCAGGGGTCAGCACGCCGCGCTGGTCGCTGGTGAAGACAGGCGTGCCATTCAGGGAAAGACCTGTGGGCAGGCTGTCGACAATCGACACGTCATAGGCAGGCCCGGTGCTGCCCGACGGATGGCTGTTCTCGACCACGATCGTGTAGGGGATCGTGTCACCGGCATTCGCACCATCGGGACCGGATTTGGTGACCGACAGCTCTGGCTCGAGGACGGTCACGGTTGAGCTTGCTTCGGCCTGATTGAGTTGCGCAATCGGGCCATCGGGATCAACAAGCAAAAGCGCGTTGTTGGTCAGCGACGTGCCCGCTGTGAACGTGTCATTGACCCGTGCCGTTACCGTGATCGTCAGGATGTCATCGGCGCCAATACTGCCCGTAGGTGCGGCCGCGTTGTCGACATCCTCGAAGATCAGTTCCAGATCATTGCCGACAAGCAGTTGACTGGTCGGGGTCGGGAAGGAGCTGCCGCCAAATGCGGTCATGTTGCCCGTGCCGGTCACCGCAAAGCTGACATAGTCGAGGCCGTCTGGAAGATTATCAAAGAAAAGGACCTCTTCCATTCGAATTTCCGGCAGATACAGCTGGTAGGTAAAGGTCACCTCTTCGCCGATATTGAGTTCGGCGTTGTTGCCACCTGTTTCGGCAAAGCTTGATGCGGTTGGATCTTTCAACAGGAACGGAACCGTAGCGACCTGGAAGTCGTCCGTGTCGGTATAGTCGCGATCCGGGATCGGGGCGCCGTTGCCATCCACCGGATCGCCGGGCAACGTGTCATAGCTGATCGTTGCAGTGTTGGGGAAGCTTTGGGCGCTGGGCGCTGACCCGCTGAGTGTCGCGGTATAGGTCACGGTGACGGTTGCGCCGACGGGGATCGCGAACGGCAGACCACCATTTGCGGGGTTGTCCAGTTCGACCGTGAAGCCGCCTGCGCTTTCGACAATGGTCAGGCTGCTGGTGATGTCGGTGGGCACATTGCTGCTGAGAGCAACCTGAACCGACCCGCTGTCGAGCGTCAGGAAAGCATTGGTCATCGCATCGGCAATGACAAGATCATAGGCTGGGGCATTGCCGGTATTCTGGATCACCAGCTGATAGTTGATCTGATCGCCCGGGTTGGCGGCGATATCACCGGATTTTGTGACTGTCAGTTCCGGCTCGACGACCTCGACGGTGGCGGTGTTTGTGACCGGGGTCAGGGGACCTTCGCCGTCAGGTGTGATCGTCAGGGTGCCGGTGTTGACCAGATCTGCGTTATCTACGTTCGAGGCCAGCGCATTGACGCGCGAGATGACCTCGACGGTGATCTGGTTGGCGCCGCCCGCTGCATTGACGACATCGGTAAACGCAAAGGTCACGTTCTGGCCCGACGGCGTGATTGTCGTGGCACCGTTCACCGTCAGATCCGCACTGGTCGAGACCACCCGCGCCGAGACGAAATCCATGCCGGGGGGCAGGGCGTCTGTCAGCTCGATCCGGTCAAGCGGAATTTCGGGCAGGGTGATGACCAGTTCATAGGTCGCCTCTTCGCCGATAGCGAGATCATCGAAACTGTCAAAAAGAGCGTCGCCGGTCAGCGGGTTTGACGTGCCGGTCACGGATTTGGCCAGGGTGGGCAGGGTCGCGACGACGTGCGTGTCGCTATCGGGTGGACCGTCGCGATCGGTGATCGGGTTGCCTTGACTGTCGACCGGATCGCCCGGCGCGCTGTCATAGGTTGCGGTTGCCGTATTGGTGTAGGTGCTGAGCGCCGAGGCGCCTGCATCGAGCGTGGCGTCATAGCGAATGGTCAGCACTTCGTCAGGCAACAACCGCGGCACGGTGATGGTGAAACCCGTACCGCCCGGGCTGCGTAATTCGGTAAAGCTGGTCGCGGTGCCATCAATCAGGACGGTGAACGCGGTGGCGTCCAATGTCATGCTTGCAGGAAGAACATCGGTGATATCGATGTCATAGGCTGGACCCGTTGCAGATGGCGTTAGGGTAGGCCCGGTATTTGTCGCTGTGATTTCGAATGTGCCGCTGGTGCCCGGGCTCAGCGCAAGTGGGCCGGTTTTGTCGACCTGTAACAGCGGCTCGACGATCCGCACATCCGCTTCGGCTTGCTGCTGATTGAACGGACCAAGCCCGCCGGGGCCGTCCGGGTCCACATCCAGCGTCACGGTGTTCGTGCGCACGGCGCCGGCGGTGTTCGCGGCGTTATCCTCGACCACGGCTGTGACCAGCAGATAAAAGCTGTCGCCCGCATTCACGACGCCGTTCACCGGGTTGTTCACGGCCCCGAAATCGAAGGTCACATCATTGCCCGCAAGCGAGATGGTCGGCCCGTTGGCATTTGCACCGACCGTCAAGCCCGAGACGTTCGACAGGCTGCTGCCTGTCAACAGGGACCCCGTCAGATCAATCTGCGCCTCGACAAAGCGGAACCCGGCGGGCAGATCATCGGTGATGCTGACGGTCTGGCCGTTCAATTCGGGCAGCGTGATGAGATAGCGATACGTCACCTCTTCGCCCACGGCCAGATCAAAGGGCGTGGCGGTGGGGCTGTTGGAATCGGTGTCGATGTTCGAGCTGCTGAACGGCTCTTTGAAGATGAACGGGATCGTTGCGATGCGGTGGTCATCGCTGTCGGTCCCAGTGCGCCCGCCCGTTGTGGGGTCACCGTTTTCGACCGTGTCAAAGGTCGCGGTGGCGGTGTTGATAAAGCTTTCAGCTTCGTTGGCGGTGTTTTCGATTAACACATCGAAGGTCACAGTCGCCGTCTGGCCAGGCAACAGCGTGAGACCGTCGATGGTGAAGCCATCATTGGGCGCAGTCGCCACGGTGATCTGGCCCGCAGGCACCGTGCTGCCATCGCCATCGGTGGCGCTGTTGATCTGCACAAAGGTCAGATCTGGGTCGGCAAACGGATCAGAGATCCGCAGATCATAGGCCGGGCCGGTGCCCGTGTTCGTCACCGTGATCGTATATTCCACGGTTTCGCCGGGATCCGCAGCGATCGGGCCTGTCTTGTCGATGGTCACATCCGGTTCGACAATATCCACGTTTTCACTGGCGGTCAGGGGCGGCTGCAAGGCCGCGCCGCCGCTGGGATTGGTCACGTCAAGTGTGGCCGTGTTCGTAAGCGTTTGCCCGTCCGCCACGGTTGTGGGGATATCAAGAACGCGGGCTGTCACCTCGACCACGATTTGCGAGTTTGCAGGGTTCGACGGGCCGGTGCCCGCCAGATTGACGGTGCCAAAGTCAAATTCGACCTGACCGCCGGACCCGGCGGTGAGATCAATATTTGCATTTGCATCGGTGGTGTTATTCACAAGCCCTGTCGATGAGGTCGCGCCATTCATCGCCACAACCCGTGCCGAGACGGCTTCGAGCCCGGCTGGAAGATCGTCTGTCAGCACCAGATTGGCCTGACCTTCCGGGATGTCGAGCACCAGTTGATAGGTCACCGTCTCACCCACGACCAGCTGCGCATTGGCACTGCTGGTTGCATCGGCGGTATTGGTGTCCGAGCTGCCAAGATACGCTTTGCTCAGCGATGCCCCAAGCGTGGTAAACGTCGCTGTCGCTTCGGGCACGGTGTAGCCGTTCAGCGTGTTGTCGTAGACACGTTCTTGCGCGTTTGGCGTTGTGGGAGGTGTGACTTCGCCGCCATCGGGGTTGCTGTCATAGCGGGTCACTTCGGCGGTGTTCTCGTAGGCTGTGTTGAACAGGGCCGCATCCGCCACTTCGGCCTCATAGCCGATCTCGATCCGGTGACCAGCCTGCAAGGCAGGCACGATGACCTGCAGCTCGCCCGCGCCGTTCACCCGGAAGCCAAAGGTGTTTTCAACACCGCCGCCCAGTTGCGCCGTGCCCGCAGGCAAGGTCGAGACAACAGCGCCGCCGCCATCGCGAATGGTCAGTACGACGCTTGCGGGGTCAAGGGTGACCAGTGCTCCGACAACATCGTCGTTGATAATCATGTCATAGGCCGGGCCATCACCGTCATTCGTTGCCGTTACAAGATATGTCACGGTATCGCCCGCATCTGCCGTGGCGGGGCTGACGGTTTTTGCGATGCTCATATCAGGCTCGACCACATCGATATCGGCGGTATCGGTCACGGTTTGCGTGACGTTTTGGCCATCGATGAATTCAAGCTCGGCGGTGTTGGTCAGTGTGTCGGTGGTATCGACGGCCATTGCGGCTGTCAGTCGTGCGACCACCTGGATAACGATCTGATCTTCGTCATTCTGCACGCCATCAAACGTGTTGGTCAGATCGCCAAAGTCGAACGTCGTGACGCCGCCCGCATGGCTGCCGACGGGCAGGGGGCCGACCTCATCGATCAGATTGTTCAGCACATTTGGATCATCACCAAACCGCACCAGCGTCGAAGACACATATTCGAGGCCTGCCGGAAGCGTGTCGCGCAGGATCACGCCGTCGACACTGCCTTCGGGGATCGTCAGGGTCAGCTCATAGGTGACAAGCTCTCCGATTGCGAGGTCTGACCCGGCGGTGTCGGGATTGTCCGTCGACAGCACCTGCTTGTCGACATCCGGGCTGATGATGCGCACCGTTTCGGTGTCACTGAGGCTATATTCGCGGTCATCCAGATCCGGACCGCCGCTGTCATCTTCGGGCGTGCTGTCAAAGACAAGATTGGCGGTGTTGTCGATATTCGTGCCGACGGGCACCGAGTTGAGAACCTCACCAGTATAGCGGATCGTGGCGGTCTGGTTTGGGTCAAGACGGTCGATAAAGACCGTAAAGCCGTTCGCAGGCGTGCCTTCGGTCAGCGCGAAATCAGTGCCGTTGAAGGCGACGGGGCTGCCGTTGATTTCAAGCACCAGCGAGCCAGTATTGTATGTCATGAACGAGGCAGGCAGCGCGTCGGTCAGGGTCAGATCAAAGGCGGGCGCATCGCGTGAGCCGCGCAGATTGGCCAGATCAATCTCGTAAGTGACGGTGTCGCCGACGGCCACGATATCATCGGCGTCGGTGCTTTCCTTATCAAGCGTCAGGTTCGGCTCTGTCAGGCGCAGCGTGGCACCATCGCGGATATTTCTGAGGTTGCCGCCATCGGTTGTCGCATAGCCGAACGTCGCGGTGTTGCGGGTTGCATCGCCCGCATCAAAGGTGGCCACGTCGTCGATGCGGGCTTTCACGACGATTTCAATGAAATCGTTGGTCAGGTCATTGTCGTCGGGGTTCTGGAAATCGCCAAGGGTGAAGGTCACCGCGTTATTGGCCACCGTGCCGGACGTATTCACAAAGGCCGCAACCGGCGCTGTGACGATCTGGGCACTTTCGATAACCAGACCGCCGAAATTCACCCGGTCTGAGATGACAGCGTCGAAATACTGCGCTTCGGGCAGGTCCACGCGGATCGTGAACTCGACCATCTCGCCTACGACCACTTCATTGGCCCCGCGCCCCGCTGCGCCACCATTGGCAATTCGGTCATCGGGCCCAAGCGGCGCGCCGGTTACGGGATCAGGATCGGTGAATTGGCGGTAGGTCAGGGATTT
>ERZ1740060.633-NODE-633-length-16574-cov-23.765058_pt1 | contig 16574 bp, 15 predicted proteins | sample MGYA00581743_ERZ1740060 | MGnify/ENA primary metagenome ERZ1740060 (study PRJEB43018, sample SAMN04849235) | marine metagenome | isolation source: floating plastic debris | place: Pacific Ocean | collected 2008-08-27 | study: EMG produced TPA metagenomics...
GGGACTTCATCACGAATGCTGTATTAAGGGCATCCTCAAATTGAATTGGTATAAGGGCAAAAAAGCTTGTCGCGCCAGCGTTACGGCTGTTTTGCATCGGCTGAAGAGAGCCGGAAAAGTAACGCTAGTTGAGACGGGCGTTTACACGTTGCCTGATACGAGCGTGGAAATGAGGTTTTATGACCCCTAAAAACACAACAGCAGCTAGACCGCCGCCTAGCTGCTGTTTGAGTGCATTCACGAGTTCGCGTGGCGAAATTGGTAAACGCGCCTGGTTCGCACCCAGGTGGTTATGGAGTTAGGGCTCCAGCCTTGCGGGTTCAAGCCCCGCCGCGAACACCGCTCATGGAGGGTGTATCCCTATGCCCTCCATACTATCTCGACTTGATCAGGGTTTTGCGTCATCTGTGACAGTTTGTAGTTCAGCCCCGGAGGGCTATGTCAATGACCAAAAGCTTTATGACTGTGATTCCTGAGTTGAATAACGCTGCTATCCGTCGAACCGCTGACGGTAAATGTAGCGTTTATGATTTGATTTCTGTTGTAGGAGGGCAAAAAAGCCCTCGAAAAGCTTGGGAGCGTTTAAGGGAAAGGCATTCAGAAGTTGTGAAAAAATGCCACAACTTCAAATTTCCTGGCAGGGGTCAACGTGAAACACCTGTGACTGACCGTGAAGGTTGGGCATACATTCTTGGCTTACTACCTGGAGTCGTAGGTCAGAAGTATCGCGAATCAGCCGCCAACCTAGTCGTTCGGTATCTTGACGCTGACATTAAGCTTGCTGCTGAAGTTGTAGACCGAAACGACCATCAAGATGAGCTTGAATGGCTAGAGTCACGCGTACGAAGTAAAGCTACCAGGAAGCGGTTTACAGGCATTCTCAAGGCTCATGGTGTTCGAGGTAAAGGTTATGGGATTTGTACAAACACAACCTACCAGAGGCTTTATGGTGGCACGGCCAAGCAACTCAAAAAACAACGTGGGCTAAAACCGAATGCCAATCTTCGGGATGATTTCTCGGTTACAGAGTTAAACACAACCTCTTTTACAGAAGATCTTTCTGGCAAAAAGGTTAATAAAGATAAGCCAAAAGGTAATCATGAATGCGCTCAAACTTGTGATTATGTAGCTAGACGTGTTGCAAGCTTCACTGAGGATGTCTTAGGAGCATAAAGATATCTAGCCCGATCTGATTGGATCGGGCTACTAGACCTATTAGCCTGTCATTCAATCTGTAGCGCTATTTTGCAGAATTGGTATCACACCGTCACCGCGCCTGAGCCAGATCGATCCTGCCGCTTGTGGCTGTCAAAAAAAGGAGTCGTCCGGCCCCGCTTCAGCATTTGTTAAGATTCTGACCTATCCCGTTTTCAGGTGGGCTCGCCGCATGGTCTCTTCTCATCCGCTTCAACGCCTGCTGCGCTACAGCCGCAAATATCGTCGCGAGGTGTGGCTAGCCAGCAGTTGTTCGGTGCTTAACAAGCTGTTTGACTTGGCTCCTCCTGTGTTGATTGGCCTGGCGGTAGACGTCGTGGTGCAGCAGCAAGACTCGTGGCTTGCCGGTTTGGGCATTCCGGGCGTGCGCGCCCAGTTCTTTGCCTTGGCGGGGCTGACGGCAGTGACCTGGGGGCTGGAGTCCACGTTTCAATATGCCTATTCAGTACTGTGGCGCAACCTGGCACAAACCATGCAGCGCGACCTGCGGATTGAAGCTTACGCGCATCTGCAAGATTTGGAGCTGGCCTATTTTGAAGACCACAGCACGGGCGGTTTGATGGCGGTGTTGAATGACGACATTAACCAGCTCGAACGGTTTCTGGACGTGGGGGCCAACGAAGTGCTGCAGGTGGTGACCACCATTCTGCTGATTGGCACGGCGTTTTGGGTGTTGGCCCCCGCCGTGGCCTGGATGGCGGTGTTGCCGATGCCGTTTATTGTCTGGGGCGCGATCGCCTTTCAAAAGTTTTTAGCACCCCGATATGCGATGGTGCGGGAGCGGGTCAGCCTGCTCAATAGCCGCCTGTCGAACAATATTTCCGGCATTCTCACGATCAAGAGCTTTACCGCTGAGGGCTACGAAACCGAGCGGGTGCGCGAAGACAGCGAGGCCTATCGTCAGAGTAACCGCCACGCGATCGCCTACAGTGCCGCCTACATTCCCCTGATCCGCATTTTGATTCTCATTGGTTTTACGGCCACGCTGATATTTGGCGGCTTGATGGCGGTGGAGGGGCAGCTCGCGGTGGGCACCTATAGCATGCTGGTGTTTCTCACTCAGCGGCTGCTGTGGCCGCTGACCCGACTAGGCGACACGCTCGATCAGTATCAGCGAGCCATGGCTTCCACCAATCGCGTGATGGATCTGCTGGATACGGCGATCGCCCTCCATCCCGGTGAGCGTCGCCTGCCGGTGAGCAACGTGCAGGGTGATGTGCAATTCACCGATGTCACCTTTGCCTATGGTGGGCACCGGCCAGTGGTCGAGCACCTGACCCTGAAAATTCCCGCCGGTCACACCATTGCGGTGGTGGGGGCGACCGGCTCGGGCAAAAGCACGCTGGTGAAGCTGCTGCTGCGGTTCTATGAAGTGGATCACGGTCGCATCACGGTAGATGGCATCGACGTGCGCGAACTCGCGCCCCAAGACCTGCGGCAGGCGATTGGCTTAGTGAGTCAAGATGTCTTTTTGTTTCACGGCACCGTGGCTGACAATATTGCCTATGGCACCTTTGCGGCCGATGCCGCCGCCATTGCCGAGGCCGCTCGGGCCGCTGAGGCTCACGAGTTTATCGAGCGCTTGCCCCAGGGGTATGACACCATCGTTGGTGAGCGGGGCCAAAAGCTGTCGGGCGGACAACGACAGCGCTTAGCGATCGCCCGCGCCATTCTCAAAAATCCGCCGATCTTGGTGTTGGATGAAGCCACCTCGGCAGTCGATAACGAGACCGAGGCGGCGATTCAAAAATCGTTGGAGAAGATTACCCAAAACCGCACCACCATCGCGATCGCCCACCGCCTCTCGACCATTCGCAACGCTGATCGCATCTACGTGATGGATCAAGGCCAGCTCGTCGAATGGGGCACCCACGAAGAACTCATTGACCGTCAGGGCCTCTACGCCGGGCTGTGGCAAGTGCAAACGGGGGTGAAAGTTGGGGTCTGATGACGGGAGTAGTACAAAGTCTTGATTTTTATGGACAAATCGCAATTGGGTTGGTACTGTTGTTCTGATACCCAATAGGCAGAAGTCTAGGAAGGCAGTAATGGAAACTTTAACCGAAGCGCAACAAGAACTCTATGACTGGCTCGTAGACTATATCCGTCAAAACCAGCACTCGCCGTCGATTCGGCAGATGATGCGGGCCATGGGTCTCAAATCGCCCGCGCCGATTCAAAGCCGCCTCGATCATCTGCGCAAAAAAGGCTATATCGATTGGGTCGAGGGGCAAGCCCGCACTATCCGCATTCTGCAAGACCAAGAGGGCGTGCCCGTCTACGGCATTATTGCCGCTGGCTATGTCAACATTGCCTCTCAAGCCGAAGCCGAGGTTGAGCGCCTCAACCTGGCCGGGTTGCCGATCAAAATGGGGGACTATGCCCTGCGCGTCACGGGGGAAAGCATGATCGAAGCCATGATCGGCGACGGCGACATGGTGATTATGCGACCGGTTAAAGATCCCCAAAGCGTTCGGGAAGGCACGATCGTCGCCGCTCGGGTGCCCGACGGGACGACCCTTAAATATTTCCATCGCCGGGGCAACATCGTGCAGCTGGTGCCCGCCAATCCGAACTATCCCATCCAAGAGTTTCCGGCCGACCAGGTCGAGATTCAAGGAAAACTGGTGGGGGTTTGGCGCGACTACTTTGCCGAATAGAGGTTCGGTCAGAGTCAATGCCTACCCGGCTATGAGCTGCTCACGAAGCATCGCATGGTGCCCGCTTCTCCCAGTCGCGTTGCCGGCGGAAGCGCTGAGAGAGGTCACGGGGTAATACACTATTCTCGGGCTTAGCACTGTGTAATTGAGCCTGCGGAGTACCTCGCGCCCGGTGAAAGAGACTTTATGAAATCGCGTACCTTCTATTCAGCGATCGCCCTAGTTGCCGGACTGCTCGTCTTGGTGGGGGTGGCTGGATTTTGGGGACTCACCTCACAAAACCCCCGCGCATTGCTCACTCAAGGCGGGCAAACCGTACCGACGGCTGCGCAGTTTGTGCCCCGCCAAGCGCCGATGATGGCCGCTTTGCTCGCTCGCCCTGACCGGGTCTGGCAATTGCGACAGTTGCTCACCCCCGCGAACCGCCGCTTTGTCGCTCGGCAAGAGTGGCAAGCCCTCAAACAATCTTTAGAAACCACTGTCGGTTGGGCCTACGATACTGACGTGCGGCCCTGGTTAGGGTCAGAAGTCACCTTTGCTGTCACGACCCCTGACCTCGACCACGACGAGACGAATGGGCTGCAGGCGGGCTACTTAGCCTTGCTCAGCTGCCGCGATGTCGAGGCCGCGCGCGAAGCCCTGCATGTGCTGTGGCAGCAGCGCGCGGCTCAGGGCCGCAAGCTGATTTTTGAAACGGTTTCTGGCATTCCTCTGATCTACGACCAGGCGGCTAACCGTCCACAGTCAAGGGGACTGCGATCAAGTCAGGCTGAAACGGTGGGCCTCGAAGCGTTAACCTCGGCCCTGGTGGGCGACCGCTACGTGTTGTTAGCCAACGACCCGCGCGTGTTGCGCCAGGCGATCGCCACTTACCAGGCCCCGGATGTGAGTTTGGCCCGCGCGGCTAACTACCGCACGGCGATCGCCACCTTGCCACCGCAACGGATTGGCTGGGTCTACGCCAACGGGCCACGTCTGCTGGCCTGGCTGGGAAAGGAAGATCAGGCTGAGTTGTCTCTTGCTGACGCTGATGAGCCCACCGCTAACTTCCTCTTTCTGTCGCTGCGGGCATTCTCTGAGGGGTTACTCGGTGATACGGCGATCGCGGCGGCACCGGGCCAAACCTTTGCCGTGAATCAGCCTCATGCTGCCGCGCTCACCACGGCTCTAGATCTGCTGCCTGAGAGCACTCTATTTGCCACCACGGGCAGTGACTTGGCGCAGCGTGTGGCTGCCAGCCAGCGAAGCCTCGGGGGTGTCAGTGTGGCGCAGCGATCGTTCAGGGCGCTGTTAGAGTCGCTGTCACTATCGCCCGACGCCGCGAGCACCGAATTGCTCCCGACGCTGCTGGGCGACTATACGCTGGGCCTGCTGCCAGGAACGACGCCCACCTGGCTATTCTTGACCCCCCTTACCGAGGGGCCATCGTGGTCTGCCGTTGATGAGTTTGCTAAAACCCAAGGCATTAATGTGAGTCAGGTGCCGCTCGGCGATCGCACCCTCACCACTTGGACGCGGGTCGGCGTGACCCGCTCGAATGCTCAGAGCCCGCTGAGTATCACAACTCAGGTCGTCGGCGTACATACTGTGGTGCAAGGCTATCAGGTGCTGGCAACGTCGCTGGCGGGGCTGGAGCAGGTGTTGCAAAGCATGACTACTCCGTCGCTATTGACGCAGCCCGCTTTTGAGCAGCTCCCTGAGCAGTTTGCGCAGCCCGGTGAAGCGCTGACCTACGTCAACTGGCCTGCCTTGGCTCCGACGTTGATTGAGCAGTTTCCCTGGCTGCAGGCGATCACAGCCGCTGGTCAACCGTTGACCGGGCATATTGGGGCGATCACCATCAGTGACTATGGCAGTAGTGAGTCTTTGCAACAGGGGAGTGTGGCGGTCAGACTGGTGGAAGATCCTTGAAAACTTTCCCAGTTTGCCCCGTCACTTAATGTATCTAAGATAAGCGGGGAACTCTTTAATAAGTTGAGGCTTCCTCTGGCAAGGATGACCACTAGTTTTATTGAGAGTGAATATGGCAAATTTGCTGATTGATGAGGAACTTATGAAATCTAATATCCGAATTCTGGAGCCAGCTGGCATCTTGGACGGCACGAAGGCGGAGGCTTTCCGTCAGGAAGTTGATGCAGCCCTAGATGACGGTGCCGATACATTACTAATTGATCTGGCCAACATCTCATTTGTTGACAGCTCTGGCTTGGGAATTTTGGTCGTCGTCTTGAAAAAGGTGCGAGCGTCTCAAAAGAAGATGTACGTGTGCTCGATTAACGATCAGGTGCGCATGCTGTTTGAACTCACCAGCATGGATCGCGTCTTTGAAGTCTTACCCGATCGCGCTGCCTTTGAAGAAAAAGTCGCGGGTGCTTCTAACGCCTAGCTAGGTTTGTGGAGTGGGCGCGATCAGGCCTGCCCGCCAAGGCTCTGGCCCGCATGGCTGACGTGCCCTAGTTGGGCCTCAACCGTGGCTGTTGCTAGTTGCCGATTCCCCGCTGTCGCCGCCGCCTGTCAGCAGGGCGATTCACCAACAGCATGGCAAAGCCTCCCTCTTTAAGAGATTGGGGGGCTTTTTTCGCCTGTTAAGGTGTCGGCCAGTTTTGCCCAATTGACATCCATATCGCAGAATACCCTGCGGGAAGAGCAAGGCTCTACAAAATGTAGAGTTCGGAATTCGGCATGTAGAATCCCCTGCGGGAAGCGCCAGGCCCTACGGAATTCGGAGTCAAAAAGTTTGCCAGATCATGATTTCAGCCCCTGCATTTAGCGGTTGGCATAGGCCGCCATCGGCTCTTTGATAAAGCGGATATAGAGATGCTTAAAGGTCGATCGCATGACGCGGGGCATGCCAAAGTCGATCGGCATGAGTTGGCCCGGCAGCTGCCAGTCGGCGATCGCCAGCTCTTCTGGCTGCTGACCAACAAACTCAATGTCTGACCAGGCGGGGCAGCAGCCCAAACGCTGGGACTGAGCCACGGTGGGAATGTCAGCCGGACTCGCCCCCAGAATTTCGATCAACGCCCGATCCAGCGCGAAAACATTGGTCGAAGCCCCCAAGACCCCCAAGGTTCTGGGTTCACCGTTGCTGGGGCCGCTCCCCTCGTGGCCGATAATGCCATCCACAATCGTCAGCTGGGGGGCAATGGCGCGAGCCGTTTCAACCAGCATGGTGGCAAAGCGATCGCGATCCTTCCCCGCTTCCATATGCCACCAGGCTTTCATCTTGCCAGGCACACAGCCAAACAAATTTTTTACCCCCAAGGTCAAGGTCAGCTGCACGTGAGACTTGACCTTCGGCAAATTGATCACCACGTCAGCCTTCATCGCCTCTTTTGATAGATGCAGATGGGCAAACTCACCGTTGGCGGCTGTAGCATAGCGCTGACCATGCAGTTCTTGTACCGGCATCCCGGCCTTTTCTAACCACGGGAGGTAACCGTTGGCCTTGGCTACGCCATAGGCACTGCCAAAGGCCGGACTATCTCCCATAAACGGCTCACCCCCCGCCGCTTTGACTAACTCCGCCACGCAGTAAACAATTTCTGGCCGGGTGACACATTCCTTTGTCGGCCTGGCCCCCGTCAGCAAGTTGGGCTTGAGCAGCACGCGATCGCCGGGTTTCACAATCGCCGCCATGCCGCCCAGAGGCGCTAACAATTGCTCCAGCTTTTGCCTGACGTCATCGATAGCGTAGCTCTGAGCCTTAAGTAGGGAGACTGTGGCAGTCGTCATGGGGATAAGCGCCAAAAAGGACGGGTGATGTGTCTAAAGTATGCAAAGTTTTGGCCCATCCGGCTAGCGATCGCCCCTTCCCTCGCCGATGCTCCCCCTCTCCCCACCCCCCCACTCCTCAACCCTCCACTCCTCCCTCTCTACTCCCCACCCACCATTCCCCCACCCTGCCAACATCAAGAAATCCGACCCGACCCGCTAAGATTTACGAGGAGAGTATTTTTCCCTAATTCTCTTCATCCCCGTACGTTGACGACAGATTGCATGGCTTCTCCCGGTTCCGTTGATTTTTTAGACGAATTTGATGTGGTCGTGGTCGGTGGCGGTCACTCTGGCTGCGAAGCCGCCCTAGCAGCAGCGCGATTAGGCTGTCGCACCTTGATGATCACGCTGAACCTCGACAAAATTGCCTGGCAGCCCTGCAATCCGGCGGTCGGTGGCCCCGCTAAATCACAGCTAGCCCACGAAGTCGATGCCCTGGGCGGCGAAATCGGCAAAATGACCGATCGCACCTATTTGCAAAAGCGCATTCTCAACAATTCTCGGGGACCTGCCGTGTGGGCGCTGCGAGCCCAAACTGACAAGCGCGAATATGCGGCGGTGATGAAAACCTTGGTCGAAAACCAGGCCAATCTGACCCTACGCGAAGGCATGGTGACCGATCTGGTGCTGGATGACAATGATGCTGTGGTCGGCGTCGAAACCTACTTCGGCGTCGCCTTCAAATGCCAAGCGGTGATTCTCACGACGGGGACGTTTTTGGGCGGCACCATTTGGGTGGGCAAAAAATCGATGGCCGCTGGTCGCGCGGGTGAGTTTGCCGCGATCGGCCTGACCGATACGCTAAACCGCCTCGGCTTTGAAACGGGACGGCTCAAAACCGGCACCCCCGCTCGGGTCGATCGCCGCTCAATCAATTTTGACGTGCTGGAACCGCAGCCCGGCGATGCCGACGTGCGCTGGTTTAGCTTTGACCCCGACGTCTGGGTCGAGCGGGAACAAATGCCCTGCCACCTGACCCGCACCACCCCCGAGACCCATCGCATCATTCGCGAAAACCTGCATCTCTCCCCCGTGTATGGCGGTTGGGTGGAGTCTAAAGGGCCGCGCTATTGCCCCAGCATCGAAGACAAAATCGTCCGGTTTGCCGATAAAGACAGCCACCAAATCTTTTTGGAACCCGAAGGGCGCGACATTCCGGAAATTTATGTGCAGGGCTTTTCGACCGGACTGCCAGAAGCTCTGCAGCTCGCCATGCTGCGTAGCCTGCCCGGGCTCGAGCATTGCGCCATGCTGCGACCGGCCTATGCGGTCGAATATGACTATTTGCCGGCGACTCAGTGCTATCCCACGATGATGACCAAGCGAGTGGCCGGACTGTTTTGTGCCGGTCAGATCAACGGCACGACGGGCTATGAAGAGGCCGCGGCCCAGGGTTTGGTGGCGGGTATCAATGCGGCTCGGTTAGTGCAGGGTCAGGAACTGCTGGTGCTGCCCCGCGAAGGCAGCTACATCGGCACGCTGCTCGATGACCTTTGCACCAAAGACCTGCGTGAACCCTACCGGATGCTGACGTCGCGGTCAGAATATCGGCTGCTGCTGCGATCGGACAATGCCGACCAGCGCCTCACGCCTCTAGGCCGAGAGATTGGCCTGATTGGCGATCGCCGCTGGCAGCGCTTTCAACAGAAGCAAGCCCACATTCAGTCAGAAAAAGCGCGTCTCGGCAAAGTCCGTGTCAAAGAGTTGGATGACATGGGCCAACGCATTGCTGCCGATACCGGCCAGCGCATCAAGGGCTCGATTACCCTCGCCGATCTCCTGCGGCGTCCCGGCTTTCACTATCCCAATTTAGACGGGTATGGGTTGGGAGACGCTGACCTAGCGCGAGAGGAAAAAGAAGGAGCCGAAATCGACATCAAGTATTCGGGCTACATTCAGCGGCAGCAGACCCAAATCGATCAGGTGAGCAAAAACACCAATCGCAAGCTACCCGAAGGGTTGGACTACCATGCCATCGACACCCTGTCGAAAGAGGCGCGAGAACGGCTGAGTAAGGTGCGCCCGCTGACGATTGGCCAGGCCTCGCGCATTGGCGGCGTCAACCCCGCTGATATCAATGCACTGCTGGTGCATCTCGAAGTGCAGTCGCGCCGCCGGAAAATGGCGGCTGATTCAGTGGCGATCGCGCCTTGATGAGGTGGAAGTGTAGAGGGTAGGGGATAGATGCGAGGGAAAGTTGAAATCGCACCGACTCCACGGCAGCAGTAATTTGGCCCTGTCAGTTTTGCTGCCCCTTTGCTCCCCTGCGCCTCTGCCCTCGATCGTCATTGACTATTCGCTGTACCAAAAGAAATCAGCGATCGCCTCGGCCTCGGATGCTTCCGTGAGAAAGTCAGCAGGGTTGAGCAGCACGATTTGCTGGGTGAGATCGTCCCCTAATCGACGGGCCACCCGGTCAGGAATGCCGTGGCCGTAGATCACGTGACCATTGCCCGCGAGCACCACCACCTGAGTGTCGGGGTTGCTGGTTTTAAACTCGGCGATCGTCAGGGCCATCGTTTCATCCCAGGTGACCTGAGCCGCAAAAAAATTGTCGAAGTTAAAATTGCCGTGTCCATCATGACTGCCAAAGGCGGCAGCGACAAATTCGCGGTAGTCGTCGTTGCTGGTATCGATCTCCGACACCGGGGGAATGTAGCGAAAATCGTCTTCCTCCAGACTTTCGAGCCCCTCGCGCGCCACCTGTCGGCTAATCTCGCTGGGGGCATTGAGGGCTAAGACGGGCAGCTCATGGTCGCGGGCAAAGCGCAGAAAGGGCGCATAAAATTCCCACGGAAAGCCCCAGCGCTCCAAGTATTCGGTTTGCTCAACCAGCTCCGCTTCTGAGAGTTCGCCCGCCAGGTAGCGATCAATCACCGGTTGAAAGGGGCGCTGAAACATCTCTAGCGCGATCGCCATATCTGGGTCGGCGGCATACAGCCCCTCAATGATGGTGAGCTGAGCCGCATGATCGACTTCGCTGTCGTGCCGCTCGCCCAGGTACACCACATCAGCCGCGACCAATGTCTGAAATTCAGCGGCTTCGATGGTCGAGAGCGCTGCGGGCACGGTGGGATTGACCGCAGTAGCGGGTGCTTCGCTAGCGGCGAGTTCGCCAACTTCGCCCGCAGAGCAAGCGATCGGCGTCGCCATCAACACAGCGCCTAACAGCAGCGGGCCGTAGCCCCGAAGTCGAAATCGAAAAGTCATAGGAGATTAAAACGTGGGGCGGTTAGTTGTGCAGTGTAGCGCTAGGGCCGCCGTGCTGGCCAAAATCGCTGCCGAAGGCGCGGCGCAGCCCAAAACGGTCAGGGCCTGATAGCTCAAACCGCAAAAGATGAGCGTAGAGCCCATGGGCGTCGTCAAAAACTCACCCAGCTCGGCGAGGTCTTCGAGCAGCTGCAGGAAATGGAGAAAACGGTCAAGAATCGCCACGGCAGTCACTCCTATTGAGAAACACTGGAACAAAACAGGCGGCGAGACAGTTGCGTCTCGGCGCAGCCGGAGGGCGCTAAATCGACGCGGGGCCAAGCCGCATCTGGCGATTGCAGCATTCTTTGCTGTAGGGCCGAAACATACCGTTCTAGTCGAACAGTTTGCGTTAACTGAGTTGAACCGGAGGTAAGCGGCTGAGTTGATCGTGAGCTAGTCGCGGACATGCTTAAAAGCTTCCCTAAGAGTGGGGCAAAGATGACGGTGAATCGGCTTGATCAAAATTGGACTGAGCACCGGGGAGATGACTCAATCACTCCGTGAGTTTTGGGAGCAGGGGGACGGGGAAGCGGGTGAATAGTGACCGCTCGGACTAGCTGAGGAGTGCCTGCAGCCGCTGCGTCAGAATCGATTTGGGCACTTTGCCCACAAAGGTTTCGGCGATCGCCCCTTGCCGATTAATCAGGGCAATATGGGGCACCCCGGTGACGCCAAACTGCTGCACCTGCGATCGCCATTGGGGGTCGTCAATATTCAACATGACTAAATTGAGGTCAGTGTCGAATTGATGATGCACCGTCTCTAAAGTGGGGGCCATCGCCTGACAGGTGGTGCACCAATCGGCGTAAAACTCCACTAAGGTCGGCTGGCCGTTGGCGATCGCCTGCTCGTAGGGCATCGCCTGCTGAGCGCTCGCTCGCAGGGTCATGAGGCCCGCCACTGGCGACGCACTTTGGGCCATCGTGACCGGGCGAGTTAAGAAAAAGGCCGCGATCGCAAAGAGCAGGATGACCGCGATCGCCAGTAAGCTGCGGTTTTTGCGATCGGTTTTTGGGTCTATGCGATGGGTCGTCATCGGTCCTCTCTTCCGGTTGTAGACATCACTCGACATTACTTAGCGCCATATTTGAAATGCGTGGTGGATTCCACTAATTTATGCAGCGTCGGGCTCGACTCGCCATATAAATCCAGCCATTCATAAAAGGTCAGCTCACCGTTGAGAAAGTCATTCGGATGTTCGGCCCCAGCCAGCATGATGTCGCTGATGGTGCGATAGGCCCCGACCCAAGCCGCCGCCGTTTCCGGGGTCCAATCTTCGCCTAAAAAATCTTCAAACGCCTGCAGTAAAGCCCGCCCCACCAAGGGATAGTGCTCAACCATCGTGCCCTTATCGACGTGATAAGCGCCTAGCGCTTCCAAGGCATGGGTCAAGGCATCGGGGTTGTGCAAGTTTTCGACAATCAGCGCCAATGACGCCACCAGCTTTTTTTCCTGCAGCTCTAGGCTGACATCGGCAAACATCGATTTGACTTCAGGATTATTGGCAAAGAGATGGCGGTGAAAGCAGTCGGAAAAGGCCATCGCGTTGGGCTTGATCTGGTCAAAACTGTCTTCCAGGAGGCGAATCTGATCAGTCATGGGAAGTTATCCGTAATACGCCAGGTCTCGATGAAACATGCTCAACTCTGGGTTGGCCGGTGGATTCTTGGGCCGGTCCCTGGCCTGCCGCCACACATTGGCTTTGAAACTGCTCTGGTTGATATGAAACGACCTGACTGGCTTTGGCAAGGGCCATCAAGGACTGTCCACGCTACTGGTAGTAATAGGCGAGGGCGATGTGAAACAGCAGCATGATCCCAAAGACACAGACAAAGAAAATGTGACTGGTTAGCCACAGGGCGCGCAGCCCTCGGATTAAGGGGCCTTTAGTCAAGACTTTGCTGGTGCCGGGCAGTTTGCCAAAATAACTGCGGGCCGATTCGAGAATGCCGGTTTCAGCGACGACGCCCACCAGTGCCGTCAGCGTCGTGGCAAAAAAGACCCAGAGAAACACGGCGTTGAAGTTCAGCCCATTGGCTCCCAGGGTATGCACCAGCACTATACCCAATAGCCCCACGCCCAAAAAGATATGGATGCTGCGCCAAAACATCATGGAACCCGGCAGCTTGATGCTGGCGATCCAGCCACGCCCGCGCTTCCGTACCGTCAGTAGCATTTCGATAATCACAAAGGCCAGAGCCGCATAGCCCGTACCTTGTTTGTAGAGTTCGCCCCGCAAAAACTGATGTAGCTCAACCGAGCGCGATCTCAGCAGATCTAAGTAATGCTCGCTAAAGACAAAGGGCGTGAGCAGCAGGGCCGTCAGCAGGGTAAGGCCAATCAGCACTTTGAACCCTGGCTGAATCCCTCGGGGCTTAATCGGCTGGCGTCGCCGGGGGGCGATCGCCGCCGCCATGGCATCGGTCACATTGGTCGAGTCTGGTGGCATCATTGAGAGATCACGACTCGTCGCGATCGAGTTGGGCAATTCCGAACTGTGGGGATGACGACCAGAGCGGCTCATGGCTTTCAGCGATTGATAAAAGGACAAAAACTTAAAGTTGACTGGCTGGAGCAAGCCCCAAAACGGGGAATTCACGGGCGCGATCGCCCAATATTGTCAGGGGAATGAGCAGTCGCTCGTCCCGGCATGACCAGGCTTCTGCAAGGCGGAGCTTGGAGAAAACCGAGAGCCGCACACGGTTGAACTGCTCGGACAGCTCAGGCCTGAGCGGAACCGGGAGAGCCAACAGCAGGCCCCTCTAGAAATTCTTTTAAGCTTTGTTAATTACGGTAAATGACGATATTCTCTGGTCTTGTTGTGTCAGCTACAGTTTTGCCTGGGAATTTACTGGGATGCATCAAAACTATGCGAATCTTGCATCCAGGTAAGACGACTCCTCTGGACGCTTTCCACCAGGCCGTTATCGAGCTTTCCAGCGGGGCCAACCCTGCTCCAAACTGATGGGGAATCCGATGACGAAAAATGGCAACCCCATGATGAGGTTGAGGATATTTAACGCCAGTTCGGGTTAAGCCAAACCCCGTTTCTTTCCCCTGTGGGGAGGGGCTAATGGGGTGGGTTGAACCATTCTCAGCGGGATAATCGACACCCACCCCGCCTTTAGCACCCCTCCCCAGAGGGGATTGTGGTTTCAACCGGCTGGTAAGCGTGCCTGATGCCCTTCTCCCATTTAGGCGGCGATCGGAGAAAGGAAATTCCCTTCTCCGATTGGCTTCACTAGGAGCTGTGAAGGCTAGTCATTGCTGAGCTAGCGTTAGGCTCCCTCTAGGGGAATGTTGATCACCACGCCACCCATTACTTCGTCCATCACGAACAGCTTGTCGGGATAGCGCTCAAGGTGAATGGGATGCGTGTTGTGGCAAGACACACAGGCTTCCGCGACTGCTTTGTCGGGATACATGGCCGAGTAATAAGACTGGCCAGCAATTTCCTGGTAGTCCTTCACCGGCTCACCCGTTTCGATCATGGTTTCAACGGCAGTTTCCTCAAATTCCCCTTTAGGAGCGTGGCTGTCGTTGATGTACCAGGGAGAAATCAGATTGTAGGTGAAATAGCCTTTGTCATTAGCAATTTCCGAGCCTAACCGGAACATTTGCGCTGGCAGGGGAATGCCCTCGCCCTGCTGCCAGGTCTCGGTCGCTTCGACGGGCACCACGCCATCGGCTTTTTCCTTGCCTTCGAGCATGGTGGCGCGGTTGACGACGTGCTTGGTGTAGGCGGTGCGATCAGCTTCCAAAACAGTGTGAATATAGTCAGCGACCAAATCAGGCGAAATGCCGGGGGTCGCAGTCGCAGTGGTGCTGCCACCACTACTACAGGAAATTGCCGTGACGGATACGGCCAGAATGATCGCGATGAAAGCCACTGTGCGGGTGCGCAGGGTATTCATCCATTTTTCAACAAGGGTCATGAACTTGGTCTCCTCTTAGGTCAATTGCAAACGGGTTAAAACGTTCGTTGTGTTGCGATGATGCGGTCGTGATGTGTGGGTGTGATTGTTCGGCGATGCGAACGCTGGAATTGACGACTGCCCTACTCGGTGCCCTGGTCAGTGCGGCGAGCATCAAACGCCCGCACTAAGTCAAAGCTTTCGAGGGCGAGGGTGGGGGGCGCATCGAAGTTGGCCTCCACCAAGTCATCGTCAAAAATGCTGTTGTAGCTGTACTCTGCGCCGTGGCAGTTCATACAGACGTCTTTCACCATGCGATCGCGGGGCAGCAGCGTGTAGGTGTTGTTGTGATTTACCTGAGTGAAAACGTTGTCGCCGGTGCCCATCTCGTGACGCGGCAAGTGGCAGGTGGCGCAACTCACAGCGGCGGCAGAAGGGCGCGGCAAATTGCTGTCGGCAGCAAAGAGTTCCGCATGGCGGGAGTTTTGGTAATTCAGCGAGTGGGTGTCGTTGTGACAGCCCAGACAGGAATCTGTCGCTGCCTGCACCGTATTAACGGCATGCACGTCATGGCAAGAGTTGCAGGTCATCTGCCAATCTTGAGCCGCCGCCTGCATGGGCAACCGAGCCATGGCCGGGGTCAACGGTGTGGCGCCCTCTAGCAGGCGAATGCCGTGCTTGCCCAGCAGGAAGGTATCTACAGCTTGCTCATGGCAAGTCTGACAGCTCTCGACGCCTGGCTGGGCCACAAACGCCTGAGTTTGCTCGGCTTGGTGACAACTCGAACAGTTGACCTCATTCAGCGCATGGGCGCTGGTTTCCCAGAGCTGCGTGCTGCTGTCGATTTTGGCCTGATCGACGCCGTCCGCTTGGGCTGGGGAAATCCCCCACAGGGTGAGGTAAAGGGTGAGACACAGGAGGGCGATCGCTCTCATTAACATCAGGCCCCTCCTCCCAGAAATTCACGACTTAAATCGGGAGCCGGGGCAGTTTCGACCTGGGTCAAAACGGTGCGATCGGGCAGCTTTTGCACGGGTAACATGGGCGGCTGATCGAGGTTTTCAATCAAAAACCCGGTCGAGATCGAGCGGTGATCGTGGTAGTTGTGGCAGCCGGCTGTCCAACACCCATCGGCGGCAAAGCCATCATGACTTTGGAGATCCCCTTGGATGATGCCTTCATGACAGGCCATGCACAGATCCGGCTGCAGATGCACCCCACGGCCAAACATATGCACATGTTCGTTGTGGCAGGTGGTGCAGGTGAGGGCTTCGATCTTGGCCAGTTCCCCAGCCCACCGAGGATCGCGAAACTTAGCAGCACCGTGCTTGTCTTCGGCCAACTCAGCCTGGTGACAGCGACTGCAGTTCTCATTGCTGACAGGTTTAAACCCCTCATGACAAGAGCTACAGGACGCCTCAAACAGGTAGTGACCGACGGAGGTTTCGCCGGGCAAAAACACCTCCTTATTGTCAAAGGCGAAGGCAGCTGCAAACCAACCCATGAGAACGATGCACATCACGGCGATCGCCGTCCTTAGGTTAAACACGGCCTGCCATTTTGCCGCCTGACTTCTAGATGCCATCAATCTTGCTCCGCGCTTTCCCTACGGTCAGAACAGTAAAATCAGCGCGATTAGCCCGATCAGACTGCCGCCCACGATGCCCGCTGCGGTGCCCGTCGAGATATTGCCTGCCGGGGCCTCCAGGGCAGCTTCTGGCGTTAGCTGCACCGCTGCCTGCTCATAATCAGCGCC
>ERZ1740060.634-NODE-634-length-16568-cov-3.808454_pt1 | contig 16568 bp, 16 predicted proteins | sample MGYA00581743_ERZ1740060 | MGnify/ENA primary metagenome ERZ1740060 (study PRJEB43018, sample SAMN04849235) | marine metagenome | isolation source: floating plastic debris | place: Pacific Ocean | collected 2008-08-27 | study: EMG produced TPA metagenomics assembly...
GCACCGTAGGGAGGTGGGGTCACTGGCCGTAAAGAGATACCTCGTTTATCTAACCACTGATTAGCGTGCTCGAAATGTTCTAATTCCTCTTTGGCAATTTTAGTTAATTCCTTGACCATTTTGGCGTTGGAAGGATAGCGAAACATAAAGTTAATTGCTGCTGATGCTGCTTTACGCTCGCATTGGGAATGGTCGAGTAATATTACATCTAGATTGGATATTGCTAATTCTACCCAAGCTGGGTTGGTTGGTTGCTTGAGGATATTGATTTTTGGTAATTCGGAAGTTAACACGCTAAGAATTAAAAAATTACAAATTAATATACAGTTTTCTATTTTATAGGGAATTAGCAGCACCGATAATTGTTGATAGATTTGTTTTCTAGTTCGATATTACCTAGAGCTATATCTTCGGTCATGTTTTTTGTAATACAAAATTAGCATTATTAGTTTACATCAATATGCCATGTACTACATAATACTGATTATTTTCTGAGTTTTCGTAATTTTTTTGATTATTCAAGATAATAAAACAAGAACCAATGAATTGATTTTTAAGCTTATATCGTAATTTACGAGAGCTTATTGCTTTAATCTGAAGATGAACACTATCTTTTGATATAAATTGATTTTATACTTTATCTATTATTTGCTATCCGGATATTTTCTGATATAGATGTAGCATTTAATCGTTGGATTAAATATACACTATTACAGTGATATTTGGACAACTAACGGAGGTAAGTATTTATTAATGAAAAAATGAGGAATTATTATTTTGTTCGCTGGCTAACTTTGCTTATTGTTTTTGGTGTATCTACATCTTTTTTGGGAATAAGCACTGCAAAAGTTGCAAATGCTAAGGATAAAACAAATTCTTCAGACATCCAACAACAAGATTGTTCTATTCCCTCTCAATTTGTATCTCCGAAACTCAGAATTGCTGTTGTTGATTTTACAATTGTTGCTACTAGTTTAAATAGTAGGTCTTTATCTGGCAATGAAGTCAAGAAAATTGCTGATATTGTAGCGAGTAAGTTAGCAAAAAATAGTAATTTTATTGTTATTGAGCGAACGCAAATTGAGCCTATTAACAGTGAATTACAGTTGTGTAGAATTCGTAAAAAATTTGGAGTTGAAGCAATATTAATAGGTTCTTTAACCCAATTTGATATTGATAAAAGTACATCTGGAGGTGGGTTTCTTGGTTTTGGTAAAACAACTACTAATACTAATGCTGATGTTCAATTAAATATCAGAATTATTGATACTGCTACAGGTGAAATTATTGGTTCCTTTACAGAAAATGGTAATGCTGATTTTTCGGAAAGCAATATAGAAATACCTAGAATCAATATTCAATTTTCTGACAACAACAATTTTACAAATACAGTCAGTAGCAGTAATAATTACTTAGATGAAATTTATGCTAAAAATGGTACTGAATTCCGATTATCGATAAATAGCAATCAAAAAGAAAAAGTTAGTCATTCCTCAACAGTAAATGAAGGCAGTTTAATGACTTGGGCAACGAAAATTGCTATTAATAACCTAGTGAAAAAGTTGAATGATAATTCTGAAAATTTTATATCTGTATTAAAGCAGTTCACCAATAATCATAGTCTTGTTGTTGGCACTTTTGGAAATTATATTGTTCTCAATAAAGGAAAATTAAATGGTTATCGAACAGGTATGAAATTCAAGGTTGAGGAAGTTACTAAAACATTTGTTGACCCTCATACAAAAGAAGTGATTCGCACCTTTACTTTACCTATTGCTCTAATTGAACTAACTGATGTAGATGATAAATCCAGCATTGCTAAGATTATTTCTGGTAATCGGAATCAGATTATCTTTAGTGAGGAAATTAACAAACAAATTGAACAAGGAAATGTTATTGCTAAGCCAATTTAATCGGTTCTATATAGCTGTCATAAAATTATTTGGTAGTAATATTGAAGATTTTGTTTTTAATCACATTAATATATAATTTCTACAAAATATGGCGAAATAAATCGTACATATTTTGTAGAAGATAATAGACCGCCAAGATACACTATAAATTGAAATTTGGGCTACCTAAATGAATCTGCTTACCCAAAGTTCACTTATTAGGAGGAGAATGATGAATTATATTTTCGTTCGTCGCATAACCTCGTCTTTTATCGCTTCTTTATTTGCTTTAAGTTTTGGTGTTAATAGCGTTCAACCCGTAAGAGCAAAAGACATAAAAAGGCTGGATTTTTGCCGAAAAAATAAGTCTTTATTTCATCTGAATGAAGGAAAGCAGAGAAAAGTAAAAGTTGCTGTTGCGAATTTTCAAAGTAGTAATTCAGTATTAAAGACAGGAACAAGACAGCCAAAACTCCCAATTGAAATTACCGGACTTGGTAGCGTCCTTGAAAGCAAATTGGTTAAAGATGGACAGTTGGATGTTGTCAAATGGAACCAGATAAATCCTGCTACTACTCCCAATAATTATTCATTTCAAAGCCCAGGTAATCATTTAGAAAAATTACGAAAGATTCGTAAAAACAATGGTATCGAAGCAGTAATTATTGTAAATAGAATGCAGTTTGAAACTACTGAAACATATGAAGGTGGATGGTTGATAACAAGTAAAAAAGATAATCAAAAAATTGATATTAAACTTAATCTTCAAGTAATCGATACTGTCACAGGAAAAATTATCTTAGAAGCTCAAGGACATGGTAGTCAAAAGGGTAACACTTTAACTCAGGTTAACTTACCTTTTGATGTACAAATCAGTCATTCAGATAAGGGTACCTACCAAGATAAAAAGTGGAATCGCAATGATGGAAGTTATTCTATTATCTTTAATCTAGGCAGTAATGCTGACTTAACTTCAGTTTACAGCCGAACTAATACTATCACCGAAAAACTAGTTGCTGAAGCTACAGAAATAGCTATGGAGCAGATAAAAGATAAGTTAAACCAGCGAATTAAGTCGCAAGAATTACCTTGTTTGCTCAGAAAGCCAACTTTGGTGGCTTGGGTTAACCAAGACAACACTCAAGTTATTCTCAATAAGGGTAAATCTCATGGATACTGCAAAGACATGATTTTCTCTATTGAACGTTCTCCTGTAGTAATTACAGACCCAGCAACTGGAAGAGTAATTAGTATGGAATCTGAAAAAGTAGGTAAAGTAAAGCTAATTTCAGTTGATGCAGAATTTAGCGTTGCACAAGTAATTAGTCCAGAATCTGACCCAAACAAAAGTTTTGCTAAAACTGGAAAATCTTTTCAAAGAGAAGATATAGCTAAATTAACTCCCGACTCTAAGTTTAAGTGTTCGGAAAATCAAGGTCAAAACAGTCCATTTATAAGTCCTAGTAGAACAGATTCTGCTGAATATATTCGCAGACAGCAACAACTAAGACCATCACGATAAGAGGACACGTAGCAATGCTACGTCTCTACATCAATAGTTAACAACTAATTACCTACGCTAAATGCATCTTCAAAACACTTCTAGGTGCTTTACGTACTCTTGCTTTAATTGTTTCTTTACCCAATCGCTGACAAGCCTCGAAGCGATGACACCCGGAAAAACCGTAGTATTTTCCATCTACTTCTAATAAATCTATTGGCTCCTGCTGCCCAATTTCCGCTATGGACTCCATTAAGTCTTCTACTTTCTTGGGGTCGTTTTGACGGGGAAGTGGTCTTATTATTTGATTTAATGAGATTTCTTCTACTTTCATAATCTTCTTAAGCTATGCTGGCTCTAATCTTCTACAATTAATCATACTCATTATGACTTCAAGTTGCAACTCGACGATTTATTAAAAAATTGCTAATGGTATCATTAGGCAATTTATACACACAATAGTATTAAGTTGGGTCTGCTTTTTTAAAGTAATTCTCCTATAGCGTTGCGGCACCCTTAGTTTTGAATTTCTATGAAAATTTCCTTAGAGCGTTTATCTTTTACAGTATTAACGACTTCGTGTCTACTAGGACTTACGGGAGCATCTGTTCCTGCGACAAAGGTTTCTGATGTTGAACTTAAAATTGGGATTGTGCAGCGATTTGCATCAAATCCCGATGACGAGTTGATACTCGAACCCACGGAAGGTGACAAATTAAAATTGACTTTTACGGATGATAAAAAGCTGCAAACACTGGTAACTGCGAATCCAGTAAAAATACAGACGGCTATGTTACCCTTAAGCCAACCCGTGCTTGACGAGCGGCTGGTTTTAGGAACATTTCGGACATTTGAAACCGCCGAAGATAGTGCCGAAATGTGGCGTAAGAAGGGTATAGAAGTAGAAATTGCACAGCCAGAACGTTGGCAAGTGTGGGCAAAAAGAGAGGTTTATGACTCACCTTTGCTGCGACGCTTACTATTTATAAACGTCAAAGAATCTGGTATAAAAACAGCATATGTTGATAGTAAAGTTTTACGACGTGTGCCCCAAGCAAGTTGGGTAGTAAATGGGTACCGTTACAATCGAAATAACTTAAAAATTAGTAGCAGCAAGAATCTAATTAAAGTAAATAATAAAAGCGGGGAATCTAAATCCAAACGTCTTTACGCTGGAAGATTGAATTTACAGCCTAATGCTTACGGTACCTATTCTTTGGTGAATAATGTACCGCTAGAAACCTACTTGCGGGGAGTAGTTCCTTATGAAATTGGTTCCAAAGCTCCTCAAGCCGCGATGGAAGCCCAAGCAATCATTGCTCGTACCTACGCTTTGAGAAATTTACGTAGATTTGAAGTTGATGATTATCAATTATGTGCAGACACTCACTGCCAAGTTTATTACGGACTCAAGGGAGCAACGGAAAAAACTGATAAAGCGATTGCTGCCACTAGAAGTATGGTACTTACTTATAAAAATGTATTGGTAGATGCTCTCTACTCTTCAACAACTGGTGGTGTAACTGCTTCTTTTGACAGTGTATGGAATGGGGAAGAACGTCCTTACTTGAAACCAGAAATTGATACTGCACAGGATGTCTGGGATTTATCCCAGCGAAGCTTAGCAGATGAAAATAATTTTCGATTGTTTATGAGTTTGAATAAAGGATTTAACGAAACCGACCAAAAATGGTTTCGTTGGAGTAGGGAGAGCAGTCTAGAAAATATTACCAAGGGATTGCAAAAATTTTTAAAAGTCAAAAACAGTCCCTTCGCGAAATTCAAAACTGTCAAAGATATTCAAGTAGTCGAACGCAGTAAAGGTGGAAGAATTCTTAAGCTAGCTGTAGATACAGATATCGGTACGTTTCACCTGTATAAAGATGAAGTTCGTAGTGCCTTTTTTGCACCTAGAAGCACTTTATTTTACCTCAAAGAACTTAATAAAGGAAAACCAGGAGTTTGGGGCTATCAATTTGTTGGTGGTGGATTAGGACATGGAGTTGGTTTGAGTCAAATCGGGGCTATGAATTTAGCTAATCTCGGCTGGAAAAACGGAAGAATACTTAAATTCTACTATCCTGGAACGCAGATTCAAATGCTCAGTGATGCTGTGAAGGTTGGGAAGTGATTAATAGTTAGGAGTTAGGAGTTAGGAGTTAGGTGTTAGGTGTATTAAGTAGCAAGTAGCGAGTAGCAAGTAGTAAGTGAATTATCTTTGTTGTTTGATTTTTATCTGCGCTGCTCAATCTTTTGTTTCTAACTCATTACTCGCTATTTATTACTTTTCCAATTTCCTATTTCAAAATAAAAAAGCAGCTACTGAAAGGGGAAAATTCCCCGATACGGTGCTGCTTTTCAAGAAGTACTTAAGTACAAAAGTAACTCTTGCATTTATGCTGTGAGTTGTCTTTCGTCTTAATAAAGCTCTTCTTCTTTATGGGTTTCGATGGTACAGTCAGAAGTTGGGTAAGCGACGCAAGTTAATACGTATCCACCTTCCATCTGGTCATCGTCCAAGAAGGACTGGTCGGATTGGTCTACGGAACCGGCGGTAATCTTGCCAGCACAGGTAGAACAAGCACCAGCACGGCAGGAATAAGGCAAGTCTAAACCAGCTTCTTCAGCTGCGTCTAAAATATAAGTATCGTCATCACAGTCGATAGTTTGGTTTAAACCTTCGGCTTCGCTGACGAGTGTCACTTTAAAAGTTGCCATTTTGTAAATCCTCTCTTTAATTTGCAGACGGCAGTATAAGTTATCCTAAAGCAAACCATGCGGCTGCTCCTAAAGGAATAGCCGTTTTTTTTATTTGCTTCAATTCTGATACTACGAGATAAATCGGACTTTGTTACGAGTTTTTTGACTCGATTAGTAATGAAATTAGGACAGTGCATATAAATAAGTTTTACTTATGCTTTATGGCTAGTTTTGGCAAGACTATAAGAAAAGATTATAACCACTACAAATTTTTGTTATTTTGTAAATCAGTTATCAAGAGCATTACTTAAATTAATGGTATATATAAGGTTTTTGTTTTTATTGGCTGATAAGAAGGTTATTTTCTGAAGCTGTTGAGGATAATGTATAATCCTTTGACGGTTTGGGCTATAGAGGGTTCTAAAAGTGCGTGTAGGATTAGTTGGTACCGGTTATGCGGCGAAATTAAGAGCGCAGACGCTTTTAAGTGATGAAAGAAGCGATTTAGTAGCGGTTGTAGGTAATGAACCTGTAAAAGCACAAGCTTTTGCTCGGGATTTTCAGTGTAAGCTGTTAGGTTCTTCCCAGCAGTTGATAGAGCAAGAAGATATTGATTTAGTGATAGTTAGTAATGTTAATAGCGAACATGGTACTGTAGCGCGTGCAGCATTGGAAGCTTATAAGCATGTTGTTGTCGAATATCCTCTGAGTTTAGATTTAGCAGAAGCATCTGAATTAATAGATTTAGCAAAGTCTAAAAATAAACTTCTGCATGTGGAGCATATTGAACTTTTAGGTGGTTTGCATCAAGCTTTAAAGCAGCACTTAGATAAATTAGGCAAGATTTTTTACGTCCGCTACAGCACTATTAAGCCAGAACATCCAGCCCCTCGTAAATGGACTTACAGTCATGCTTTTTTTGGTTTCCCTTTAATGGGTGCTATTTCAAGATTGCATCGATTAACAAATTTATTTGGTGAGGTGATGGCTGTTAATTGTCACAATCGATTTTGGGAGAAAGAAGTAGAATTCTACCAATCTTGTTTTTGCACAGTTCAACTGAATTTTACCAGCGGACTTTTAGCGGAGGTTGTATACGCTAAAGGTGAGACGATGTGGGAGAAAGAGCGCAAATTTGAAGTACACGGTGAAAACGGGGGATTGATTTTCAATTCTCAGGAAGGATTTTTGATTAATTCACAAGAAACAACACCCATAGAAGTTGGTAGCAGTCGCGGTTTATTCGCTAAAGATACATCTATGGTTTTAGATTATCTCTTCGACGGAACTCCTTTATATCTAACCCCAGAGCAAAGTTTGTACGCTCTCAAAGTTGCTGATGCTGCGAGACAATCGGCTGAAACGGGAATTACAATCACGGTCTATTAGATTTTGTATTTTGGATTAATAGTTAGGAGTTAGGTGTTAATAGTAAATAATTATTTCTTTTTCCTGTTCTCTGTTACCTTTTCCGCTTCATAATTATTTCATGAATATAAATTTTTTGATTTACGAATGCTTAATTATTAAGTATTTTTCTTCATTGCTGCTTTATTAAAATCTTACATAATACTACTAAGTGATTTACTTTTATTTTATGTTAGAAAAAATATACGTGTATAAGGTGTGTGGAATGAAGTGTTTAGTAAGAGTGGGAGCTATAGCTACTTTAAATTTACTTTGCTGTTCAAGTTTTGCGCGAGCGGTAGATGTTAAAAATAATATCGAAATACAATCTAATATTTATCAACAAAATGTATCTCAAAATACGTTAGCTCAGAATCCTATACCTGCTAGTTTAAAGAGTAAATTGCAATCCACTGAGACAAATACGCAATTTGCAAATTTTCTACCAAAAGATGCACCATTGGTCGCAATAGTTGATACTACTTCAGAAAATTGGAGAAAAGCTGGAAAATTTCAGTTATTTAATACAGTTTGGAATGGATTATCATTTTTTATTCCACCTCAATTTAGGAATGGATTTGCAACTGATATTAAACCTTGGTTGGGAGAACAAGTCGCTTTTGCATTTTTACCAAAGCTTGGTTCTTCAAAAGTTACTGTCGATTCTAATTTTGTTTCTTTGATTCCTGTAAAAGACGAAGTAGCTTTACAGATATTTTTAGATAAACTTACAGCTAATGGAAGATTTAATCAAAGACAATATAAAGGAATTACTATCTTAGAAACAAAAACTGGTACATCATCAAAACCAGGTTTACCTCCGCAAGATAATACATTACCTCCGGTTCCTGAATCTCCTATAAATAAAGCTGGTAAACATAATATTTTAAACAAACCAAACTTAAAAAGACCAAGTTTAAAAAGACCAAAATCAAGAAAGCCAACTAGTTTAGTTATAGGTGTTTTACCAGGACATTTAGCAGTTGCTTATTCCAATCAATCAATTGAAAGGGTAATTAATACCAATCAACAAAAAGCTGCTACTTTAGCTCAAAATTCTCAGTTTCAAAAAACAATTAAACAGCCCGAAACTGCTAAACCGCTGTTCTCAATGTATCAAGACCCTGTTGGCTATATTACTTTTGCAAATGAAATTCTTAAAGACCCAAGTTTGGGTTTACCTCCTATTGATTTAGATAATATTCTTTCTTCTGACCAACTCAAACAATATCAAAGTCTCGGTTCTTTCGTTATGGTTCAAAAAGAAGGAATTAGGTTTCAGGTAAACGGTTATCCTTCTCCTAAATATAAAGGAAATAGTCTGGTTAATAATATTAAAACACAGACAATATTATCTCGAATGCCAGCAGCAACCTACTCTGCTATTAACGGAAAAAATCTGAATAACAGATGGAAAGCTATATCTAAAATATTAAGCTCGCAAAAAGAATTTAAAGATGCTTTTGAAACGTTTCGTAAGCTTATCCTTACTAATACTGGGCTAGATTTTGACCGCGATATTATGGGCTGGATGGATGGGGAATTTGCCTTTTTTATGTATCCTACCAAAGGCGGATTTTTTCAAGCTGTGAAACCTAGTTCTGACATGGGAATTGGTTTAGCTGTTGAAACCAACAATCGAATAGCAGCGGAAACAACTTTGAATAAGTTAGGAGATTATATTAAATCTGTATCCAAGGGAGAAATAAAAGTTTCACAAAGGAGTATCAAGAATCAAAAGGTAACAAGTTGGGATGCTGATGGAGATTCTACAAAAAGTTTACTTGCTTATAGTTGGGGAGACGATAAGACTTTAATTGTAACTACAGGATATGGAGCAATTGCAGATTTAGTACCGCAGCCTTATTTAGCTTTATCTTCAGCTTATAACTTTAATACAGCAACCTTATCTCTTCCGAGTCCAAATAGCGGCTATTTTTATATGAATATGGGTTCTTTGCTCTCGTGGGTTTATGGTTTTGTACCGAAACAATACGCAAATAATCCCTTTTTCAATATATTTAAACAAGCTATTGGTTCGGTTTATAGTATCAGCGCTACAAGTTCTTCTCAGGTTGATAGAGAACAATCTGATTTCTTAATTGTTTTGGCACCTGTAAGGAAGAAGATTAAGTAATTATTTTATCTTTATTCATAAGCTTCTGAACGATGAACAATATTACTTATAATTACTTGTTTGTTTTCGCCGTTAATCTGATAAATTACTCGATAATCACCAATTCGATAACGAGAATATCCATCTAAATTACCTTTTAAGGATTTAATATTAGGATGAAAATAAGGATTTTTTTCTAGTTGTTCAAAACATCTAGCAATCTTTTTCGCTAATGCTTGGTCAGCTGAAGCATAAATTTTTTCTGCTTCAGCCGATAAAATTACTTCATACATCAGACCTAACGGTTCTCCAATTTTTTACACGTCCTTGAGCAATATCTTCTTTACCTTTTTCATTCATATTCAATAAAATCAGGAATATCTAGCAATTCTTGAGTAGCTGCTTCACTTTCTTTATCTTCTTGCAGAAGCTAAAAATTCCGCTACCATCTGCAAGCGTTCGGAATTTAAACCATCAAGATATTTATTAATTTGTTGACGAATTTCGGTAGTATTCATGGATTGATTTTATCTATAAGTTATTGATTGTGTATTTGAATCCTATACAACTTTATATTTATTTTCCCAGGTTTTAGGTTCTGGTAAAGTTTCGCCGTTTTCTAAAGCTGAATCAATGAGCATTTCTAACACTTCTTGAGCGTTTTTTACTGCTTCTTCGTAAGTTTCACCGTGGGTACAGGGCTGAAATACATCTTTAAATTCGGGTAGTGAAACTACATAGCATTCGTCTTCACTCGACCACTGAATAATTATCGTATATTTCATTCTTCTGTTTCCTCTATTTCTTCTTCTTTTAATTTATTCAATATTTTCAGCGATTCATTAACTTGTTTTTCTAAATACATTTTTGCATCATCACCATCTTTCCCTGGAATAATAATAGCTTTAGATAATTTAGAATGCTTCCATTTTGTATGGCTACCTTTGGCTGGTTGATAGGTAAATCCTGCTTTAAGCAACAAGCTTTTTAATTCTCTTATTGTCTTAGGCATACTATTGATTTACATTTTCACTCCCTATTCTCTTATAATTCTGAATTATTTAAATTTAATTCTCTGCTTAAAACAAATTATTCCTAACTCCTAACTCCTAACTCCTTAATCCTGATTGGGAAATTTCCGTACCTGATATTCGGATGACTCTACCATCTCATAGCTGAATCCGAGGTCTTTATCGAACCTTTTTTCAATCGCGTTTATCTCTTCTTGCAAAATAGATTTCCACTGTTCCCTGGTTTCCCAACGAATCACCATAACAAGCTCTGCGGGGTCGTTTGGGTTAATCCACAGTTCTTTACCTAGAAATCCAGGATAGTTTACCAAAGCTGCTGTCCAAATTTCAGCGTCTCTTTGAATGTACTTTTCTCGCTGTTTGGGGTCTATTTTAAACTTAAGTAACTCAATTACCACCTGCGTTCATTCCTCATGCTACTTTGCCACAATAGAATTAGCATATTTGCTAAAGTTTAATTCCCAGCATAGCTTTATTGTTACAAACAGAAGCGATTACGGGGAAAATAAAGATGGGAGAACTTGTAGGAGCGTGATATGGAAAACAATAACTGGATGCAACAATTGTTTATGCTCGGTATCGGTACAACTTCGGTAATGGCTGAGAAGTTCAAGGAAGCGAGCGAGCAGTTGGTTAAGGACGGAAAACTTGACCCAGAACAAGCAAAAGCGGTTATGGATAATATGGTCGAGGAGTTGAAGTCCGAGCAGGGTAACTGGGACAAAAATATGCAGCGACAAATGAAAAATATGCTGCAAGATTTGGGAGTCGCTCGTCAGTCAGAAGTGGACGAATTGCGCGGTAGAATAGACCGTTTGGAGCGTCAAGTTAGGGATTTAGAAAACAAACTTTGGCGTTAAGAGTTAGGAATTATGAGTTAGGAGTTATAAATCAGAAGCTATAAATATAGATTGACCACTGATTACTGCTCACTGATTACTGGTCGCTGTCACTGTTCTGATTTACACTAAGTTTTGTCCTATTGAGAAGCTATTATTTTTGGAACGTAAAACGATGGGGAGAATAACTCAATTGAAGGCGATTTTTAAACGTATGGGCTTCATGTTGCTTTGCGTTGTATTTTTCGGGTGCGCTCAGATTTCTACTGAAGCACCCGAGAATAATGCTTCGCAAAACACTATTCAAAAATCACCAGCGTCTACTACAGTAGCTGATAGTACATCTACAAAAGAGAGCGATAAAAAAATGACTGATGCAGCTACAAACCCCTCAAGTGAAGGAATGATTACTACTCCCTCGGGATTAAAGTATGAGGTTCTCAAGGAAGGAACTGGAGAAAAAGCGAAACCCGGACAAACTGTAAGCGTTCACTATACAGGTACTTTGGAAGATGGAACCAAGTTTGATAGCTCTCGCGATAGAGGTCAACCTTTCCAATTCCCAGTTGGCCAAGGACGAGTAATCAAGGGTTGGGATGAAGCATTCAGCGATATGAAGGTTGGGGAACGTCGTAAATTAATCATCCCCCCAGAGTTAGGTTATGGTTCTCGCGGTGCGGGTGGTGTTATTCCCCCCAATGCAACTCTAATTTTTGATGTAGAATTTTTGGGAATTAATTAAGTAGTTAGGAATTAGGAGTTAGGAGTTAAGAGTTAGAAATTAGGAATAATTGGACTTTTGAATCTACTATTTTCAAGTTAATTAAAAAACCCGGTTTTTTGACAAGCCGGGTTTTTAATATTTTGCTAATTCCTAATTTTTAATTAATTATAATCTTATTGGTGCATGACACTAGAAAGATATTTATTACTACGTTTATAGTTAGTAGAAGTGCCACAGCACCCTACTATATTGAGACACAAAGCTGAAAAATCATAACTCCTAACTCCTAACTCATAACTCCTAACTATTAATAATGACTCGGTTGAGCTAAGTTTTTGAATTTAGTAAATTGCGGGTCGAATAGTAGTTTAATGACTCCAGTCGGGCCGTTTCGATGTTTGGCAATTATTACTTCTCCAATTCCTCTGTCTGGACTGTCGGTATTATAATATTCATCGCGATACAGCATCATTACTAGGTCGGCATCTTGTTCAATACTTCCACTTTCTCTGAGGTCTGATAGCATGGGACGCTTGTTTGTCCTGGCTTCTACACCTCTACTTAACTGAGATAATGCGATTACTGGAGCGCCTAATTCTCTTGCTAATCCTTTGATACTTCTGGTAATTTTTGATAGTTCCTGTACGCGGTTATCGCCACCACCTTCCATTAATTGCAGATAATCTATAATTACTAAACCGATATCAGTTCCAGCTTCTGCTTGTAAACGTCGAGTCTGACTACGCATTTCTGTAACTGTAATATTTGGGGTATCGTCAATAAAAATTGGCATTTCTGAGAGTACGCTGATTGCACGACTCAAAGGTTCCCATTGAGTTTGACTGATGCGTCCTGTTCTTAAGTAAGTACTTTCAATTTCAGCTTCACTAGATAATAGTCTTTGCACCAACTGGTCTTTTGACATTTCTAAGCTAAAAATAGCAACCGGTAGCTTATACAATGATGCGATATTGTGGGCTATGTTAAGACAAAATGCTGTATTATGAACGCAAATATCGTTAGCAACAAAATTATGAGTCCCTGGGATTGTCAAATCATAAACTTGCTTGTCTCCCATTGGCTCTATCGAAACAATTTCATCCCAATAAATATCGCTACTTGCTAATTGCTGTAACCGCAAGTTTTCTAATGCTGTTGCTAATAAAAACAGTCTTTCTCTGGATAAAGCACGTTTACCAACATGGATATTTGAATAGCCTTTTATCCCAGCCCTTTTCGCTAAACCAGTCCAGGTTTCTTCTTCTTTTGCTACTGCTAGCTGCTTCCAAACTTCTATAGGAATCAGGTCGCGATTTGTTTGATATCTTTTGTGGGTCAATGCTGCTTTAGCTTTTGTTATTACTTCTTCTTTCCCGAAAATCCCAATTTCTGACACAAAGTTTTTGATAGCATGTGCATTGGTAATATCAAGTTGCCAAGCTTCCCTGCGAGTATCTTTATATTTAATAGAGCGGGTTTTCAATACTGAAATAATCCCGAATCTTAACAATAAATGCTGTACCTGTTGCGCTAGTTTTTCGCTAACGCTGTAATAACCCAACTGAACTTGTCCGCTTTTCAGGACGCTGGCCCAACCGTCGGTAGCAAACAAACGATTCAAAAATAAACTAAGCTGCTGACGCTCTAATGTAAAGATAAAATCAGGAAGTGTTTTTTCATCGGCTTTTTTACCCCACAATTCCAACTCTTGTAGCCACAAAATCAGCGGATTATCTCGTTCCTCTGACATTTCAACATGAAGCATTGGGGAACGTTTAGAACGCTTTTTCTGATTTATCCTTAATTGAGGAGCAAATTCACCAACTGAATCTATAAAATCTTCCTGAATTAAAGGATTTATATTACTAAATTTAGGGTTTGTATCCGTTAAACAACCATCACCAATCAAATAAGCTAATAACTTAACTTCACATTCACGAATTTTATGTTTACCAAATACATTTATCTTCCGAGGTACAGCAATCTTATCTCCAACGTTCAATTCGGCAAGTTTTCGCCATCCGTTAATAGTTAAATAAGGATGAGTCAGAGTTGTTTCAATATACCTCCCCAAACGAGTTTTAACACCAAATACCGGCTTAATTCCATCGTCGATAAATGCTTCTGGTTTAGTAAAGCCAAATTTCCAATTCTTCTTCAGCGTGAGCAATTCTGCTTGACGATTATTATATATTTCCTTAATCGTAGAAATACTCCCGTCACTCAACACCAATTCTGCATCTTCTTGCAAGCATTTACCCATTGAAGGGCGACCGGCAATAATGATTAAATCGGAACGTCCGAAACCGCTTGTCATTGCATCTAAATCATAGAAACCGCAAGGAATACCTGGTAAAGCAACTCCTTCATGACGTTCTTCGATATCCGTGAAAGTATTAATCAGAGTGTTAGAAATATGCACTAAGCCACTGGTATTCCGTGCTTGAGCGATTCCGAATACCTTTTGTTCTGCATTATCGATAACGGTGCGAAATTCCGTTTCAGTTTCGTAACCTAGAGCTACTAATTCGTTTCCTGCTTTTTTTATCTGTCGTCGTCGATACTTTGCTACTACTAATGCTGCTAAAGCGTCGATATTGACTGCTGAAACAGTTCTATCTACTAAGGAAGCTAATTTGTTTCTACCACCAACTTTGTCTAAGAGTTCGTGGTCGCTTAACCAGTTGCTAACCGCAAGTAAATCGGTAGGCTTACTTTGGGTTTGAAGCTGTAGCATACCCGTATAAATATCTTTATGGGTGCTGATATAAAAAGCTTCTGGCTTGAGAGTATCGCTAATCCTGCTGATAGCTTCAGGGTCTAATAAAATCCCACCTAAAATAGCTTCTTCTGCTTCTATATTTTGTGGAGGGAGACGGTCTGCATTCCCTTGAAAATTTAATTCTTCAGACATAATACTGTTAGATATATTTTATATACGAGAAACAATTCAGAAAAACATACAGAACGAGTGAACTATTCTACCTATAGTCCAAATAGTCCTCAAATAATATGTAGAGACATTGCAGTGCAACGTCTCTACACATAATGAATAATAGTGAAATAATTAAACCATAGATTTTCAAAATAAATACAAAAGTATCTAATTTATCTATGGCTTTTAGTGATTATCCGTAGTAAGAAATAAAACCGGAAAAAATTATTCGCTAGCTACAACTTCAATATTTACCTTGGCTATTACGTCTGAATATAGTTTAATATCAGCTTCATAAGTACCCAAGCTACCAATGTCAGGAATAGTAATACCGCGTCTATCTACTTCCATTTCCGTAGAACCTTGGATGATATCAGCCACATCTTGAGTGGTAACAGTACCGAAGATAGCATTATTTTCACCAACTTGCTTAGCGATTTTGAAGCTACCAACTTTTTCCAAAGCTGCTTTTTGTTCAACAGCTTGTTGTTTCAATTCTTCCTGACGCTGACGTTCTAATTCTCTCCGACGTTCAACTTGCTTAAGGATACCGGGGGTAACAAAAGTTGCCAAGTTTTTAGGAAGCAAGTAATTGCGAGCATACCCGGGGGCTACATCTACTAAATCGCCAAATTTCCCTAATTTGTAAATATCTTGATTTAAAACTAACTGTATACGTTTCGCCATTTTTCTTCTTCTCTATTTACTGTAATATCAAGCAGACTGGGTTGTCGTTCCAACTTTGCAGGCGAACAGAATAGCCATTATAATCCCAACTGCTTACCCAAAGCCTACAGATTCTAGCGAAATGCGAGGTACATTGGCAACTGTTTGTCTAAGTTAATTGAAATTGATAGCGATAGAGGGAATAGGGAATAGCGAAAGAAGACTTTCTTGACACTCTGCGCTCTGAAGAGACGCAGATTCTTTAAGACTTGCTTAAAAGGGATAGTCAAATATCCCCCTAGACGCTCAAAACAACTATACAAAGATGCTGCCATTACGTTTACTTATACCAATGCAGGTTGCTTTCCGAGTCCATCACAATGCCAATTCGGTACGCTCAACATCCTGCCATTACTTGCGCGTCTAGTCGTTTCGCACTAGGCGTTCGGTTCTTCGTTGCAGGGATTTCGCCTTACTAGGATTGCTTCTTCGCGTAGATGGTTATTCTTACTTGCTGCCCACATTTTACCATTAATGGCAATGCAGATAAATCTGCCCGCGTCGTTTTTCCACCCCGCTTTAAAAAGACGGGGCTACCAAGCTTCCGTACTCTTTACGTGTCATATTAGTTCTTACAGGTTGTAGAGACGTAGCAGTGCTACGTCTCTACAGATGTTAAAAAATCCAAATACTGCTGTATTTTATATTACAGTATCGATTTTTTAGACTATTTTTTGAAAAGATGATATAATTTATC
>ERZ1740060.637-NODE-637-length-16478-cov-5.019546_pt1 | contig 16478 bp, 13 predicted proteins | sample MGYA00581743_ERZ1740060 | MGnify/ENA primary metagenome ERZ1740060 (study PRJEB43018, sample SAMN04849235) | marine metagenome | isolation source: floating plastic debris | place: Pacific Ocean | collected 2008-08-27 | study: EMG produced TPA metagenomics assembly...
GCCAGACACCTGATGTGCATCCTAACCTTTCGGTAGTGATTGGAATGGTCCGACAGGGCTGATCGAGAGCTCAGAGCGGTGGCGTCACGAAAGCCGGCGTTTGAGAGCCTTGTTGCAAAAACACCTCTGCCGTATCCAGAGCTTCGCGAATGGTGACATCCATATCGAGATAGCGATACGTTCCCAGCCGGCCGACAAACGTCACGCCGCGCTCCTCTTCAGCCTTGCGCATGTATTCTGCCAGAAGCGCCTTCTCTTCGATCTGGCGGATTGGATAGTAAGGGATGTCCCCGGCCTGGCAGTCACGCGAAAACTCGCGGTAGAGCACAGAACGGTCGTGGCTTTCCCACGGCGCGAAATGCTTGTGCGCGGTGATGCGGGTGTATGGCACGGAATCTTCTCCGTAATTCATAACTGCGCAGCCCTGATAATCTCCGTCATGGGTAAACCGCTCAAAATCGAGCGTCCGGTATCCCAGCCGTCCGAGCGCATAATCAAACCAGCCATCCAGAGGTCCGGCATAGAACACATGGTCGAATCGCACCGCCTGCGGGCGTTCAAATCGTGTGTTGAGAGAGACCGTGATGCCAGGATGATCGAGGATGCGTTCGACCATGGCGGTGTACCCCTCCTCTGGCATGCCCTGGAAACGATGAAAAAAGTAATTGTCGTCGTAGTTGAAGCGCACGGGCAAACGTTTCAGGATCGACGCGGGCAAATCTGTGGGCGGCATGCCCCATTGTTTGACGGTGTATCCGCGAAAGAACGCCTCATAGAGGTCGCGCCCGACGAGGTGCAGCGCCTGTTCCTCAAAACTCCTCGGTGTATCGATCGACGTGTCGGCCTGTTCGGCGATAAAAGCCCGGGCCTCATCAGGTCGCATCGTCATGCCATAGAACTGATTGATCGTGTGGAGGTTGATGGGCAGGGAGTATACCTGCCCACCGGATGTCGTCTTGACCCGGTTGCGATAGGGCAGGAACCGCGCGAAACCATTCACGTAGTCCCATACCTCGGCATCGTCCGTGTGAAAGATGTGCGGACCATAGACATGAACCAGAACGCCGGTTTCCGCGCAGCGTTCGGTGTGGCAGTTGCCCGCCACATGATCGCGCGCGTCCAGGATACTGATCCGGTGTCCTGCCTCGGCCAATCGACGTCCGATTACGGCACCGGACAATCCCGCCCCAACGATCAGGATGTGCATCGCGCCCTCCATATGCACCAATGCGGTTTTCGGTAGAAACGCGGTATGTCGAGCGCGCGAAAGCTCATGCCGACGGTCCGTCCCCGGTCGTTCCGGAGCATGAGATGTCCTGAGCCCCGAGGCTTCGATTCGCGACGGAGACGAGACTGTTTCCAGTTCGGAACCAGTCGATGCCACGGTCCTGCTTTGGTGCGTTCCATCAGGTGGACATACGAAAACGCTCTGTGCACGATTTTGCCACAATTCTCTGGCTGCTACATTCTGGCCAACAAGACAGCGCGTCTTGTTATGCGGGTATCATGCCGTCGCGTTCGTTAATATTTGTTGAGTATTTTTGGAAATTTGCTTCGAGCCGCTGCTTTCGGCACTCTGCTCTGGCGGGAAAAATACCTGACACAATCTGACCGGTTTCGCCGGTGGCGGGCCTTATCCTCGCCCCATTTCCGTCACATTCGCTTTTGTTCGGCGAGCCGAATTGCCTACCATCCCGCCTGCTTGGCGCTGATCGACCGGCTGTAGGGGCGACCGGTTCGAACAAGGCGGTGCCAGCGCATGATTTTGGACAATCGGATGTGGGTCCGGGGGCGACTGTCGGCTTCATCTGCTGTTCTCTGAGAGGTCATCGCGTTGGTTGGGGCTGATCCGCCTGCGTTAAGTTCCGCTCCGGCGCTGCCGGTTGCGCGCGTACGAGTGCCGACCTGTGTCGGTTGATGGTTTGGGGAAGTACGATGAAGTGTCTGGATTTTGACGCGCTCGCTGCGGGAACGATCGTCACAGACGCCTTTGCCGATCAGGGTGTGCTCATCTCCGCCACCGGCGGCTCCGAGCAGGCGATGATTTTCAACACAGCGCATCCCACCGGCGGGGATGACGACCTGGAATCTTCCAACCTTGGCAATGTGCTGATCATTTCAGAAGACGGCGATAGCAGCGATCCCGACGACAATGGCCGTGGCGGCACGGTTACCTTTGATTTCGACGAGCCGGCCTTCGTCAACAGACTGACCTTCATCGATATAGAAGGGGGCGCAACCGTTCGGTTCTTCGATGCCGATGGCGATCTGATCGAAACGGTGGCGGTTCCGGGCACGGAGGATAACGGTCAGCGCATTCAGGATTTCGATATCGCGGGCGTCAGCCGGATGGACGTCGTTTTGCCAAATTCCGGAGGTCTGGACGCTCTGGTGTTCGACTCAGCACCGATCGGCCCGGATGTGCGCGATGACGAACTCGACGGCATTGTCGACGGCACAAATCAGGCTGAGACGATTGACCTTGATTACACAGGAGATCCCGAGGGGGACCGGATCGCTGCCGGGGATGCGATCCTGCCCGGCGAGGGACCAGACGACGATATCGTCGACGCCCGTGCCGGAGATGACGTGATCAAGGCGGGTCTTGGCGATGATGACGTGTTCGCCGGTCGTGGCGACGACACGGTCGAAGGCGAAAGCGGCGACGACCGCATTTTCGGAGATGCCAGGTTTATCCGCGACGATGACGATGACCGTGCGTCGCGCGAGGTCTTCGACTGGGCATCGGCCTCAGGACCCGGAGACGTTGTTCTGACCGGGCTTCAGACAACAGGCGGCGCGGATGTCGGGTTTTCGGTTCTGGATGAAGGCGGCCGCACGTCCTTTTCATCGCAGGCGCAAAACCTGAACAACGTAGGAGCCGCAGAAGCGCCTTTGAACGCGGCATCCTCGCTGGCCAGCGATCTGTCTCAGGATGGCGCGATTTCGACCTATGCTCTCGATTTCTCGATCCCCGTCAGCGATGCCGCGTTTCGGGTGAACGGGATTGAGCGCGACGCTCAGGTCGAACTCCGTGCCTTTGACGAAAACGGAGACGAAATCCCCGTCACGTTCGAGGCGGGTCCGGGCTTGGTCCGGCTCGATACCGACGATGACGGGGTGCCCGACACACTGGCCTCCAATGGTAATCCTCAGGACAATCCGGCGCAGGACGGCTCAGCCCTCATCACTGTGCCGGGTCCTGTCTCCCGGATCGAGATCACCCATTTCCAGGATGGGCCGGAACCCAGTTCAATCAATGTGACCAACGTGTTCTTCGATGCGCCGATTGTCGAAACAGGCCGGGCGGGCGACGACAGCCTGTCGGGCGGCGAGGGCGACGACACGATCTTTGGCGAGGGTGGAAACGACACGCTGGAAGCGGGGGAGGGCAAGGACTTTCTGTTCGGTGGCGCCGACCGGGATGTGCTGAAGGACCTCGACGCGGGGGACTTCGCGGATGGGGGCGGCCGGACCACAAGCGGTGATCCTGCCGACGATTTTGATACGCTCGATCTGCGCGGTGTGCTGTCGGACGTGCCTGGCGGCTCCATCACGACGAACTTCACTTCCGCAGATCGCGAAAACGGTTTTGTCCAGGTCTTCGATTCCGATGGGGACGAGATTGGCCGCGTTCAGTTTCGCGAGATTGAGAACATCATTCCCTGTTTCACGCCGGGCACATTGATTGCCACGCCCGAAGGCGAGCGTCTGGTAGAGGAGCTGCGTCCGGGCGACCGGGTGATTACCCGAGACAATGGTTTGCAGGAAGTTCACTGGGTGGGACGGCGCGATCTGACCGCTCAGGACGTGCAGCGCGCGCCGCATCTGCGTCCGATCCGGATCAAGGCGGGTGCGCTTGGGCGAGGGCTGCCCGAGCGGGATATGCTGGTCTCTCCCCAGCATCGCGTTCTGCTCAATACGGATCGTACCGCGCTTTACTTCGACGATCGCGAAGTGCTGGCAGCAGCGCGGCACCTGACAGGCCTGGACGGCGTGTCCAGGCTGGCCGCGTCATCGGTCAGCTATGTGCATTTCATGTGTGAGCGCCACGAGGTTGTCCTGTCGGACGGCGCGTGGAGTGAGAGCTTTCAACCCGGTGATACCGTCATGGACGCGATGGGTCGCGCGGCGCAGGAAGAGATCTATGCCATCTTTCCAGAACTCCGGGACCGCGCCGGGCGAGAGAATTATCGCGCGGCCCGGTTATCGCTCCGCCGTCATGAGGCGCGACTGCTCGCCTCCTGAGTTATGCAGCAGACCACGTCTCTGTGGTCGGGCGGGGCCGGTCGCGGCAGCGGACCGACCCCGTTTCTTTTTGCAGCACGTTGCGACGGTGCTCAGCCGCGCATCCGGTCTCCGTCGGGGTCGAACAGGCTTTCGGTCATAAGCTTGGCGGGTCGCAAATCGCCGAGGATTTCGATTTCCGCCGCAAACCCATTGGCGCCCTCTGCCCGCGAGACCCTCGCCAGAGCCACAGAAGTCTCTGTATGGTGAGAATAGCCGCCCGACGTACAAAAGCCCTTGACCTCACCATTGATCCAGACCGGTTCATATCCCTGCACGTCGGCCTCGTTTGCATCCACCGACAGCGCTATCAGCTGCCGCGCCGAACCTGTCGCGCGTTCTGCTTCCGCCGCAGCGCGGCCGATAAAGTCGGTGTTCTTGCCGAAATGAATGAAGCGGTCCATGCCTGTTTCGCCCGGAGTATAATCGGGCGAGAATTCGTTCAGCCAGGAGCCGAAAAAGCGATCGAGCCTGAGCGACATCATCGCGCGCATCCCGAAGGGCCGCAGGTCGAAATCCGCACCGGCACCCCAAAGCGCATCCCACAGGGCGCGTTGGGCCATGGCGTCGCAATAAATCTCGTAGCCCAGATCACCGGTATAGCTGACCCGCTGGACGATACAGTCCACCGGTCCGACAGGTATTTGCCAGACATCCCGAAACCGCATTGATGAGATATCTGCGGGTGTCACGGACCTCAGCAAATCCCGGGCCTTGGGACCCGCGATCTGAAAGCCTGTGCGCCGGTCGGAGATATTCTCGACCTGCACACCTTCGGTTGCGTTCTGCTCGAACCAGCGCATGTGATAGGCCTGCGCGCCATAGGAGGCGGTTAGCTGGAACTCTGTCTCCGACAGGCAGGAGATTGTGAAATCTCCGATGCGCCTGCCTTTGGGGCTCAGCATCGGGGTCAGGGTGAGACGCCCGCCGGCAGGCAGGCGGCCCGCCATGATCCGGTCAAGCCAGCCCCGCGCTCCCGGACCGCTGATGCGATACTTGCCGAAATTCTGCACCTCGTTGATACCCACGCTTTCGCGCACCGCGCGAACTTCGCGGCGTGTGGCCTCCCAGGCGTTGGAGCGACGGAACGACGGCGTCTCAAACCGTGGCTCGTCTCCCTCGACGAAGTAGTTGACCACTTCCAGCCCGTATTGATGACCCCAGACAGCCCCCATCGCGTCAAAGACGTCGTACATCGGCGTCCGGCGGAAGGGTCGGGCGGCAGGCAGTTCTTCGTTGGGGTAGGCCACCGAAAACCGCTTTTGATAGTTCTCGATCACTTTTGGCAGCGTATAGCCCGGGGTGATCCAGCCGCCATAGCGCGCCACATCCATAGCGGAGACATCGCGCTCGCATTCTCCTTCGATCATCCATTGCGCCAGCATCAACCCCACGCCGCCGCCCTGGCTGAAGCCCGCCATAACCCCGCAGGCCGACCAGTAGTTACGCAGCCCCGGCACCGGACCCACCAGCGGGTTGCCGTCGGGGGCAAAGGTGAAAGGCCCATGAATGACCGATTTAACACCGGCGCGCTCCAGCGCCGGGAACCTGCGATAGGCAAAGGCGATGCTGTCTTCGATTTTGTCGAAATCGTCGGGCAGCAATTCGTGACCGAACTCCCACGGTGTGCCGTTCACTGCCCAGGCGCGGCATGTCTGCTCGTAAAACCCGATGCAGAGCCCGCGACCTTCCTGCCTGAGGTAGCTTTCGCCGGAGGGGTCCATGACATGGGGGTGCTCGCCGCCCGCATCGATGATGGCTGCCACTTCGGGCACCTCTTCGGTGATGAGGTATTGGTGCTCCATCGGGTAGATGGGCACATAGAGCCCCGCCATGGCGCCAACCTCCCGCGCCCAGAGGCCCCCGGCATTGACCACATGCTCGGCGTGAATGGTGCCTTTATCGGTCACGACATCCCAGCTGCCATCCGCGCGCGGATTGGTTTCCAGTACCTTGCAATGGGTCTCGATCACCGCACCCGCCATGCGGGCGGCCTTGGCATAGGCATGGGTGGTGCCGGAGGGATCGAGATGACCATCGAGAGGGTCATAGCGCGCGCCGATGATCCCGTCGGTGTTTGTCACGGGCGCAATCCTGGCAATCTCGTCGGGACCGACGATCTCGGTCTCCAGCCCCATGTAGCGGTGCTTGGCGCGTTCGGCCAGGCGCATGTCCATGCGGTCCTGATTGTCCGCCAGTGTGACGCCACCCACATGGTGCAGTCCACAGGACATGCCGGTGATCTCTTCGAGTTCGCGGTAGAGCTTGATTGTGTATCCCTGAAGGGCGGCCATGTTGGTGTCACCGTTCAGCGTGTGAAATCCGCCTGCGGCATGCCATGTGCTGCCCGAGGTCAGGTCTGAGCGTTCGATCAGCATGACGTCCGACCAGCCCAGTTTCGTCAGATGATAGAGAACACTGCAGCCAACGACGCCGCCGCCGATCACCGCGACCCGGGTGGTGTTTTTCATGATGTGCCTCTAATATACTTTGTTTGTACACTGGGCATTGTTGGAGGCTTGGCTTGCGCGTTAACGACAAATCTTGTCGCGCACGTATCCTTGGTCGAAAGGAAAATACGAAACGGAGTTTTTAGGAACCGGCTGGCTTTAACCAACTGACGATCACAAAACCCACCAAGTCGGGAAAAGACTGAGAAGCTGGCTCAATAGAAGCGGCAATGTAGTCGATCTCTGTCGACTGATCGCGCCATCCGGTTGCCCCAAAGCTGCCTGAGTTGATCAATTCTGAATTCATTTCTTCAACGGCATTTATGGAATCGCTGCCTACGGTTTCAAAACGTTTCGAAAACGCCAGTTTAATATCTTGGGGTGTTGCATCGCTAGCAACTGAAAGATGGCAGAACTGAACCGCAACAGCGTCATCAGAAACGCTCGCAATACTGTCAGACGCCCATATCTCTTGCGGGTTCAACTCTTTACCACTTAGGAGTGTATTCATGTATTCCTGTCGCGTTACTTCTCCTCGTTGAAATGCGCGCTGGCTCTCCGCAAGCGACCAAGCTGATGCAAGAGTAGAGGGATCATACCGCACGCAGCCTAAGAGTGGTAAGGTCGTTTGGCCAAGACCTGTGGATTTTGATTTGGCAAAACTTGCGCGCCAGACATCGCCACTTTCTTTTAAATCACGTGGCCAACCAACGTCCTTCCAGTTCAAATCTTCACAAAGCGGAACAAAGTCGACCAGATCATCCAACTCAACAGGCCATGAGCTGGCAATTGAGATCAAAGCATCGACAGTCTGGTCCGGCGACAGATTTTCGTCGCAACCTGCGGCGTTGGCGGGGTGAGAGAATCCTTTAAGAACAATCAAGAACACAACAGCCAGGCCGCGGAAAAGCCCCACAATCTCCATAAGCTTGCCTCTCATGTTTCCTCCTCGTGGGACTCTCAGCTTCCACGCCATCTCCTAACAATCATTCACCTAGAGTCACAGGCCGTATTTTTGGATTATCGGTCCAAAACATTAAAGAATGCTATGATCACGATGATATAGAACACGCGATCGATCAGCGCGAGACAAGTGGTTCCGGCGAAGTTGGGCACAGGCGACTGATACGCGCGGCATGCAATTGACGGACATTACTTCGGTCCGGATCGTACCTTTGTCGGGCGTTTCTTGACATCGAACATCGTGCTCGATGAATTTCGGAACGGCACGCAGCTCTGGTTGACCGGGGCAGGCGGGGTCGAGATTGTCCGGTTTCCGATGACAGGGACCGGCAAGGCGCGCGGGCATTTTCAAGAGGCCTGCGGGCTCTAAGCCTGACGGCGTTCTGGCAACCTGCACGGAATAGTCTGAAAACGGCGTAACTTGCCGCATTCGGCTAGACACGCGTCGGGCGCGACGCAACATTCACCAGGAATGCAGATTGACGGGCGCGGTGTCGTGCCCGCTTTGGACCCGGAGAGACGTCATGAAAACGCACGCGCAGGCCGTTGTGATCGGGGGCGGTGTCATCGGGTGTAGCGTGCTCTACCACCTGACCAAACTCGGTTGGAAGGATGTCGTCCTTCTGGAACGCGATGAGCTGACATCGGGCAGCACATGGCATGCGGCCGCCAACATTCATGGACTTCACGACAGCGCGAATATCTCCCGCCTTCAGCATTATACAATGAACCTCTACAAGGATCTTGAGGCGGAGACGGGCCAAAGCTGTGGTGTCTATCAACCGGGGTCGCTCTATCTCGCTCAGACGGAAAACCGGGAACACCAACTGAAGTTGCAGGCCGCCAAGGCCGAGCTCTACGGCATGGATTTCTCGGAGATCAGTCGCGAGGAGGCGGAGGAAAAGCATCCGCTGGTCAACTTCGATGGTGTTCGCTGCATTATGTGGGAGCCGTCCGGCGGCAATGTTGATGCGTCGGGCGTGACCAATGCCTACGCCATCGGCGCGCGGAAGGCGGGCGCGGAGGTCAGTCGGGTCGCGGCCGGCCAGGCGACGCGCCCGCGGGCCGACGGGACCTGGATTGTCGAGACGCCAAAGGGCGACATCCGGACCGAGTGGGTGATCAACTGCGCGGGGCTCTGGGGGCGCGAAGTCGCCGCTCTCGCAGGTATTCAGGTGCCGTTGCAACCCACGGAACATCAGTACTTCGTCACCGAATCTATCCCTGAGATTGCCGAGATGGATCGACGTCTGCCGTCCGTTGCCGACCGGGACGGCGAGTATTACCTGCGCCAGGAGGGCAAAGGGCTTCTGATCGGCGCCTACGAGGCGGACATGAAATTCTGGGCGGAGGAGGGCACACCGCTCGATTTCGCGCATGATCTGTTCCCCGACGATCTGGAACGCATCATGGACAATGTGATGCGCGCCATGGACCGCGTCCCGGTGGCGGCTGTGGCAGGGGTGAAACGGGTGATCAACGGCCCGATGATCTGGTCGCCCGACAGCAATGTCATCCTTGGACCGGTGCCGGAGTTGCAGCACTATTTCATGGTGGGGGGCATCATCCCGGGCTTCTCGCAATCGGCTGGCATGGGCCTCATGGTGGCACAATGGATCATCGAGGGGGAAATGGCCTATGACATGTTCCCCTGGGACGTTGCGCGTTTCGGCACATGGGCCAACGACAAGGCTTTTGTGAAAGCCAAGGTCGAAGATGTCTATGCGCATCGTTTTGCGATCCACTACCCCAATGAAGAGCGCGCCGCCGGCCGTCCGCACCGGACCCGGCCGGCTTATGAACGGCAGAAGGAGATGGGCGCGGTTTTCGGAATGAACTACGGCTGGGAACACCCGCAATGGTTTGCCGACGCACCGGGGGCTGAGGATACAAACGGCTTTACCCGTCAAAACTGGTGGGAGCCTGTGGGCCGCGAATGCAAGATGCTGCGCGAGCATGCCGGTATCATCGATATCTCCAATTTTGCCAAATATCGCTGCAAAGGGCCCGGAGCGGAGGCATGGCTCAATAGTGTTTTCGCCAATACTATGCCCAAAACGGTGGGGCGGTCTTGTCTGACCCCGCTTATCTCGGTGCGCGGCGGGATTGCGGGCGACGCAACCGTCACCCGGGTGGCAGATGATGAGTTCTGGATCATTTCATCGGGCATGGCCGAGCGCTATCACAAGCGCTTCTTTGATATGGTGCCCCTGCCGGAGGGTACCACGTTTGAGACGATGACCGACGCCTATTGCGGATTCAATGTGGCGGGTCCCAAGTCACGCGACATCCTGCAACGGCTGACAAATGAAAGCCTCGCGACCGAGGATTTTCCCTTCATGCGCTCGAAAGTCGTGGAGATGGCGGGCGTGCGGTGTCTCGCGCTTCGGGTAAGTTTCACGGGCGATCTGGGGTGGGAGCTGCATTGTCCGACAGAGGATCAGGACAGGCTCTACGCCGCGCTTCTCGACACCGCCAAAGAGTTCGAGGCCGGACCCGTGGGCGCGCGGGCGCTGATGTCGCTTCGGGTCGAGAAAGGCTATGGCTCCTGGAGTCGCGAATATTCCCCGGAATACTTTCCCCATGAGGTTGGGCTTGGGGCATTGTGCAAGATGGACAAGGATTTCCTGCACAAAGAAGCCGCGAAGCAAGCGATGCTGCAGCCGCCGCGCGAGACCCTTGTGATGATCCATATCGATGAGGACGCGGTGCAAGCCTCGGGCGCCGATGCGACGGGGGGTGAACCTATTCGCTGTGGGGGCAAGCCCGTGGGTCGCGTCACCTCGGGCACCTATGGCTACACTGTTGAGAAGTCTCTGGCGCTTGGCTATGTCAAAGCGGGCACAGCTCAACCGGGAGACGAGGTCGAGGTGATGGTCTTGGGCCAACCTCATAAGGCCCGCATCCTGCATGAGCCCCCCTTTGACCCTGCCGGAGCGCGCTTGCGCGCCTGAGCGGTCCAGGCAGAACACCTGTCTTTATCCTGCGAGGCGCGACGCGGGCCCAAACTGTTTGGCATAGGGTCCCGGACCGGCATTCAGACTATCCCGAACAAAATGTCGTCAGCGTGCAGGGAGGGCTGTTTTCGCGGGACTTGAGGTTGTATGTCTCTCTCATGCCTTTTCTGTTTGTTTTGATTTTTCTGGGTTTTGCGGCGCCAAGCGCACATGCAGATCCGTCCCAATTGCCTCTCTTCTCATCCACATCGACCGAAGAGCAGCTCAGCGCGATCGGACGCATTCGAAACTGGCGCGCGGGTAAAGGGGGGTGCACCGGGGTCCTGATTGCTCCAAGACTGGTCCTGACGGCCGCGCATTGCGTTGTGGGGCAGCGCGACAGCTCTTTTATCTTCGACCCTGCCACGCTCCCTAATTTCAAGCGAGTCGGAATTCTTGAATCGATCGTCCATCCCGACTTCGAGGGAAAGGAAGACATCACAAAACTATACTCTGATCTCGCGGTGCTGGTTCTGGGGAAAGACGCACCGAAGGACTACGCCGAACCTATTCCAATCGGTCCTCAGGCGGAGCCGGGGATGTCATTTTCAATCTATGGCTTTCTGGGACCGGAAAATCCCCCGATGCAGGGACATCCCGAGTGTCAGATTGTCCGGGTCAGCCCGGGTGTGCTGGGAAGCAATTGTGTCGTCGGGCCGGGTATGTCCGGCTCGCCCTTGCTGGCGGGACGTGCGCCGGACCTGTCGGTGGTCGGCATTATCGTGGCTGTGCTGGATCAAGAGCTCCAGGGCGTGCGGACGTTCATCGCTGAAATCGACCACAGCCTGTTGCCGCGCGATCTCTACGCTACAGAGCTTTCGTCACAGTAAAACCCTGTACCTTGGATACCCCAAACAGCGTAAAGCCGTGTGCCGGATTGCGCCTTCGAGAAGAGTGTGGCGCCGATCAGGCACAATGTCGTTAAAAGAGAAGTTTTTCAGAATATTCTGCTTATAAGTCATTATGTAGATTTAGAAAGTTATATCTGTCGAAGTTGTTACTTGGGACAAGTTTTGCATGCTGGCCAAAAACGAGAAGCAAATGAAGCGTGTCGTGAACGCCCGGCCAGAGATCAGGGCCGTTTGTGGACTCTGCGTTCCGAAAGAGACTCACGAGTGCTTCGCAACCAAACTGTCCTGCCATCACATGCGCTGAGGTAACGCGTTCAGTCAGCAATTTGATCTCTACACCGCGATTTGGAATCCTCCGTCTTTCAGGCGCGCAAGCGATCGGCTTGGATCGGAACACGATACTGCAGCCCGATTTTTGGTCAGCGCCCAAGCTGCCCCTGCTCAGGTTGCAGGCAGCCGAAAATCAGGCTCCATGGAGAAGATAATAAATAATTGATTTAAATAATCAAAAATTGGGAATTTGGCTGCGTTTGCAGTCTTGCGCGAACTGGTCTTTGTGGGTTTTGCGCAGAAACAGGAAATTCGCTTTTGCCGCGCTGGATATTGGACTCAATCACAAACATCTGAGAGGGGGGTTAGGTTTTTCGTCTGTCGTCCAAAATGCAGTAAATCGCCAAGCGATCCGGATTTGATTATCGGTCACTGCCAATCTTTAGCTTTCGGAAAACATACAGAGGTCTTTCCTTTTTTTCCGCCTCAGCTTCCAAGAGCAAATCAAGCATAGCTCTACCGCATGATTTTCGGCATACCGGGTCCACGGCATCTGGATCATTCAGGATGGCCATCGCCTGGCATCGGCAACCGCCGTGGTCGATGTCTCGGCGTTCGCAGCTCTTGCACTGGTCGGGCATCCAATCTGTGCCTCGGTAGGCGTTGAACGCGGGGCTGTTGTACCAGATATCCCCCAGAGAGCGGTCAGGGGCTTTTTCGAATGTGAGATTGGGGATCGTCGCGGCAGCATGACAGGGCATTACGGATCCATCCGGCGTCACGTTAAGACCTGTGGAACCCCATCCGTTCATGCAGGCTTTGGGATAATCAGAGTAATAGTCTGGTGGCACAAAATCGACTACCAACTTCCCTTTAAGGCGCTCTTGCGCAGCTTTCACAATGCGTTTGGCCTCATTCACCTGGTCGCGTGTCGGCTGCAGGGCGGAGCGGTTGGTGAGCGCCCAGCCTTGGAACTGCACGCAGGCGATCTCTGTTCGGCGGGCGCCGAGGCGTACAGCCATGTCAATTGTGGCGTCCAAGTCAGGCAGGTTTTCGCGATGCATCACGGCGTTGAGCGTTAGGGGAAATCCAATCGCACGGATGCGGTCGGCGACGTGCATTTTGCGATCGAACCCGCCCTTGTAGCCACCGATCCTGTCGGCGATGGCCGCCGTCACGCCTTGCAGCGAGAGCTGAACGTGGTCGAGGCCCGCGTCATCAAGTTCCTCCAGGCGGCGATCCGTCAGGCCGATCCCGGATGTGATGAGGTTGGTGTAGAGACCCGCATCACGCGCCGCCTTTACAAGCGTGACCAGATCACGGCGGGCGGCAGGCTCTCCGCCGGAGAGATGCACTTGCAACACGCCGATCTCGGCGGCCTGTTGGAAAATCTCGACCCACTGTTCTGTCGACAGCTCTGTCTCCCGACCCAATAGCTCCGTGGGGTTCGAACAATAGGGACAGGCGAGCGGGCAGCGGTGCGTGAGTTCTGCCAGCATCGCCATCGGTGGGTTTACACCCCTGCGAATGCGCCAGCCGACGTAAGATGCGCTATGCGCTTCATCAAGGGGCGACATGCACGAACCCTTTCTCGATCAGATCCTGCAGGAACGCTTGCACGTCCGGCTCAATGACATCCCTCGGCGCCTCGTATTTGACGGACAGGGCTTCGGCGACGCCGGCCACGTCACTGGTCCCGTCCATCTGGTCGAGGATGCTCTTGCCGATGCCATCAAGCGTCACGACGCGTTCGGGCCCCAGCAACACGTCAATTCTGCGCACCGTATCGTATTTGAGACGCACACCGCGGGGCAGAAAGGGTACGGCATCAAGACCAATCACAGCAGACCCTCCCCAGGTTGCCAGGCGCCGGGTGGCGCGAGCCCGGGGGCAACATAGGCTCCGTGCAGCGCGTCCAGCTGTGCCCAAAGCACATCCGTCTTAAAGGTCAGTGCGCGGCAGGCCATGTCTTGATCGGCCGCGGTTCTCGCCTCAGTCAGAACCCATTCCAGCCCAAAGGCCACATCTTTTGGTGCCTCCGACAAGCGGTTCTGAAAATAGGACAGTGTGTCCGGGTTAGCGAAGGCGTAGTTGGCCAAGAACCCCGCGATCCGTTGTTTATGGATCTGGGGGGCAAAAAGCTCTGTCAGAGAGGCCGCAACGGCGGCGAGCAGAGGCTCATCGCGCACAAATCGGACGTAGGCATCGACGGCGAACTGGGTCGCAGGCAGGATGCCCACCTCGGATGTCACGTAATCGGGATCGAGCCCAACTCCTTCGGCCAGCTTGAGCCAGCGCGCAATGCCACCGGTGCCTGCTTCTGTGCCATCGTGATCCTCGATCCGGCTGCGCCAGGCGCGGCGGAGGGCCGGATCCGACACGCGCGACATGAAGGCGGCGTCCTTCATGGGAATGCGCGACTGATAATAGTATCTGTTGATCACCCAAGCCCGCACCTGATCCTGGGTGCAGCCGCCTGAATGCAGCAAATGGTGGAAGGGATGCTTGTCGTGGTAGCGCTCCGCCCCGATCTGGCGAAGGCGGGCCTCGAATGTGTCACGACTTGGGGTGTGCCTGGTCATACTGTGATTTCCATTCCATCATAGGCCATTTCCCAGCCCTGCGCCGTAATCTGCTGACGCTCTGGGCCTTTGGGCTGCAAAATGGGGTTGGTGTTGTTGACGTGGATGTAGACTTTGCGCGCCGTGAGATCAGCGAGGCGGCTGAGGCTGCCGCTGCTTCCGGTCATCGGGATATGTCCCATGCGGCTGCCCGTTTTCTCCCCTGTGCCGGTTTTCTGCATGTCATCGTTTTCCCAAACCGTGCCATCAAACAGCACCGCATTAGCCGCGCCCAAACGCTCAACCAGCCAATTGGGCAATGCCGCACATCCCGGCACGTAAGCCACTGTCGCCCCCTCCGACTGCAGCAGCACACCCACAGTCATTTCCCCGATCTCCGCCAACTCCACAGTGTCGCTTTCAAGAAACAAGGCGACCTTTCCAGGAACCGAAAATGGCGTAATCGTCAGGTCGGGAACCGGTTCAAATGCCGCTTCGACGACGAAGGGTTTTTGCGTCACGAAATTCGGGTCCAGCACGCGGAAGACGCTATCGGTCTCAATGATGCTCAGAACATCGCGGGTGCCGTAGACGGTAAAGGCGCTTTTCTCGCGCAGGGTCAAAAGCCCAGCGATGTGATCAATGTCACCATTGGTAAGAACGACCGCATCCAAAGGCGATGCACGCAGCGTTTCGGGATCGAAAGTCAGATCGCGCGCAAGCTGTTCCCGCAGGTCAGGCGACGCGTTGAGCAAAACCCAATGCTGTCCATCGGCCGATGCCGCAACAGAGGATTGGCTCATGGTGGGGATGAGACCGTTGCGGGCGTCGTTACAGTTACGACACCCGCAATTCCATTTAGGCAATCCGCCCCCGGCTCCGGCCCCGAGCACACGCAATTTCATCGGTGTTCAGGTTAGGTTTGCCGGTTACTTCTTGTAGCGACGATCAGGGTCGTAATCCCGTTCATCATCCTCGCCGGGCCCGTACATGTTGATTTCCATTCCACACTGTACTTCGCGGACAATTGGTTTTTTCCAGCTCATAGCTATCTCCTCCAGTTGTGAAATCAGCCTAGAAAAAAACCTGACGCGTGCGTATTCGACTTTGGGTGTAGAGCCCGGGAAAGGCCACAAAACCGACGGCCGCCCTTTGTTTGTTGGCTTTCCGACCTAGCGCGTCACAGGCCACGGTGTGGACGGAGCAAGCGTGCCACCTGCATCCTCCCAGGCCTCGACCCCGCCATCGAACCAACGCGTCTCGTATCCAAGCGCTGCGATTCGCTGAACCGCGTTCCAACTGTGCCAGCAATCAATTCGGCAGAAGACGATAATTGTCTCACTCGCGCTTGCGACCTCTTTGAGGCTGGTTTCGATGTAGGTATCGACCCATTCCTCGATCTCGCCTAATCCAATGCCCGGCAACCAGATCGCCCCCGGAATGGTGTTTATTGGCCCGGGCACGATCCAGGAGCCGTCCTCTTTGATCTCAAAAATCTTCACGGGTCGCACATCGACCAAAACCACATTCGCGGCCTGATTTTCGATCACATTGCTTACATCAATGGCGGCGATTCCCGGTGGCGATTCTGGAATAGGCGCCCGGTACTTCGCGATCCGAAATCCCGTGTCTTCAGCAAAGAGCGGTGTGTCCGCCAAGGCCGGGCAGGTTCCAAAGACGATGCAGGCGACTGCTGCTAAGCATCTGCTTTTTAGTTTTAAAATACCCACCTGACGTGGCCTCCCTTGCATAAGACCTTTGGATAATAGCGCCGGTTCCAAAACTTGGACAAGCTAGACGAAATGATGTGTCGCGCGTCAAAGCTCGTGAGGAGGACAGCCAGAATGTTGCGAACAGCTATTCCCATTGCCGTAATTTCAACTTTGATCGCTCAGGCCGTTTTGGGGCACTGAGATGCCGCCCCACAGGCTGTGGACACCACTGGTTTGCCCACATTGCCAGCTGAGAGGGCAACGCAGAATCCTTGGCGCGAAGCGGATGCGGAATTGATGATGGCGGCCGTATCCATCGGCGGCGCTGGCTACAACAGCAACTGCGCGCGCTGCCACGGGCTAGAGGCCATTTCAGGCGGGTTGGCCC
>ERZ1740060.638-NODE-638-length-16474-cov-8.630185_pt1 | contig 16474 bp, 12 predicted proteins | sample MGYA00581743_ERZ1740060 | MGnify/ENA primary metagenome ERZ1740060 (study PRJEB43018, sample SAMN04849235) | marine metagenome | isolation source: floating plastic debris | place: Pacific Ocean | collected 2008-08-27 | study: EMG produced TPA metagenomics assembly...
AATGAGACTCACCTATTCAAAGGGGTTGCAGGACTTTTCTGCACCACTAAGGACTCGAGCCTGCAACACCGCATGGGGCAGGCGATGGGGGCAGACTTTAGTGGCGTCAAAGTCCATACCGATAGTCAATCGGATCAGTTGAATGAGTCTATTCAAGCTAAGGCTTTTACAACGGGACAGGATGTATTCTTTCGACAGGGAGAATATGCTCCAAATAGCACCGCTGGGCAAGAGCTGATTGCTCACGAGTTGACCCATGTCGTGCAGCAAAGTGCCACCGGATCAAATGCCATCCAAAGATTTTGGGGGCTTGGGAAAGCTCTTGGCCTTAAGAAAAAGAAAAAAAGATCGGGTAATACAGCCTCTGGCGTAAAAGTTAGTGACTACCAACAAACCGACATCCCAGCCATTAAGGGTGGAGTAGCCCCTAGCAATAGTGCGGTCTCCCCTAGGGATTGGGGGACAAATCGCGAAGCGCCCGTCAAATACCCTGACTTAAAATCCCGAAGTAAAAGATATAAAGGAGAAGATAAAGATTCGCGGGAGATTACCCACGTAAACGAAATTTTTAAGACACTAGAAGAGTTAGATCAGCAGGGAAAACTTAACATCTCTATTGAAGAAGCCCTACAGCAAGACTTCGGCTGGAGCGCCAAGGAAGTCAAAAAATATTACAAAAATAAAAAGAAGACACGGGTAAAGTATTTGGATAAAACATCGCGCGAACAGTATGAACTTAAAGGTGGCAATCCCCTTACCCAACAAGTAACCGATTCTGATACTGGCAAAGTCTCTCAGCAGCCTTTTGATACCAGTGAGATGTTCAGCAAAGTGGCTGGGAAAGGGTTTGGAATTTATGTTATGAGCCCAGATGGCTCTCTATACTCCCATGCCCATAAAGTAGGTTTATTTCACCACTCTAGCTTCTTGGCGGGACTACCAACGGCAGGGGCTGGTGAAATCAAGGTTATTAATGGCGCGGTTAAAAAAATCACCAATAAAAGTGGACATTACCAACCTAATGACAAACAGATGGCGCAAACCTTGCAGGAGCTGAGAGCGAGAGGCGTCAACTTGTCAGAGGTTGAATTATCTCTAGTAAATGGCCCTAAAGGCATAAGTGCAAATGCTCAAGACTGGTTGGATTCTCCACAAGATCGCAAAATAGCCAAGCTATATATGCATGTAGATCTTGATGCTCCTAAGATGCATCTACTGAGACAACTTATGAGTGGAAATGTAGGCCACGCCTGGGTTTCTCTAGAGTGGAATGATGCTAATATGATTCCACAAGATTTGCCAAAAGCTCATCAAAAACACCTGAAAACAGGGGAAGATCCGTTTGGATTTTGGCCTAAAAAGTTCCAATGGAATGACTATACAGGTTTAACTTCTGATGAGATTTCAGACAAGGTCATACAGGACAACAAAGATGAACACGATTATACAGAGCAGAAGCTGAGATCTCCTGAATTCAAAAAAGAATTTGAAGACAAACATAAACGTGCTCTGACTGAAAAAGACATTAATGATTACTTGGCTGAAGCTATTGAAGATGACGTAGACACGGCGGAAACATGGGGGGGGTTACAAACAGACCTCTCAAACCCCGTTGGGTACAGTACGAACCCATTTGATTCGTATGTGCCAGGGCAGGTTTTACATCCAGACTATATGCATGATGCTAAGGCTACTCAAACTTACAATCTCACGAGAGCCGAGGTAGATCAGGTTCTCCAATATGCAGACTCCAAGAAGAGTGCTGACTATTCTGTCCTTTATTACAACTGCACACACTTTGCTAGAGGAGCAGTTAAGGCTGCAGGGAAACCAGCTCCAAAAGCTGGTCATGCAGGCGTTTGCTATCCTGACAAGCTTTTCAAGAGTATTGAGAGTAATTTCAAAAAAGGCAAAGGAGTCACTTCTTTGGAGGTGAATGAGCGGATGGTTGAAAGGGTTGGGTCAGTACTGTCATCACGCAAAAAAAAGAAAAAATGAGTGTTAAGAACTCATTCCTCACCTCACACTAAATAGATTTAGCTCATACGGTAATTTATCCTTCCAGTCTGATGAGGCTTGAATTCAGCACATGAGCACTATCCTCCATCAAGACCTATGCCTAACTTGAGATAGAAGAACATAAATCATGAAAAACTTAATCAATTGGATTCAGGAAGCTTTAGATCAAAAACAGGGCGTACAGATTCAGCAAAATTTTGAAACGACTCAAGGCTGGATGATTACCGTCAAGGGCACTGTAAAGAGCTTCTCTAAGAGAGATATAGATAAAAGTGGTCGAAATCCTAAATTTGTTTATTTCGTGACGATAAATAAAGAGAAGGCATTTTGCGAGAGCTGTGATTTCGAACTTGGAGAGAAAGTTAGGTTCAGAGTTAAAGAAAAGCAGGTTTTGGCCGAGCTGGGTAGAGAGATAAAGCACGGAGACACTATTGAGGTCAAGAGTTCGGGTATTGAAAGAAATCCTAAATTCTTATCAGTAAGCTCAATAAAGCTAGTTGCTGATGACTAGGTCTTCTTTTGCGAATTACTGTATAAAGCAGGCTTTAAGTTCTGGTTCCATAAAAATTGGCAATGACCAAGATATTTGAACCCACCGTTGCCTTTCTAGAAGCCAACAGATGGGACTTTGTCAAAGACGTTGAAGACAATATCATCCACACCGGATACCAAGGTAGGCATGACAATTGGCAATGCTATGCCCGTGCCCGCGAAGAACAAAACCAGCTAGTATTTTACTCGATTGCCCCAACTAGAGCCCCCATTGAGCGAAGAGAAGCTGTGGCCCTGTTTTTGATGCACGTGAACTATGGGCTAATTTTAGGCAATTTTGAGTTGGATTTGAGTGATGGCGAGGTCCGATTTAAGACCAGCCTTGATATTGGCAATCACAACTTGACCAACAGCTTGATTAAGCCTGTCATTTTCACCAATGTGAGCATGATGGATAAATACTGGCCAGCCATCAAGAGTATTATCGATGGCACCTCCCTTGAAGAGGTCGTTGCACTTCTGGACGAATGGTGAGGTTTTCTGGAAACTGTAAGGATATGGAGCATACACTACGAGTCATTGTGACTGAATAATGCTGCCGCCAGCTTTAGCGTGGAATGGCATATGAGGTCATCTCTCCCTGATGAAATGGAAACTCATGGTGAAGCAATTCCTGGGCTTGAGCTTGATTGTGTTTTTAACTGCTTGCGGTAGCGGTGAGACTGAACCGATCTCAACCGAAGAAACACCAACTGCACCATCTACCCCAGAGACCACAGCCTCGGCCCCTACAGATGCCCAGGTCTCGACTACAGTCGAGGATCTGGTCCCAGGCACCTATTGCTACACCATTGCGGATGAAAACCAGACCGGAGCCATCCGGCTGACCATTGACGATACCGCTCAAGTGCTCGGCGATAGCGGCATTACCATCCATAGTGCTGAGGCTGACTACTATTCGTCCTACACCCAAACGATTGTGGGGCAACTGAGTGGCGACCGTGCCGATGTTGATGTCACCACTTGGATTGAGGGCGATCGCCAAATTAGCCCCGAGACCTGGACCGTGACGACCGAGACCTTAGCCCGCCCCAATGACAGCTTGCAGGCTGCTGATTGTAGTGATGAAGCCGTTGTTAGCCGGTTTGCCAGTTATGACGAGTTAGAAGCCGAGGCCATTTTAGATACGGTTGCCGATCAAACTGGGGAGCGGGTGCAGTTTGACCCCGGCACCAGTGGTACCACCTTAGAAAATTCCGTCATCCGGGGAGAGCGCAACCTTTACCTGCTCGGTGCCCAGGGGGGACAGCTCATGACCCTAGATTTATACGCCCTAGAAGACAATGCCGTATTTGATCTAATTTCACCGAGTGGATCTTTGCTCGCCCAAGAAAGTACCTACGAAGCAATTACCTTGCCTGAAACCGGAGATTACCAAATTATTGTGGGAGGCACCCGGGGCAACGCGACCTATTCCCTAGACGTGGCGATCGAGTAGTTCATACAGGATTCGCAATGCCTCTAATACCCTGCTTCTGCAAATCTGGGAGTCGGTGAGTCGGTTCTACGCTATTAATGATCGCCAAGTTTGCCAGGGCAAATTGAGGTTGAGTTCACGCTTTAAGCCTCAAAATCAAGGGCAAAAAGCACGCTTTCATCGGTGAAGATGGTTTACGCCGACGTTTAAGCATCGCAAATCTGCGTATCCTTCAGTATCCTGTGCGGAGATTCCACGGCTACTGTGAAGGAGTTGCCTGACATGGTGCAAAACCGATATTTATTTATCCTCCTAATGCTGGCAGCAATGACGCTGCCCCCCACCCTGGCCCGTCAGGCCATTTCTGCAGTGACGGTAGCCCAGGCCCCCGACGCGGCAGCCCCTCCTGCTGAGCCTGCCGAAGGCATTGATCCATTTAATGCGAGTACAGAACCGGCTCCGACAGAACCGGCCTCGGCAGTGACAGCGCCATTGCCACCCACCTTTACCCTGCCCGAGAGCCTTCCTGCCGATACGACCCTCACCATTGATGGCTCGGTCAGCATGGCGGCCATTAACCGCACCTTGATTCGCCGATTTGAAGAGCGCTTTCCAGGGGTGACGGTGGTGGTTCAAGAGCAAGGCACTGCCGCCGCGCTGCAGGGGCTTGTTGCTGAGGGGGGACCAGACTTGGCGGCGATTGGGCGTCCCCTAGATGAAGCAGAGCAAGCTCAGGGATTCGTGGAGATTCCCCTGAGCCGCGAGAAAATCGCCATCATTGTCGGGGATGAAAATCCCTTCCAGGGGGATCTGACCTTCGACCAATTTGCCCAAATCTTTCGGGGCGAAATTACCAACTGGCTTTATGTCGGTGGCCCCGATCTGCCGATTCGGTTTGTGGATCGCCCTGTTGATAGCGATACCCGTCGCGCCCTCAGCGGTTACGACATTTTTAAGGCGGTTGAATTTAGTACCGGTGACAATGCGCTTACCTTAGAGGCTGACGATACCGTCGCTGTGGTTGAGGCATTGGGTAATGACGGCATTAGTTATGCCATTGCCAGCCAAGTGCTCGATCAAGACAATGTGCGGGTGCTGACCATGGATGGCACCCTGCCCGATGATTCCCGCTATCCCTATTCTCAGCCTAGGGGGTATGCCTACACTGGCACCCCTAGCCCAGCGGCAGCAGCCTTTTTGGCCTTTGCAACCGGTGCTGAGGGCCAGGCTGCGCTAGCCGAAGCGAAATCTGCAGAGGCGGCGGATGTGGCCACCGCCGAACTCCCCACCAGCGTCACCGCCATGCGCCCCAACGGCCAAGGGTTTGTAACGGGCGATCGCGAAGGCAATATCAAGTTTTGGAACATTGACGGCAGCTCAGCGGGAGCCCCCGAAGAAGCCGCCCATACAGGCCCCGTCACCGCCCTAGCTTTTAGCCCTGACGGCAACCGCATCATCAGTGGGGGGGCTGATGGCACGGTCCGCTTTTGGGATGCGGTGGGCAACCCTGTAGGGGAACCGATTGCCGCCCATGGGGATCCGGTTAGCACCCTGGCTGTTTTCCCCGATGGCACTTTTGCCAGCGCCAGCACTGACGGCAGCCTGCGGCGGTGGGACACAAGTGGTAGCCCGGTAGGTGAGCCGATTGCGGCCCATGGGGATACGGTCCGTGCGGCCACCGTTAGCCCCGATGGCCAAACCCTAGTCACGGCAGGTAATGATGGCCAAGTCAAACTCTGGAACCCCGCTGGCACCGCTAAAGGGGCCTTTGGCGGTCATGATGGCCCCGTTACGGCAGTAGCGGTGAAGCCGGACAATACCCTGGTGACTGGCGGCGAAGACAGCACCGTTCGACTGTGGGATGGTGCGGGTACTCCCATCGGCAATCAGCCTGCTGCTGGCCCGGTCACCGCTTTGGCGGTGAGTGACGATGGTGAGACATTGGCCACGGGCGATAACACCGGCACCGTGCAGATGCGCAATAGCGACGGCACCCCAGCCGGAGAACCGGTCAGTGACATTGGTACCCCCATCGACAGCTTGGCCTTTACTCCAGACGGGGAGCGATTGGTGGTCAGTGCCCAAGACCAGCCGCCCCAACTGCGCAATCAAGCGGGTGAGTTGGTTACAACAGCTGCGCCCGAAGCTGATTCTGCAAGCGAAACAGACGGCCCATTTGCAAGTCTTCTAGAACGCCTTAAAGCGTTGGGGCCACGCCTATGGATCCTCGGATTTATTGCAATTCTGGGCCTGCTGTTGTGGCAACTTCTGCAGGGGCTCAGAGAGGATGAGGAAGACGAAGAGGAAGACGCGATAGAACCCAGTGGCGATGTAGCGATCCCAGCAGGGGACTCCCTGGGTCGTTTTGAGGATGTCCCCGCTGCCGCTGGGGAAGATATTGATTGGTCTGCCGCCAGCGGTGACGATGTTGATTTTGGTCAAGCAGATTTCGGGCAGGAAGATTCTGGTCAGGCCGATTTTGGTCAAGCGGACTTTGGCCAGGCCGATTTTGGTCAAGCAGACACCGACTTTGTAGCGGAACCTGTGGTCTCAGGTGGGGTGCCCAATGCGATCGCGGCGGTGCCCCCTGCCGAAGCCGCCCAAGGGCTCGATACTCGCCTTTCTAAGGCCAAGACCGCTCTGGGTCGAGGGCTCGAACTGGCTCAGGGGGGGCAGTTGCAAGCGGCTTTAGATGCCACCAATCAGGCGATCGAGTCTGCTGATGTAGAACGCCTCAAGGCGCTCGGGGCGGGCGTAAGTCTAGCAGGCGTTGGAGCGATTATTGCCCGAGGAATGATGCGTCGCGGCGGTATTTTGACCGCCCTCAAGCGGCCTGAAGATGCCTTGAGCAGCTACGATCGCGCCCTACAGCTCGGTCCGAATGACCCTGATGCTTGGGTCGGCAAGGGTAACCTGCTGCTGAGCCTGGGCCGATCGGATGAGGCATTGTTTTGCTTTGATAAGGCGATCGAACTCAAGGCCGACAGCGGCGCGGCTTGGCGCGGCAAAGCCCAGGCCCTGCAGCAAATGAATCGTATGGACGAGGCCCAATCGGCCCTCAATCGTGCAGAATCCCTGGGACCAGATCAGGGTGAACCCACTTTTGCGCCCCTTCAGGGTGGAACCGGTGCTGCTGTGGTGGGTGGCGCTGCGGACACCTCAACAGGGCTAAGACCTGATCCGGTTCCAGCGGATGCAGGGGAGGATATCGACGCGGATATACCCGCAGAAGCAGATATGCCCGCAGAAGCAGATATCCCTCCAGACTTGCAGGCTGCCCTAGGGCATTTGCCGGACTTCGCTGATACGCCTGATTCCGACAGCCCAGACGCGCCACCCATTGATGTTCCAGAAGAGGTCGATAGCCTTTGGGTAGAGACCGACGATGAAAGCTTTGACGATGAGGATGCCACCATCATTCAAGCCGGGTCTGGGATACCGTCGGTGCCGGATCAGGGCTTAGGGGATGACGACACGATTGCCTTCAGTCTTGATGACGAAGATGCCTTCAGCTTGGATGATGATGACGAAGATGCCTTCAGCTTGGATGATAATGAGACCCTTGGATTCTCAGCTCAGGTGAATGAGGGCAGTGAGGAGAGTGACCGTGACACGGTTGGGTTTTCCCTCGAGCTGGAGGATGAAGTCGAAAGTCTTGCCCCCGACAGCTCAACCGATTTTTCACTAGAACAAAGCGATCTTGATAGCCTTGACACTGCCTTTGACCTGGAAGAAGGGCTGGTCGATTTTGCAACAAAGCCCACCGAGGATGACGACTTTAATGCGGATGACCTAATTGTAGGTACAGCCGAAGATGATGATCTGAATCTAGATCTGGGTAACGATGGGTTTGAAATTTCCCTCTCTCCCGACAATGACGAGGGTTCGGCCATCAACCTCGCTAGCGAGCCGATTGATTTTGCCCTAGAGGGGGGGGATGGTACGTTCTCTGAAGCAGATCTGGCCCTAGAAGGGATTGATCCCAAGACCTTTGCAGAAGATACCGCAGACCTCTTTGCTGATGCGGTGTCGCCACCGCCCCCACCGCCCCGTCGCCCCGCTCCGCCGCCTCTACCCAACAACCCCAAATTAGAGGGTTAATGAGTACGCCCTTGGCCTAATACAGGTAAGGTCTAAGTGCCAGCACCTGATGGTTAGGGCCGGTCATCCATTAAAACTAGGATCCTTGTGGTGCAACAGTTTCAGCCCCTAGCAATATCATGGAAACGGGCGCGGTAGTGCTTGCCCAGCCAGGCTTTCATTCGGTGTTGATGGCGCACCCGAGGCCGCTACCATATTCAAACAGACCTTAAGGACAGCGCTGGAGAGGGCGGTTATGCCAAGCAATTTAAGTTGGGCTCAGCGGAGCTTCCAGAGTCGCCACTGGCGATGGCTGATGGCACTTGTTTTGGCGGCGGTGGGAGCGATCGCCTTCTCCGCCTGTAACCCCAGTCAATGGACCACCACCCCTGAGGGGGTGTCTCGGATTGTATCCAGCACCCTCAGCGACCCCAAGACCTTTAACCCGATCCTGAATGATGAATCCCCCAACGTCTTTCTGTACACGACCCGAGGCTTAGTCACCCAAGATGGGCTAACCGGCGAACTGGTCCCGGAGCTGGCTGAATCTTGGGATATTTCTGAAGATGGCAAAACCATTACCTTTAACCTGCGAGAGGGGCTGAAATGGTCTGACGGTGAGCCGCTGACTGCCGATGACGTGGTCTTCACCTACGAAGAGGTGATCTTCAATGAGGCCATTCCCACCAGCAGTCGCGATGTGATGCGCATTGGCCCTGAGGGGTTACTGCCATCGGTGACGGCGATCAGCGATCGCGTTGTTCAATTCACCCTGCCTGAACCCTTTGCGCCGTTTTTACGCACTACCGGCGGCGACATCCTGCCTGCCCACGTGCTGCGACCGACCCTCCAAGAAAAAGACGCTGCCGGAGATTTGCGCTTTCTCTCCACCTGGACCACCAGCACCGACCCCGATCTAATCGTCTGCAATGGCCCTTATCGTATCCGTCAATATTTGCCAGGGGAACGGGTGATATTTGAGCGCAATCCCTACTACTGGCGAAAAGATGATCAAGGAGAACCCCAGCCCTACATTAAGGAACTCATCTGGCAAATCATTGGAGACACCGATAATGCCCTCTTGCAATTCCGATCGGGCGGTCTCGATCTAACCGGGGTCACCCCTGACAGCTTTGCTTTACTCAAGCGGGAAGAGGAGCGCGGTAATTTCACCATTTATAACGGGGGACCCACCACAAGCACGATGTTTTTGACCTTCAATCTCAATCGTGCCAGCCGCAACGGTAAACCCCTTGTCGATCCGATTAAGTCTCGCTGGTTCAATTCCGTGGCCTTCCGTCAGGCGGTCTCCTACGCCATCGATCGCCAGACCATGATCAACAACATTTACCAGGGACTGGGTGAGCCCCAAATTTCGCCGCTTTCGGTGCAGAGCCCCTACTATGCCTCCGCTGAGGATGGGGTGCGCACCTACGACTTTGACTTGGAACAAGCCCGCACCCTGCTTGAGAGCGATGGCTTTCAATTAAATGACGCAGGGGAGCTATTGGACGCTGACGGCAACCGAGTGCGTTTCACCCTGATTACCAACTCCGGCAACAAAATTCGCGAGTCGGTGGGCGCACAAATGAAGCAGGACCTCGCCAAAATCGGCATTCAAGTCGACTTTCAGCCCATCGCTTTTAATACCTTGGTAGACAAGCTCACCGATAGCCTCGATTGGGAGGCCCATATCTTGGGCCTTACAGGCGGCATTGAACCGAACAACGGCGCAAACGTATGGCTTTTGGATGGGGGTCTGCACGCTTTTAATCAGCAGGCTGGGGCGGGTCAAGAACCGCTAGAAGGTTGGCAGGCAGCGGAGTGGGAAGCTCGAATTGCCGACCTTTACATCAAGGCAGCTCAAGAGGTGGATGAAGAGGCCCGCAAAGCGATTTACCTCGAAACCCAAAAACTCACCCAGGAATATTTGCCCTTTACGTACTTGGTAAATCAGCTCTCTCTCGGTGCCGTTCGCAACACCATTAATGGGCTGCAATATAGTGCCCTGGGCGGCTCCCTGTGGAATATCTATGAGCTGACGTTAACCCAGGAATAAGCTAGGGGCTGTGGACAATCAAGGTCAGACTTCCTGATATGAGAGGGTTACACTAGCCTGATTCAGTAAAACGGGCTCACGCCCATCCCGTCAGGGTTTCGTTATTAATTGTCCACGCGCCCTAGAGCAAAGACGATAGGCTAATCCGAATTGTGCAACCGTTGTGAACCCCTTGGATATTGCTGAAATTGCCGCCCAATTGGCGAGTGCCGATAGCAAAAATCGGATTACGGCCCTGCTCGAACTCCAAAAAGAAACCACCCCTGCGAATGCCGCCTATCCCTTAATTCAGCAGGCTCTGCAGGATGGCAATACATCGGTGCGGGGCATGGCTACCTTTGCTCTGGGCATCAAGAAAACCCCTGACAACTGCCAGCGGTTGGTTCAAGTCTTAGAAACTGACCCGGATTACAACGTCCGCGCCATGGCGGCTGGAGCCTTGGGCTACCTCGGTGATACAACTGCTTTTGCCGCCCTGCGCCATGCCTTTTACGAAGACACCCATTGGCTGGTGCAGTTCAGTGCGGCAGTTTCCCTCGGCAATCTGAAGGAAACTCGGGCGATCGCCGTGCTGCTAGAGGCCCTTAGTAGCGACAATGGCCTCCTCCAGGAAGGGGCGATGATGGCCCTGGGAGAGGTGGGAGCCGTGGAGGCGATCGATGCGCTGCTGGCGTTTGTCGATGCAGACAGTTGGCTGATGCGCAAACACCTGGCCGATGCTCTAGGAAATCTACCGTCGGTTAAAAGTCAGTCGGCGCTGCGATTTCTGATGAAAGATACCTCACCCCACGTGGCTGAGGCCGCCCGCTTCGCCTTAGCTCGTTTGGAAGGGGAACACAACGTGGGGGCTATGTTAGGTTGAGGGCACCTCAAAGTGCGAACTATGGTTGCACAACCCCAAGCAGTCTCTTCAACAGCCATTTTCTATCCCGAAAGTGACGGGCAACCCATGGCGGACAATACGCAGCAGTTTCGATGGATTGTCATCCTCAAGGAGAATCTAGAGATTCTGTTCGCAGACCAGCCGGATGTGTTTGTAGCGGGGGATTTACTCTGGTATCCGGTGGAGGGCAACAGTCGCCTCTGTCAAGTGCCAGATGTGATGGTGGTGTTGGGGCGATCGAAAGCAGATCGGGGCTCTTATCAGCAGTGGAAGGAAGAGAATCTAGCGCCGCAGGTGGTGTTTGAGATTGTCTCCCCCAGCAATACCAGCCTGGAAATGAGCCGCAAGCTGCTGTTTTATCAGCGGTATGGGGTGGAGGAGTATTACCAATACGACCCGGAGTTAAATGATCTGGTGGGCTGTCAGCGGCAGGAAGGTGCCCTGGTGGAAATTGAGCAGATGCAGGACTGGGTGAGTCCTCGGTTAGGGATTCGGTTTGACTGCACGGCAGAAACGCTGGTGGTGTATGGCCCGAATGGGGAGCGGTTTCTGACCCCGGTAGAGTTGGCGCAGCAGCGGGACCAAGCGTTGAAGGCGGTTGAGGCAGAGCGGCAGCGGGGCGATCGCTTAGCGGCCCGCCTAAAGGAACTGGGGGTAGACCCTGAATCGATTTAATCAGTTGCACAGCAATGAAGTTTGCGTATCCCCTATTTTTGGCTGCACACTGGGCTAAAAAGGGTTATGAGTGGGGCGTTTTGCTTTGGGAAGGCGAAATCAGTGGGCGGGGCTGGCGTTAATGCTGTGGTTGGGGCCGGTGCCTGGATGGGCTGCACCGGAAACAAACCGCGCCCAATTACTGGCTCAGATCGGCCCGACCACCGTGACAGGGCAACTCGATGAAACTAGCCCCCTCCTTGAGGATGGCAGCTATTTCAATATTCACAGCTTTGAGGGAGCGGCTGGGGAGCCTATTCGCATTGATTTAGTCAGCGAAGACTTTGACGCCTACCTGTTTTTGGTGGGACCCGCTGGCATTGTGGCCCAAGACGATAACGGGGGCGATGGCACCAATGCGTCTCTTGCCGTGATCCTGCCTACGGATGGAACCTATCAAATTGCGGTTAATGCTGGCGCCGGAGAAACAGGGACTTATCAACTGACTTGGCGAGTGCCGACCGCCGATGCATTGGCCCAAGCCCAGGCTTTGCAACGGGCAAATCAGTTGGATCAACAGCGATTAGCGCTGTATGAAGCCGGTCGCTACGGCGAAGCGATCGCGATCGCCCAAGAAGTGCTAGTCATTCGCCGTGAGCAATTGGGAGAGCAGCATTATGATGTTGCCCAAAGCCTCAATAGCCTGGCCTTGTTATACCGAGCCCAGGGCCGTTATGGCGAAGCCGAACCCCTTTACCAGCAAGTGCTGGCCATTGTGCGAGAGCAACTGGGAGAGCGCCATTCTGATGTTGCCGTGAGTCTCAACAATCTGGCCCTGCTCTACGCTGCTCAGGGCCGCTATGGCGAAGCCGAATCCTTCTATCAGCAGGCCCTAGGGATTTATCGAGAGCAACTGGGAGAGCGCCATCCCTTAATTGCCCGCAGCCTCAGCAACCTGGCCCTGCTATACGAGACCATGGGCCGCTACGCAGAAGCCGAACCCCTCTACCAAAGCGCCCTAGACATTTATCAAGAACAACTGGGCAATGACCACCCCAATGTTGCCGAAACCCTCAATAACCTGGCCCTGCTGTACGACGCTCAGGGACGTTATGAAGCAGCCGAGCCCCTTTATCAACAGGCGCTAATCATTTATCGTCAACAACTGGGCGATAACCATCCCAGTGTCGCCAGTGGCCTCAACAACTTGGCCTCGCTGTACACCGTTCAGGGACGCTATGCAGCCGCCGAGCCCCTTTACCAAGAAGCCCTCGCAATTTACCGCCAACAACTGGGAGATCGCCATCCCTCCACCGCCAATAGCCTCAACAACCTGGCCGAGCTCTATCGAGCCATGGGTCGCAACGAAGCCGCCGAACCTCTTTACCAACAAGTCCTTGACATTTCCCGTGAACAACTGGGCGAGCATCATCCCCTCGTCGCCACCTATTTCAATAATTTAGCCGTCCTGTCCGTCGCCCAGGGTCGTTTGACGGAGGCGATCGGCTATCTCACCCAGGGGCTCGACATTGAGGAGTGGAACCTGGCGCTGAATTTGGCCACCCTCACCGATACCCAACGCCAAGACTATGTGGCCACCGTGTCAGGGTCGACTAGCTTTCCCCTGTCGCTGCATCTGCAATCCCCTGCCCCGCCCGCCGCTGCGGCAGAGCTCGCCCTAACCACCCTGCTGCGCCGCAAAGGTCGCCTCTTGGATGCCGGAATCAACAGTCTGCAAGTGCTGCGCCAAAATCTTACCCCTGCCGATCAGGCCACGTTAGATGACTTGACCGCCCTCTATCAGCAACTGGCCACCCTGACCTTCAATCGTCCTGCCGATCTCACCCCCGCCCAGTACCAAGCCGAACGGCTCCGGCTAGAGACCCAGGCCCGTGCCCTTGAGACCGATCTGGCCCGTCGCAGTGCGGCTTTTCGCGCTGAAATACAGCCGGTGGAACTCGCAGCGGTGCAAGCCCAGATCCCCACCGATGCCGTCCTGGTCGAATACAGCCGCTACCGCCCCTACGACGCCACCAATGCTCAAAACCCCTGGGGTGCAGAGCGCTACGCAGTCTATCTGCTGTTTCCCGATGGCCGCATTGAAGCGACCGATCTAGGGGAAGCAACTGAGATTGATGGGGCCGTGAACCGACTGACTGAGCAGTTGCGAGACCGGAATGCTTCCCCTGCTAACGCCCGTGCCTTGACAGCCCTGGTTTTGGATCCAATCCGGGCCTCCTTGGGGGACCGTGACCACCTGTTGATCTCCCCCGATAGCCAACTCAATCGCATTCCCTTTGAAGCCTTACAAGATCGGGACGGCCATTACTTAATCGAGCAATACCAAATCAGCTATCTCAATAGTGGCCGTGACCTGCTCAAGCTGAATATCAACTCGCCCAGCACCGCACCCGCAGTGGTGTTAGCCAATCCAGACTACGAGCAGGCTGCCGGTTCTCCGCGCTCGGTGGCAGCGGGGGCTCCGGTCGCGGATGCTTCTGGCCAACGCTCGACTCAACTCAGACAGCTGCGAGTGGGTCCCCTGCCTGGTACGGCCAGTGAAGCCGAGGCGATTTTGCCGCTGCTGCCCAGCGCCATGGCACTGACCGGTGCTCAGGCGACGGAAAATGCCCTCAAGCAGGTGCAGGCTCCGAGAATTCTGCATATCGCCACCCATGGTTTCTTTCTCGAAAATGTGGTGCGGCCAAACCTTGAAAACGGCCGGGGTTTGGGTGTTGTGGCCAGCGATGAGCCGATTTCCCAACCCGCTGTGACCGCAGAGAATCCGCTGCTGCGATCGGGTTTGGCCCTAGCGGGATTCAATGGGCGGGCGAGCGGTGATGAAGATGGGGTGTTGACGGCCCTAGAAGCGGCTCAGCTCAATCTCTTGGGCACGCAGTTGGTGGTGCTCTCGGCCTGTAAGACGGGTCTGGGGGATATTGCCAACGGCGAAGGGGTTTACGGATTACGCAGAGCCTTTGCCATTGCCGGGGCCGAGACCCAATTGATCAGCCTCTGGCAGGTGGATGACTTCGGCACCCAAAGCCTGATGGTGCGGTATTACGAAAATCTGACGGCGGGGATGGGGCGCAGTGAAGCGTTGCGTCAAGTGCAGCTAGAGATGATTGCAGCCGGTGGAGAATATAGCCACCCCTTCTATTGGTCGGCGTTTGTGTTGACGGGGGACTGGCGATCGCTGGAGTAACTGAAATCATGATGTGAAGACGTGGACAATCCCAGTTAAGACATCCGAGAACAGTTAGCCAACTTAGAAATACAAAAACAGACGTCAGCGCAGCCCGGTGCAAAGCTCAACTAACTGACACGATTAAAATAGAGCAAGCCCTCTCTCATCTTTTGTCGCTATGTTCACCACCACCGTTACCGACACTGGGCAAATCACCCTGCCAGAAGAAATTCGGCGACATCTCAAGCTAACTAGCGGTAGCCGGGTCGAGTTCGTGGTTGACGAAGATGGTCAGGTAAAAATCTTTCTCCTCAATGTTGCTGTAGAAACCCTGTCCGGCATCCTGCATCGGCTCAATACCTCGCCCGCCACCCTCGACGACATGGCGGCCGCCATTGCAGAGGGAACCAATGATTGGGCTTGATACCAACATCCTGATGCGCTATCTCACCCGCGACAATGAGTCACAATGGCGACAGGCTGCCGACCTGATTCAGCAAAGCCAACCCTGCTTTATTGCCAACATTGTTCTCTGTGAACTGGTTTGGGTGCTCAAAGGAGCCAGCTACCGTTTTCAGAAACAAGATATTGCCAGCACTCTGGATGCGATGCTGCACAGTGCCGCATTTGAATTTGAAAACCGTTCAACAGTCGCCCAAGCCCTTCAAAGATATAAACAGGGCAATGCTGACTTCTCTGACTACCTCATTAACTTTTTGTGAGTGCGTCTGGGTTAATGCGTCTGATGGCGCGGGATTACGAAAACCTGACGGTGGAGTTGGCGCAGCAGCGGGATCAAGCGTTAAAGGCGGCTGAGGCAGAACGGCAGCGGGGCGATCGTTGAACAGCGCTGTTGCAGGAGTTGGGGGTAGATCCTGAATCAATTTAATCGGTTGCACAGTAACGAAGCTTGCGTATCCGCTATTTTTGGCTGCACACTGGGCTAAAAATGAGCGTCAGTGGAGCATTTGGCTTTGGCAGGGCGAAATCAGTGGGCGGGGCTGGTGTTAATGCTGGGGTTGGGGCCAGTACCTGCCTTGGCTACACCAGAGATAAACCGTGTTCAATTGCTGGCTCAAATTAGTCCGACGACTGTAACTAACCAGTTGGATGAAACCAGCGATACGCTCGATGACGGCAGCTATTTCAATGTCCACACCTTTGAGGGAACGGCTGGTGAGAGCATTCGCATTGATTTAGTCAGCGAGACTTTTGACACCTATCTAATTCTGGTCGGGCCTGATGGCAATTGGATTAATGAAAATGATGATGGCGGCGATGGCACAAACTCCCAATTGATCCTAGCTTTGCCTGAGAGTGGCACCTACCAGATTTGGGTCAATTCCTTCAGTGCTGGAGAAACGGGCAGTTACACCCTCACCTGGGAAAGTGCCACTGCCGCAGAAGCAGAAATTGCAGAGTCGCTACAACAGGCAGCCAATCTCAACCAGCAGGCCTTTGCCCTCTACCAGGCAGGGCAGTATCAAGACGCTGAACCCCTCTTGCAGCAAGCCCTGGCCATCCGGCAGCAGCAGTTGGGGGAGGACCATCCTGCTGTGGCCACCAGCCTCAACAACCTGGCAGGGCTGTATCAGGACCAGGGCCGCTATGACAATGCCGAAC
>ERZ1740060.639-NODE-639-length-16468-cov-8.989460_pt1 | contig 16468 bp, 13 predicted proteins | sample MGYA00581743_ERZ1740060 | MGnify/ENA primary metagenome ERZ1740060 (study PRJEB43018, sample SAMN04849235) | marine metagenome | isolation source: floating plastic debris | place: Pacific Ocean | collected 2008-08-27 | study: EMG produced TPA metagenomics assembly...
CACAACTCAACTCCTTATTTATTTTCCTCTCACTGAAGTTTGCCAAGTCGTGAATCCTCACCCGGCTTGGGGGCCGGGTGCTGCCACCGTTTCAGACGGCACACTGTCTATCGAACTCCTGTTCCAATCCTCACCCGGCTTGGGGGCCGGGTGCTGCCATAGCAAGCGTCTAACGCCTGATTGCGGACCTCTTGTTCCAATCCTCACCCGGCTTGGGGGCCGGGTGCTGCGATAGGCTGGGTCGCAGCCTTAAGCACTTGATCGTTCCAATCCTCACCCGGCTTGGGGGCCGGGTGCTGCTCGCAGATGACCGATAACGGCATTTGCGATCGGTGGTTCCAATCCTCACCCGGCTTGGGGGCCGGGTGCTGCTCACCTTGCGGCAAAGCCCAAAGTCTTCAGAGGGTTCCAATCCTCACCCGGCTTGGGGGCCGGGTGCTGCAGCAATCCCCCCGCTTAGATGCCTTGTAGCAGTAGTTCCAATCCTCACCCGGCTTGGGGGCCGGGTGCTGCATACCGCCCACTTGTACCCTAGAGCCTGACTGGCGTTCCAATCCTCACCCGGCTTGGGGGCCGGGTGCTGCTGCGGGGGTCCTCAACCCTGAAGCGGAATCCCTGTTCCAATCCTCACCCGGCTTGGGGGCCGGGTGCTGCGGATCCCCAGTCATGTCGAGGTCACCTTGCTTATGTTCCAATCCTCACCCGGCTTGGGGGCCGGGTGCTGCGGTGACGCCATGCAACACAGGCATGTCGGCAGCGTCAGTTCCAATCCTCACCCGGCTTGGGGGCCGGGTGCTGCGTCGAGCAATGGTGAGACCACGCCCCCTGGCACGTTCCAATCCTCACCCGGCTTGGGGGCCGGGTGCTGCCGAAAAGAGCCAATCGACCAAACCTCCCCGAATCTGTTCCTATCCTCTCCCGGCTTTTGGGCTGGGGGCTGCGACTTTGTGCCAGCGCTTCCCATGTTCGTCATGGTTGTTCCAATCCTCACCCGGCTTGGGGGCCGGGTGCTGCGGCAACACCTATCCAACAGACGGGGCGGTGCGATGTTCCAATCCTCACCCGGCTTGGGGGCCGGGTGCTGCGGTGCCCACAGTGAGGCTCGGCTGGGCAATATCGCGTTCCAATCCTCACCCGGCTTGGGGGCCGGGTGCTGCAGAGCGCAATCGTTGATTGTGGCGGCGACCGAAGAGTTCCAATCCTCACCCGGCTTGGGGGCCGGGTGCTGCCGCTGAGCACCCCCTGACAGCACCCCCAAACGCTGGTGTTCCAATCCTCACCCGGCTTGGGGGCCGGGTGCTGCCTCTGGATCTGTCGGCAGGCGTGGCCACTGCCCAGTTCCAATCCTCACCCGGCTTGGGGGCCGGGTGCTGCCTTACAGCCGCTCAGGTAACCGCGCTGCTTAACCTGGTTCCAATCCTCACCCGGCTTGGGGGCCGGGTGCTGCGGGGAGCAGTGGGGTGTGAGTCCGGTGTCGGTTTGGTTCCAATCCTCACCCGGCTTGGGGGCCGGGTGCTGCAACGCCGGTTTGGTGGGTGTGGGACCAAAGTGTGGAGTTCCAATCCTCACCCGGCTTGGGGGCCGGGTGCTGCGTCCAGTCGCAGTACTCTCGGCAATGTCAGGGGAGTTCCAATCCTCACCCGGCTTGGGGGCCGGGTGCTGCGAAGGACGGCGCTATAGAAGGGGCCGACGCACTGAAGGTTCCAATCCTCACCCGGCTTGGGGGCCGGGTGCTGCTTGAGCACAAGGTGTTTGTCGGTCCCTTTGCCCGCGTTCCAATCCTCACCCGGCTTGGGGGCCGGGTGCTGCTTAGAACGTGTCGGCGAAGCAGGGCAATCCGCTGGGGTTCCAATCCTCACCCGGCTTGGGGGCCGGGTGCTGCCATCAAGGAAACGTAGTACGGAGTCACTAACCAATGTTCCAATCCTCACCCGGCTTGGGGGCCGGGTGCTGCCCCGGAATTCCAGGCAATCCAGATAGCTCGGCAGTTGTTCCAATCCTCACCCGGCTTGGGGGCCGGGTGCTGCGTCATGCGCATGGCAATAGGATTTGTACAGTCGAGTTCCAATCCTCACCCGGCTTGGGGGCCGGGTGCTGCGGCAAGCATATCAAACCTTTGTCCAGAGGGCATTACAGCCCCTCTCTGCGCGAACCCCAGCATCAATCCCTTCAAAATTTGCGATCGCATCCAATCAATCCCTCAAACCCCTTGCCCTGCCTACAACGCGAACCCCCCAGCATTTTGACCCTTGCTATAGGTTCGCGTTGTGCAAACACCCCCCTCAAATAATGAGTGGGTCATCAAAATCCGTATAGTGATCGATCCCAAATTGCTCTAGGTGCTTTTCCCTAGGAGCTGGGATCTTGTAGAGCCGGAGATTATCGACCTTTGGGTCCATGATATCGAGGAGCTGCGATCGCATCGCCTCATATTGCGCTGGCGTCACCCGACATTCAAACACCGAGAGCTGCACCCGTTGACCGTAATTTTTGCAAACCGTCGCCACCTGCCGTAGCCGCCGCCGTCCGGCCTTGGTTTCGGTATTGACGTCGTAAGTCACTAAAACATCCACTGTGGATGGCCCTAACGCAAAATAAACGGCTGGTAGGTGGGCACATCACCCCGAAGATGGCGGGCCATCAACCGCGCCTGGGTGTGGGCCACCAGCCCTAGCGGCACCTTGGTATCTGCCACCGTGTGAAAAACCGCCTCCTGCTTGCGCTTTTGGTACGCCGCTAACACCGTTTTGCGGGCTGACTTTTCCATGTAAATTGCCCCGCCGGGGCGCTCAATAAAATCATCTGGGCTCAACTGATTGCGATTGATCAGGGTGAGGACGAGTCGGTCGGCTAAGGGGGCTCTGAGTTCTTCCATCAGATCGAGGGCCAATGCCGGACGGCCCGGACGCAAGGCGTGTAGAAAGCCCACTTGAGGATCGAGCCCTACCCCCTCACAAGCAGCCACACATTCACTGGCCAATAGGGTGTAGACAAAGGACAGCAGCGCATTGATCGGATCCCGTGGGGGACGCCGCGATCGCTCCTGAAAGGCAAAGACCTCACGGTTTTGGCGCACCATGGCCGTAAACGCAGCGAAATAGGACTTGGCCGCATAGCCCTCAATGCCCCGGAGCGTTTCTAAATCAGCAGCAGTCTCCGTATTGCCAATCGCCTCAGCATGAGCTTGGGCAGCGGCGGTGAGCTGGGTGCGATCGCCCTCGGTTTTGGCCTCTCGGGCGGCTCGCATCAGCACCTGGCGGGCATTTTGCACCTTACCGGCGACAACATATCGAGCCACGGCTAGAGTGGCGGTCGGGTCATTCAGGGCTTGGTGCTGGGCCTGCCGCAGCAAGACATTGCCGGTGGTGTGGCCCGCCAGACGCCCCTTAAACCGCCCATGCTCAGTCAACCAGACCAGCGATCGCCCATCTTCAGCACAGCGATGAATCAGAAACGGGCTGAACAGGACATTACCAAAAACGGTGATGCCCCCCAGATGATGTAGAGGCATTTGCAAGACTTTCTTGCGCTCAACCTCGACCTGTAGGGTGTCGTGATCGAGGCGCAGATAGGTACCCTGGGTCTGAACATATAAGGTGTTGAGGATCTGCTTCATTCAGTAGGGCCAGTCACAGTATCGGTCACCGTAAAGGGATGATTGCGTCGGGCCGCCTGGGCAAAGTCCTTGAGGGCATGGGGCATACAGGCGTCTAAAAGGGAACAGTCGCGGCAGCGGGCGTCGGCAACGGGGGGTGGCAGCTCGGTTTGGGCTAAGAGTGCCCGCAGTTGGGTGATCGTATTTAAGACCTGCGATCGCAGTCCTTGATCAAAGGTGACTTCTCGCCGTCGTCGTGACCGATGGTGAAAGATCGCCCCTCGGGAGATCGCGCAGTTCAGCATTTCTTCGAGGCAAAGGGCCTGGGCGCAGAGTTGGATATCGTCAGCGTCACGGGCTTTTTTAGACCCAGCCTTGTATTCCACCGGGTAGGGGGTGCCGTCAGCCAAAAACTCGACCACATCGGCAATGCCGGTTAGCCCCAGAGTGTGAGACCACAGGGGCATGGCCCGCTCAACGCGAATGCCTTCGATTAGCTCATGTTCGGGGGTATCGACTTTTTCGTGGACTCGCTGACCGCGCAGGGTGTAGAGGTTTTCTGCCCACACTTGCTCGATATGAATCAGGGCGCATTGGCGGGGGCAAAAGGCCATGTGCTGAAGGGCGCTGATCATTAGGTAGTCATCAGGAGATTGTGCCATCTCGTAAAGGCTGGAGACAGTTAAAACTGGGGTGTTGCTAGGGCCTGTCGGCGGAGCAGTGAGTCGTTTTAGGACTCTGTGGCAGCACCGTCAGCGGGGGCTTCAAACTGAACTCGGTCATAGAGATCGGTGAGGGCGATCTCAAAATTGCAGCTCTCCAACCTTACGGTGGTCTCTAGGCGATCGTATTCCTGAAATATCCAGCGGTTTTCGCCTGCTTTGACATAGCTCTCGATGTGGCTGGTGTATTGATCGACCAGCAGGTATTCCTGAAAACTCGGAATCGTCCGATAGGCGGCAAATTTATCCCCCCGGTCATAGGCTTGCGTTGATTTTGATAGCACTTCGACAATGACTGTGGGGTTGATCAGGGTGTCGCGCCGTCCGGGTTGGTAGGCCAGTTCCCCAGCAATCATCATGACATCGGGGTAGGTATAGATTTGCGCCGCTGGAATCCATAGGCGTTGATCGGCCACAAATACTTCGTAGGCTTGTCCCCGCAGTCCCAGAGTCAAGGCGGTGCAGAGGTTACGGATGATGCGGTTGTGATTGGGTGTACCCCCGGTCATCGGGACGATTTCTCCGTTGATGTATTCGTGGCGGGTGGGGGCGTTGACTTCAAATTTGAGGTAGTCGGCGGGGGTACAGGGGGGCGAGAGTTGGGGTTGGGCAATCATGATGTGCCTTGGGGCAGCAGCTTTGGCGTACCTATCAATGGGAAATACGCAATCATTTTCAGTGTAAGGCCGGAGCCCAGTGGAAGACTCCGGCCTTGAAACGGTTAGCCTTCGCAGAGGCGGGTGAGGGTCACGCCTGTGGGGAGATCGGTATCGGTGACGGTGACGGTATAGTCAGCAAATTTGCGGGGAACGATGCCCTGTTCCTGCAAGGGGTCGATTTGAATGCGCTCGAACAACTGATGGGCCGGAGCGCGACCGAGCTTATTGTCATGGGAAAAGACATAGAGGCCACGGGGGGCCATCATGCCGCGACTGGCGGAGCGATCGAATTCCCACATATTTTTCAGCGCTTCCCAAAAGAGTTCAAGATCTCGTTGGGTGACGCCGGTTTGGGCGGCCAGATGGGGTGAGTAAAAGCCGTACCCAACATACAAGCCATAGGGAACAATTGCTTTGCGTCCCATCGTGGAAGTTTTGCCCCCTGAAGTTACTTTGTCATCTTCACCAACAACCACTTCTGCGTCTTTCGGATCTGTAATCGCTAAGCGAGTAATTGTGACATCTAACGGCATGATGGCATCAACAGATCGAGCAAAAGTTAGTTGTACAGGTCCTCTGACCTGCCCACAGTTGACGCCTGTGCTCATGACTGCGCCAAACATGCGGATATCAAAAAAGTTCTGACACATCCAGGCCCGAGCCTGGTTGACATCGTTACGTTTTTGCTTGGTTCCAGTTGATTTTATATTCAGCGCTTTGTATGCACGACTATTCATTTCATTCAAAGCAATTCCGTGGTCTTGCACGTAAATCTTGGTGTTTTCCTGCTCACCATAAATGATGTCAATATAGTTGCGGATTTTACGCTTTAGACAAACATCCGTGACCAAGCCCTGCATGGTTTCGGGATCAGTGCGTGGCAGGTTTCCCCCATCAGGATCTCCATTGGGGTTGCCATTCATAACGTCGAAAACTAATACAAAATCGTGGCGCAAATCAGAATTCGTATGCAAGTTCATAGCCTTGTCCTTTGGTGAATAAGTGAAGGAAATACTTGAAATGGAAAAAGTTGAGAGGTTATTCAGAGTCTGCTTCTACAGCAGCGGTAGCCTGGGTCTTCGCTCGTTTTTTGGCTGCTGCTCCGTCCTTGGCATCTTTCCGATTTTGAGCGCGTTGGTGATAGTAACCAAGGGCAAAAATACTTTGTTGCTGACTATTCAATGAGTTGGGAAATAAACCTGACTCAGGGGAAATATTGCACAGAATATCTTCTAGCTTTTGTTGAAGGGCCTCATAAGCGCCTCGTCGATCTTTACGGAGCCGCGCTAAATGAGGTTGAGCATCTGCAACCAACTTTCCGAGTACCTTTCCGGGAGTTGCAGAGGCAGCGCCATAAAAGCGATCAATCAAAGTGGCATTTACACCTCGCCCCAATGCCTGGGTTTGAATCTCTTCTAGCTGAGCTAGCAGGCGTCCACAATGATAGGCCGCTTGTTCTAGCGAATCCTTGAACTGTGGTTTGGCATTGAGGCAGTACATATCAGCCATCGGGTTGTCCTCTGTAGTTTTGAGTTGAGTTGTGAGTATGAGCTTGATCAATGCAGCGCGATCTCGAGTTACATTTCGTTCAGCGCGGTTTCGTTTAACCAGTTGGGTCAGCATTTCGTGAGTCAGCGTGCCACCTTTGATGGCTACGCGCATGAGGCGAGTTGTGATACGGGCGATATCTTCCTTTTTGGGATCCCGGTAAAGGCAGCGAGATAAGCGGTAAATGCTCAAATAGCGTCGTGAATAATCGACTTCGCCATAGGCGTCAACCAAATCTTGGGCGTCAAACCAGCTAATCAGATTAGCGATCGCGCTATGCAGAGTCGTATCAATCCAGTCGCGCACCACGACTCGCGCACCACTGGCGGTTAAAGCTGCGCCATAAAAGCGATTTGCCTTCAGACGAGCGGTGCGCTTTTTGCCTTGAATAGCCTTGACTAAAACAGCTCGAATTTTGCTGGGTTGGTCGTTTTTGTAAGTCTGCGTTCGTAAACGGGTCGTCTGCTGTGTCCAGAACACATAGGCGACATCATTATTCAAAATGAAGCGAGAACTTTCGTCTGAAAGTAAATGATTGAGTGCCTTACCAAATCCCTCGCCAGCCTCGCGTGAGATAGGAGAAGTCAGTGAATTTTTCAACCCGTAGGATGTGAATGGAGCCGCATTAGCAGAAACTAGAGCGGTGCCAGAGGTTTGTCCATTAGGAATTCCTTTGATTGAAATTGGCATACGCTCTTCGACTAAACGATCTTCTGCTAGCACCAGGCAAGTCATAATTGGAGAACTGCCAGACTTGGAAGACGCTCCAGACAAGTGATCAGCCCAGAAATCTTGAACCTTAGGAAGACCCGCTTGAGCATCTGCCGGAATGACCGTAATGCCATCAGGATGGTGAACGCAAAAGGTAAATACCTGAGATGAGTCGATCCCCTGTTCCGATAATTTGGCGTTGTCTGTAGCAGGAGTCCACTGCTCCAAGAAGTGGGCTACTGCCATCACATCAGGACTTTGAGTAACTTCGGCACACTGCTGCACCAAAGCTTTGAACTGTTGATGCCGTTCTGCGACTTTGTCAGCAGGAGCATCGGCCTCGGCGTAGCCAAAAACGTAGTCTCCTTTATCGGCTAGTAGCTTAGGCTTAATACCTGATGAACGCTTACAGTCAGGCACCATCCGCTTTTCACGCTTGCCTAATTCTTGAAAAGGAGACGACAGCAAATTGCCATCCAAGTCAATATTGACGAGCCACTTCACAGGCACCAAGTTATACCCTGTAATGGGCAGTTTTGCTTTGATATCTGACCGCTGAGACAAGTCGTATAGTTGCTTTAGGAGCATTATGTATTCTCTTTTTGGTATAACTGTGCTGGCACTTTAAGGATGCCTTTCTCTAGCTTTGCTGGGAAGAACTTAGGTTGAGCATTTCCTTTAGTGATTTTAGAGCCATTGGCATCGTGACTGAGATATAGGATAGAACCGTTATCTGCCTCAGCAATTTCCAGATCAAACAACATCAACCCTAAGTCATGAGAATCGTCAACGGCTATTTCTGTGCCATCTGGTTCACTAAAAAAAGCGCTAAATTCTCTTGTGCCTAGGTAAGGCTGGTAATAGCATTGCCCTTTAGAAACTCGTCGTCGAAATTGATCGCGATATTTGGCTGGGTGGGCATTGGCATGAGACTTGAGTTCAATATCAGCCTTGATCAAATAATCAACATCTCGCAGACAGAGGGCATGACGTTGTGATCTGTCTTCGTCAGCGAAGTACCCGCCTAAACCACTGTTTTCCCAAGTTCGAGCAGTACGATCGTTTTGATGAGAATTCACTTCATTACGCAACAATGAAAAGTAGCGAATCTCTTTTAGAACATGAATTTCGCGAACCAGCCAACGAATTTCAGGCTTCCAAAATACGGCTTCTAGAACGCCACGCATGGCGCTAGGTGTGGGGACTGCATAGGTGACACGTTCCGCCGAGAATTCCGGACGTGTGAACAGTGCAAAGTCACCCCTGACTCTTAAGCTGAGTAAGGAATTATTTGACATATTGATGTAATCAATAGCGTAGAGAGAACTGAAAACTTAAGGAGGAAACTTTCAGATGTTTTCCTCCTTGAATATTTCCCAAATAACTTCTGCAATATTGCAGATTTAATCAACAGGGTCGAAAAATCAGCCAAGTGTTGCGTTTGATTGCAACAGCAATTCGGTTTGACTGGATATTTGCTGAGGTATGGAAGTAAGGCAAGCCCAAATTTTTTGCTGCGTAGAGCGGTGTTGCGCTGGGTAGGTTCAATAATGCCAAAACTTGTTTGGTTGAGTATGTCTTGGTATTCCGAGAAGTTTGCCTTAGCAGTTCAGGATTAGGTAGCCAACGTCCTTGCCGCTGAACAAACAAGGACTGAGCAGGCAAAATAGCGCCATCTGAGGTTGGCGAGAAGCTGTTATTCATGGTGTAATACCTAGTGAAACATTTGGGGAGGCGGGTCTCTTTCGAGATCGAGCGCCTCCTTTTTTATATCGTCGGTTGAAGGAAGTGTCAATGCTTTCAACACGCTATAGCGGAAGATTAAAGTAACTCGCCATGGCGGAAGTCTAAGGCAATTGCCAACTCGGAAGGAGACACCGCCTCTAGGAAGCGAGTCTCCTTTATGTAGCTGAGACACCGATCTCAACCCGCTGATAGCGGTTCCAATCCTCGCTGACCCTTGAGCCAGCGCAAGCGTACTGTATCATCATTGCTTTATCTACCCAGAGATAGCCTCTATGCTGGTCTTCCTAAGACTTAGCCAAATCCTTTGTCTCAGAGACTTACAAGCTAGTCAATTGCTCGATATCTAGCAAAATGGCATCGCTCGGGTCTCCCAGCAGCGGCAGTCCTTGAATGGGATCGTAGCTGTCGTTCCAGACATAAAAGTCAGCCTGCCATTCCTTAATGCTGTTTCGGTGCTTCTGAAATTCCCAGCGGCGTACACTAACCGTATAGGGTTGCAAGGTACGGTAGTCACTTGACCAAAGCCCGCGATGCTTAATTTCCTGGAGTAATGCTTCAACTTCGTGGTTGTACTTCACCACGACCGGGACGGTCACATCTTCGATGAGCCTGAACTTTTCAGAAACCTTGCGATAATTCTGGCCAGCGCGATCGCCCTGAATCCTATGTTTGTCTGAAGGTTCAACTTTATACGCACTACGCCCGTAGCTGTCAAAAATATCCGGTTTATGGAGATCTGCCGCTTCACATCGCTGTAACGTACTGCGAGTGATTTCGATGAGCTTGGCATATTCACTACTTTTCGGCGGGGTGCTGCCGTCTTCCAGTTCAAAAACAGTAACCTGACCAGGAATTTTTGTCCCATCGACTTCTAGCTTGCCTTTACGGTTGCAGCGTCCAGCCGCTTGCACAATTCGGTCTAATGGCCCGAGGGCTCGATACACTGCTGGAAAATCGAGATCTACGCCTGCTTCGACGACCTGCGTTGAAACTAAAATGCAAGGTTTGCCGTGTTTGAGGCGATCTCGAATTTCATCCAGAACTTTCTGACGATGGGCACCACACAGCAACGTTGATAAGTGCAAAATAGGACTTTGCTGCAACGCTGACTCAACCTTCTCCTCAATACCGTCAAGATCAATCACATTTGGATTGGTACCTGGCAACGCCATTAAAGTTTTGAGAGCGTCTTTGCGAGTATTTAGAATGACTAATGCCTGGTCGTGCTGGCGGATCTTTTTCGCTAGCTCTGTCCATGACCATTGACTACCAGTTTTGATTGGGGAAAGGTCGTAGTTTACTCGTTGAAGTTTTTGAAAGTGCTGTTTTGCCTTGTCCGGTGGAATAATATCGTGAATGAAATCAGCAGAAAATCCCTGAAAATATCCGTCACTGCCCTCTAAAACGGGTTGAGTAGCTGTGCAGAGTACAATAGAAACTTGATAACGTTTAACCAGCTCCTCTAACATATTGCAAATCGGAATTCTGAGGGCGATCGGTAACGCCTGAACCTCATCCAGAATAATGACGCTACCCACAATGTTATGCAATTTTCGGCATTTGCTAGGTCGGTGGGAAAATAAGCTTTCAAAGAGCTGAACGGTTGTCGTAATGATAAGAGGAGCATCCCAGTTTTGAGTTGCGAGTCTTGCTTGCCATTGGCCCTGCTTTGCTCCTTCATCTAGCTCTTCTTGTGAATCTTTTCGCCGATTTTTGTCGGTTAATTGTTTTACTTGAAGATCTGACTTCACGGCACTGTGATGTTCTAACAAGGTGCCTTCACCCAATTCTTCTTCAAAGATTTCTCGATATACGCCTACTGTTTGCTCAATAATGCTTGTGTAGGGTACCGCGACAATGACGCGCTCAAAATCCGTTTTTGGATTTTTGTTTTTATTAGGGGTGGCATGTTTTAGAGCAAAGGCTATACCACTTAAGGTTTTCCCGCCTCCTGTTGGCACAGTCAGTCGAAAAATTCCTGGTTTTTTTAAAGCCGCATCTAAACAGTGGGCATAAACTTCTTGTTGAACTTGAAAGACTATTGAGTTGCCATTTTCAACAGCCTGTTCTTGGACAAATTCTTTTTGTTTACGGCTAAATACTTGCCACAGTTGTTCGATTTTTAGATGACTTCTGGCTTTTCTAGATGCAGCTTGATCAGGACTACCGAATGCTTCAGTATCTAAACGATCAGCATCAATCAGGCAAGAAAACAACATGCGATCGAAGACTTCCCGTGAATACTGATCATATTCCTCTAGGTGCTTAATGCAATCCTCGAAACTATCACTCAAGTCGATTTCGATTTCATGGTCCGCCGAATCAATTATTTGCTGATACAGGGCTTCTTGATTTGGGTTGTCCAGAAAATCGCCTAAAATTCCATCTAATTCTCCATAATTTGGCAAGCCAGCATGATGTCCGTAGATTAAAGGCGCAATATTATCTGCACAAACTTCATCAGCTAAGATCGCGCCATAAATGGCATGAGGAATACGTTTTGGGTGATCGATTCCCTCATGGCATTGTTTTAGATACTGCTGAAACTTGGGGTTGTACTTACCCAGGTCGTGCCACAGGCCCGCGTAGTAAGCCAGATCCCCCGCGCCAAACTTTTGGGCCAATCCCTTGGCTCGATTAGCCACCTTATGCAAATGAGCACTGAGTAAATGCCAATCGTCAGGGCGCTCCTGCGGGGGCGTATGGGCCGCAAACTTAGGCTTAGCTGCCATGGCTTTAGAGAGTCATAATTGTTCAGAGGATGCCCGATCTGCTGTAGACCCTCTCCCTAGAAAATTGGCATTGCCAAGACCCATGGCAAGATGAAGGGAAGTCACGCGCCAAAGAGCCAAGGAGAACTTTGTGCAGGTCACGTTTTTAGGAACCAGTTCTGGGGTGCCGACCCGAGCCCGAAACGTTTCTAGCGTGGCCCTGCGGCTCCCCCAGCGGGCCGAGGTGTGGCTGTTTGACTGTGGTGAGGGCACCCAGCATCAGTTTTTGCGCAGCGAATTTAAGTCCAGCCAGGTGCGCCGCATTTTTGTTACCCATATGCATGGCGACCATATCTTTGGCTTGATGGGGCTGCTGGCCAGTTGCGGTCTGGCCGGAAATCCGCAGCAACGGGTGGATATCTATGGCCCCCCGAAGCTGTATGAGTACCTGCAGGCTTGCCGTCGCTACTCCCAGACCCATTTCTCCTTCCCGATGAAGATTCATACCGTGGAGCCCGGGCTGGTTTACGAAGACGACGACTTTCAAGTCACTTGCACCCAGCTTGAGCATCGGGTCACTGCCTTTGGTTACCGGGTCACCGAGCGCGATCGCCCAGGCCGCTTCGATGTGAAGCGGGCGCAAGCCATGGGCATTCCCTCTGGCCCCATATACGGTCGCCTCAAGCGAGGGGAAGTTGTGAACTTGCCCGATGGTCGCCGCATCAATGGCCAAACCCTCTGTGGCCCAGACTTGCCGGGGCGCAGCCTGGTTTACTGCACCGACACCATTTTTTGTGAGAACGCTGTGGAGCTGGCCCATCAAGCCGATGTGCTGATCCACGAGGCCACCTTTTCCCATCAGGATGCCGAGATGGCCTATCAACGGCTCCACTCTACTTCCACCATGGCAGCGCAAGTGGCCCTCTCAGCCCAGGTTAAGCAGCTGATCATGACCCACTTTAGCCCCCGCTATGCACCGGGCAACGCCATTAAGCTAGAGGATTTGCTCACAGAAGCCCAGGCAATTTTCCCTAATACCCGCATGGCGCGGGACTTTTATACCTACAAAATTGCCCGCCAAGAGCCTAGGGCTCTGGCAGCGGCGGGGAAGTAGGCGGTTGAGTTGGTGCGGGTTTGGGTAGCCCAGCACTGCGGTCATAGCTGGTCTCTAGGCGATCGCGAATACGCCCCAACTGCTGGGCTGTATTTACCGCTGCCCTGGGGGAGGGCGCATCGGTGTTAGGCCAATGGGGTAGGTCTTGGCAAGGGCAGGCCTGACTGTCTGCAATCGGGCCAAGCGCCATGGGAACAGGCATGACACAACGGGCACAGTTGCTGATTTCCCAGCGGGGCGAGAGCAGATCCGCAATGGTCTGATCGGTGCCTTCTAAGTGGCAGTCTTGGCCATCCAGAGCCTCAATGTCCTGCCAGCAATCTTCAAATTCGGCGCTGTAGTTGCTGTGGTAAAAGATTGGGTTTGGCAAACAACGGTTGTCGCTCCGTTGAAAGACAACAGGCTTGCCAAGTTGAAACCAATAGGCCAAATAAGCTCGGACTTGTTGTGACGATGCCATAACGCCCCCTAGAGGATAAGGATGGCGTCAAAATAACTCAGCCAGGTTAACCCAGCTTTTTAACGCTATTCAATCCTATCGTTCCTATAGACAAACCCGAGGTTTTATAAACTTCTCAAAACCTTTTCAGGGTGCTGACAGTGATCCTAAATTCCGCTCTAACCTGCATGCCGCTGCTGAGACGCCCCTAGCGTTCTTTTGTGGGAACGGCTTGGCCCATTGCCCGCACATCAATGGCATAGCCAGCCACCACCAAGTACACCGTATCGGCCATGGCCCCGATGGCACGGGTCAGACTGCCAAGGCGATCGCGAAAGCTGCGCCCTGATGGGTAAGCGGGCACCACGCCCCAGCCGGTTTCTTCGGCGACGAGGGCGATCGCCTGCTGACGCTGCTTGAGTTGGTTGAGGAACTGGGCTTGGGTCTGCTGCCATACCGGGTCCGGCTGCTCTAGGCAATTCGCCAGCCAAGTCCCGAGGGAATCGACGAGCCAGTAGTGCTCAGGATTGCCCTCGGCCACGGCATCGGCTAAGGCAACCGGCACTTCTAAGGTGCGCCAATGGGTAGGACGGCGTTGCCGATGTGCTGCCAGCCGCGCCTGCCATTGGGCATCGGCTGGGTTTGCCATAGCGGTAGCCACGTAAACGACGGGTTGCCCTGAGGAGATCGCTAGGGACTCGGCCCATTCACTCTTGCCGGAGCGGCTCGGACCGGTCACTAAAATCAACGGCTTAGCCATAACACTCCTGCTAGGGACTTGCGGGTCAATAGCATACCCATATGGCCAGTCCATATCAGTTACCAGGGAGCTTGCGCCCCTATATCAGTTATCTGGGGGTGGGGATGTTTTTTGACTGCGGCTCCCTTATCTTGCTGTGCAGCCATTCCACAATCGGGTGCTCTCACTGAAATAACCTTCAGTTCCGCTGTGCGGCTTGCACCTTCTCAATTTGCTTGGGGGCTTGGATCTCTGTGAACAGTTGAATGGAGCGTTGGCAGTGGGTTTGGGCCATTTCGATCGTGCCCTGGGCTTGGTGGATAAGACCACATTGGTAGTGGGCTTCGGCTAAATCAATCTGTGCGCCTAGATCCTCAAATAAGCCCAGGGCTGTTTGCAGCGAGGCAATCGCGCTATCCCAGTCTTGCCGATAACGGGCCAGCTCACCCAACCCCACTAAGGCTTTGGCCTGTACTTGCAGATAATGGCTGGTTTCTGCAAAGGCGATCGCCTGCTCGTACAACACCTCGGCTTCCGTAAACCGCCCGCCATTGGCATAGATTTGCCCTAGCAGCGGCATAAAGAAGGCAAACCGCCCCGTATCTTCAGGACGAGCGGTTTGAGTCAGGGCTTGGTAGGCCCTTTCAGCCGCCGCAAGGGCATGGGCTTGAACCGCTTCCTCGCTCCTGTAGGACTGCACCAATGCCCAGCCCAGGGTGGCTTTATCCGCCCAGTTCTGATGGGCCGTACCCGTTGCCCTATCAATCACCTGCTGGAAGAAAAAGGCGGCGGTGTCTAGGTTCCAGAGATCGAGGTGATAAAGCCCCAGGCTCAGGAGGGCATCTACCTGCACCATCATTAAGCAATAGGCAGAGTGACTTTGGCGTTGAGATTCAGGTAGCGCTTCGAGACAATGCTGGGCGATCGCCCCAGCCTGCTCTTGCAGGGCAATGGCCTCATGCACCTGACCCGAAATCCAATGGACATCGGCCAAAATATTGCGCAGCTCACTGGCCCGCTGATCCTCAGGCAGATGGGGCAACAGGGCCGTGATTGCCGTCCGCAGCGGCTGCAGCAGACCCATGCGATAGATGGCGCTGCCGAGGGTGAGGTACTGTCCCCACTGGTTGTGGTAGCTGTGGAGCAAGACCGATGCCGCCCCTGGGTAATCGGCGATCGCCCAGTGATGGTAATAGGCTTCTAGGGCGTGGGTGGCCTCGGCAACGGTGGTTAAGGTGGCCACTGATTCGGTCCAAAACTGGGCCGCTTGGTCGTGGGCTTGGCGCCAATCTGGCGTTGCCCGCAAACGGGTCAAGGCTTCTGCTTGCACCACCGGGTGCAGCCAATACTGACCCCGGTGACTCTCTAGCAGAGAGCGATTGCGCAGAGACATGATCACCTGCCGGTGACGGGCCGACTCCACATCCCACATCAGGGCTGACACCCCTTCGGTTGGCAGGCGCGGTACATCTTGGTAACGGTAGGTGCCTAAGCGACAAAACAGGCGATAGGCTTCTGGGTCGAGATCCTTAAGGCGGTTGACCTGGCTGGCGACTAAATTTTTGAGGTCTAGGGCCATTAAGGGGTCGGCCCCATTGTGCTGCCAGTAGGCATCGCCTTCGCCATCAAAATCCCCCTGAATCGCCCCCCGCAGAATGGTCATGGCCTTGGCGTTGCCCCCGTAGGCGCGGTGCATGGCCGCCAGGGTGGAGTCAGTGATAGCAATCTCAACTGGGCCAAAAAAATCGCGCCAAGTTTCGACGCTCAGCCCAGGCAGACGATAGTGGGTGACGGTAATGCTGGGTTCACAAAGGCGATCGCGGCTGGTCAGCAGCGTGACGGCTTGCCCCCTGGGGTCGCAGAGCACCCGCAGCACATCTCCGTAACGGCTGTACTGGGGCCAAAAACGACCCTGGCAGTCTAAGGCGGGTTCGAGGTTGTCGATTAAAATGCCGACGCGGCGGCTGCGCAACTGACGCTTGAGCCGATCTAGGGTGACCCCAAAATCTCGACCTGGCTCGATCTGAAAGTCTTGGCGTAGCCATTCTTCTACCACCTGTTCTGCTGGGGTGATGTTGGCCGTTTCTTTGGCCATCAAGAGTTCCAGCACCTGGTCAAACCCGGTCTGTGCCAAAAACTGCTGGGCCAAGGTGGTTTTGCCAATGCCCCCCTCCCCTTTGAGCACAATGACGCGGTGGCCTTGCTGGATGAGGGTCTGGAGATCAGCGATCGCTCCGGCCCGACCCAGAAACCCTGGGGGGGCGTTGGGGCGGGCCGCCTGTGGGCGGGCCAGGTGGCGTTCGAGCACCGAGCGGCAGTTGCCTTTGGTGACCCGCTCGGCCAGGGATTGCGAGAGGGTTTGCCACAGTTGAGACGCAACGTCTTTAATATGACCCTCGGTGTAACGCAGTCGACAGGCCATATCGCCAAAAGATTGTCGATACCAAGCCTGCTCCAAAATACACCGAAGCAAATCATTAAAAT